>Ga0210040_10003744_pt1 | contig 20369 bp, 31 predicted proteins | sample CryGeyCG12114_NA_FD_185462 | JGI IMG/M metagenome (GOLD analysis project Ga0210040, IMG submission 185462) | Groundwater microbial communities from aquifer - Crystal Geyser CG19_WC_8/21/14_NA (SPAdes) (version 2) | ecosystem: Environmental > Aquatic > Deep subsurface > Groundwater | place: USA... | reverse complement strand
GCGCTTGACGGGCAAAGGGGCTTGGTCTTTGGACGGGGCAACCCACGAAAACCCGCTAGCAAGGCTTCCCATGGCGACCGAACTCAAGATGCCCGCCCTGTCCCCCACGATGGAGGAGGGCACTCTGGCCAAGTGGCTGGTCAAGGAAGGCGATACCGTCAGTTCGGGCGACATCCTGGCCGAAATCGAGACGGACAAGGCGACCATGGAATTCGAAGCGGTGGACGAGGGCACCGTGGCGAAGATCCTGGTTGCGGAAGGTACGGAAGGGGTGAAGGTGGGGACGCCGATCGCCCTGATTACGGCCGAGGGTGAGGATGCGGGTGCGCCTGCGGCCGAGTCGCGGGAGCCCGCTGCCGAAGCTCCGCCGGCCGCAGCAGCGGCCGAGCAGGCGGTGACGGCGACCGCTCCGGCGCCGGTGGAGACGCCCGCCGCTCCGGCCGAAGCGGCGGCGCCGCCAAGGGAAGAGGGTGACCGGATCAAGGCCAGCCCGCTGGCGCGGCGCCTGGCCCAGGCGCAGGGGATCGACCTTGCGTCGCTGAAGGGCAGTGGGCCGGGTGGTCGGATCGTCCGCGCCGACCTTGGCCAGGCGGCCGGCGGAACGATGGGGAGGCCGCAGCAGGATCAGGCCAGTGCGGCAGCTCCGGCGCCGGCAGCAACTCCGGCCGTGGCGGCTCAGCCGTTCTCGACCGATATTCCGCATGAAGCCGTTAAGCTCAGCAACATGCGCAAGACGATCGCGCGGCGGCTGACGGAGGCCAAGCGCGAGATCCCGCACATCTACCTCACGGTGGACGTGCGCCTGGATGCGCTGCTCAAGTTGCGCGGCGAGTTGAACGGCAGCCTGGCGGCGCGGGGCGTCAAGCTCAGCGTCAACGACATGCTGATCAAGGCGCTGGCGCTGGCGCTGGAGGCGGTGCCGGAGTGCAATGTCAGCTTCACGCCGAACGAGCTAATCATGTACCAGCGGGCCGACGTGTCGGTTGCGGTGAGCATCCCCGGTGGGCTGATCACGCCGATCGTGCAGGACGCCGCGGCCAAGTCGCTGTCGCGGATCTCGACGGAGGTCGGCGACCTCGCGGCCCGGGCCAAGGAGGGCAAGCTAAGCCCACATGAATATCAGGGCGGCACCGCGTCGATCAGCAACATGGGCATGTTCGGCATCAAGCAGTTCGATGCCGTGATCAACCCGCCGCAGGCGATGATCCTGGCGATCGGCGCGGGCGAGAAGCGGCCCTACGTCGAGGGCGACCAGCTGACGGTCGCCACCGTGATGAGCGCGACCGGCAGCTTCGACCACCGGGCGATCGACGGGGCCGACGGTGCGCGGTTCATGAAGGCGTTCAAGGAACTGGTGGAGAACCCGCTGGGGCTGGTGGCCTAAGCTCTTGGACGGGCGCACTCCCCTTATCCGCACCACGGCGATGCCGACGGACACCAACCCGTATGGCGGCGTGTTCGGGGGGTGGTTGATGGGGCAGATGGGGCTGGCTTGCGGGTCGTTCGCGTCGCGGCGTTCGGGCGGCAAGGCGATCCTGGTGGCGGCGGACGAGCTGCGGTTTCCGGGAGCGATGGCGGTCGGGGACGAGCTGTCGATCTATGTCGAGCTGCTTCGACAGGGGCGGACGTCCCTGCGCTTGACGGCCGACGCGATCGGGCGGGCGCGGGACGGGGACGCGGAGACGCTGGTCGCGAGTGGCGAGTTCACCTTTGTCGCGCTTGATGAAAACAACAGGCCGCGGGTGATCGCGGCAGAGGAATTGGCGAATGGCTGACGGATATGACGTGATCGTGCTCGGCTCCGGTCCGGGCGGCTATGTGGCGGCGATCCGCTGTGCGCAGCTGGGGCTCAGGACCGCGATCGTGGAGCGCGAGAACCTGGGCGGCATCTGCCTCAACTGGGGCTGCATCCCGACCAAGGCGCTGCTGCGCTCGGGCGAGGTCTATCACCAGATGAAGCATGCGGAGAGCTATGGGCTGTCGGCAGGCGATGTCGGTTTCGACCTGGCCAAGGTGGTGGCGCGCAGCCGGGCGGTGGCCAAGCAGCTCAACCAGGGCGTCGGGCACCTGATGAAGAAGAATGGGATCACCGTGCACATGGGCACCGGCAAGCTGACCGGGCCGGGCAAGCTGCAGGTCACGCTCAACGCGGGCGGCACGGCCGACCTGGAGGCCAGGCACATCATCGTGGCCACCGGGGCGCGGGCGCGGGAACTGCCGTTCGCGGCGTCCGACGGCAAGCGGATCTGGACCTATCGCCATGCGATGGTGCCGGAGACGATGCCGACCGAGCTGCTGGTGATCGGGTCGGGCGCGATCGGGATCGAATTCGCGAATTTCTACAACGACCTTGGCGCCCAGGTGACGGTGGTCGAGATGGTCGACCGGATCGTTCCGGCCGAGGACGAGGAGGTCTCCGCCGCGCTCCGCAAGAGCCTGGAGAAGCAGGGCATGACCATCCTGACCGGCGCCGGCGTGCAGAGCCTCAAGGCGGATGGGGAGGGCGTCGCGGCCGAACTGAAGACCGCCGACGGCGAGGTCGCCGCGCACCGTTTCAGCCACTGCATCGTCGCGGTCGGCATTGCCCACAACATTGAGGGCATCGGCCTGGAAGAATTGGGCGTGGCGGTCGAAAAGGGTCGGATCACCATTGACGACTACGGCCGTACCAGCGTGCCGGGCGTGTGGGCGATCGGCGACGTGACCGGCGCTCCGTGGCTGGCGCACAAGGCCAGCCATGAAGGCATCACCGCGGCCGAGAGCATCGCCAAGGAACTGGGCAACGGGGATGTCCATCCGCATGTCATGGATCCGCGCAACATCCCCGGCTGCACCTACTGCCATCCGCAGGTCGCCTCCGTCGGCCTGAGCGAAGCCAAGGCCAAGGAGGCCGGCTACGAGGTGCGCGTCGGCAAGTTCCCGGCGATCGGCAACGGCAAGGCGATCGCGCTGGGCGAGACGGAAGGGTTCATCAAGACGGTGTTCGACGCCAAGACCGGCGAGTTGCTGGGGGCGCACATGATCGGCGCCGAAGTGACGGAGCTGATCCAGGGCTATACGGTGGGCAAGACGGCCGAGCTGGTGGAAGAGGACTTCATCAACACCATCTACCCGCACCCGACATTGTCGGAGATGATGCACGAAAGCGTGCTGGCGGCCTACGGACGGGTGCTGCACATCTGAGGGGAACGGAGGCACCGAACCGTGGGTTGTCCGGAGCGAAGCTTTCGGAGACCCTCCAGATGACCCGTTTCGCCATGCTCGCGTCGGTGGCCGCGCTGTCCCTAGCCGCCGCGGCGTGCAAGGAATCCACCACCACCGTCTCGCAGAACGAACCGCAGGCGGCGGAACTGAACGTTCCGGACGACCCGCCGGTGGCCAATTTGGGCGCCGCGGCTCCGGCCGGTGCGACCACCACGCCGCAGTTCGTCGCGCTGGCGGCCCAAAGCGACCAGTTCGAGATCGCCAGCGGCAAGCTGGCGCAAGCCAGGGGCGAATCGAGCGGGGTCAAGAACTTCGGCGCGCAACTGGTCGAGGAGCACACCAAGTCCTCGAACGAGCTCAAGGCGGCGCTGGCCGGAGTGCGGCCACCCGTTGCGCCGCCAGGTGGGCCACCGGCCGAGCTTGCGGCCAGGCTGCAGGCGCTGCAGGGCCTGTCCGGCGAAGAGTTCGACCGCCGGTTCATCGCCGACCAGATCGCCAGCCACCAGCAAACGCTTGCCGCCGTGAACGCCTACATCGCGTCCGGCGACAATCCCGCCGTGCGCGACTGGGCCCGCAAGGCCACAGGCGTGATCCAGAAGCATCTTCAGCAACTCAACCGGATGAGCCAGCAATGAGCAACCACAGCAGCACTCCCGAGCAACAGACGACCACCGGCGGCAAGCGCGGATTCGTTGGCGACATCGAGGAGCAGACCTGCGCCAACACCGATTTCCGCCGCGTCCTCTACACCGGCCAGCACCTGCAGCTGGTGCTGATGACGCTGCAGCCGGGCGAGGAGATCGGCGAGGAAGTCCATGAGGATCGCGACCAGTTCTTCCGCTTCGAGGAGGGCTCGGGCGTGGTGCTGATCGACGGCCAGGAGCATTCGGTCGAAGACGATTACGCGGCGATCGTGCCGGCCGGCGCGCGCCACAACGTGCGCAACACGGGCGACCGGCCGCTCAAGCTCTACACGGTCTATGGCCCGCCCGAGCACAAGGACGGGGTCGTGCAGTCCACCAAGGAGGAAGCCGACCGCCGCCACCATGACGAGGAATGGGACGGCGGCACGACCGAATAGCTGCCGCCCCGGCTCGCCTTGCAGGCGAGGGGCAGGCAGTTGACGAACCGATGCCGTGCGATGTTGCCACAGGCTTTGCGGCCCCACTCCGCCGTTCCGGCAGCCGCTGGCCCCACGAGGCCGGTCCGGGGTTCGAAAGCGCGGCCGTTGACCGGGTAGGGGCTGCGCTGTATGGAGCGGCCGTCCGCGAGGAGCCTGGGCTCGGCAGCGGACAGAGCTGAACATTGCGCTCTCTCAGGCGAGATGGCCGGCGGCCTTCGGGTCGGCCGGCCTTCGCGCTTGAAGGCCAAAGTAACCGCCGGTTCCATCCGGTAACAACAAGGTGAAGGGCTTCATGCCAACGATCAACCAGCTGATCCGCAAGGGTCGCGAACCGCAGAAGGCCAAGTCCAAGGTCCCTGCGATGGAACAGAACCCGCAAAAGCGCGGCGTCTGCACCCGTGTCTACACCACCACCCCGAAGAAGCCGAACTCGGCATTGCGCAAGGTGGCCAAGGTCCGCCTGACCAACCAGCGCGAAGTCATCAGCTATATTCCGGGCGAGGGCCACAACCTCCAGGAGCACTCGGTGGTGCTGATCCGTGGCGGCCGTGTGCGCGACCTTCCGGGTGTCCGCTACCATGTGCTTCGCGGCGTGCTCGACACGCAGGGCGTCAAGGACCGTCGCCAGAGCCGGTCCAAGTACGGCGCCAAGCGGCCCAAGTAAGCTGATCGTTGGCCGCCCGCTTGCGATAGCGGGCGCCGCTCAAGAAGGAAGACACCCATGTCCCGTCGTCGTCGCCCAGAGAAGCGCGAGATCCTCCCCGATCCGAAGTTCGGGGACATCACCCTGTCCAAGTTCATGAACAGCGTCATGCTTGACGGCAAGAAGTCGGTTGCCGAAGGCATCGTCTACGGCGCGCTCGACAATGTCGAGACCCGCCTGAAGCGGGAGCCGCTCGCCGTGTTCCACGACGCGCTCAACAATGTGAAGCCGGGCATCGAGGTCCGCAGCCGCCGCGTCGGCGGTGCGACCTACCAGGTCCCGGTCGAGGTGCGTGACGTGCGCGCCCAGGCCCTGGCGATCCGCTGGCTGATCACGGCCGCCCGTTCGCGGTCGGAAAAGACCATGGCCGGCCGGTTGTCCGGCGAGCTGATGGACGCCGCGCAGAACCGCGGCAATGCCGTCAAGAAGCGCGAAGACACCCACCGCATGGCCGAAGCGAACCGCGCCTTCAGCCATTATCGCTGGTAAAGGTCCCGCCGGCTGCCGCCTGCGGGTGGCGCCGGTGACTTTTATACCTATATCGTGGGGGTAGCCGGCGCTGTCGGCTTCCCCACATCGCTAAGGAACGAATGATCATGGCCCGCAGCCATCCGCTCGAGCGTTATCGCAATATCGGCATCATGGCGCACATCGACGCCGGCAAGACGACCACGACCGAGCGCATCCTGTATTACACCGGCAAGTCCTACAAGATCGGCGAGGTCCACGAGGGCACCGCCACCATGGACTGGATGGAGCAGGAGCAGGAGCGCGGGATCACGATCACGTCCGCGGCGACGACCTGCGTGTGGCGGGCCGCCGAGGGCCAGGGCGAAGAGCATCGCATCAACATCATCGACACGCCTGGCCACGTGGACTTCACCATCGAGGTCGAGCGTTCGTTGCGCGTGCTGGACGGTGCGGTCGCCTGCTTCGACGGCGTCGCGGGCGTGGAACCGCAGTCCGAGACGGTGTGGCGCCAGGCCGACAAATATGGCGTGCCGCGGATGTGCTTCGTCAACAAGCTGGACCGCACGGGCGCCAATTTCGAGTTCTGCGTGCAGTCGATCATCGATCGCCTCGGTGCGCGTCCGGCGGTGCTGTACCTGCCGATCGGCATCGAGGGCGGATTCAAGGGACTGGTCGACCTGGTCGAGAACCGCGCGATCATCTGGCTCGAGGAGAGCCTGGGCGCGAAGTTCGAATATCAGGAGATCCCCGAGGACCTCGCCGACAAGGCCGCCGAGGCCCGCACCAACCTGATCGAGATGGCCGTCGAGCAGGACGACGAGGTCATGGAATCCTATCTGGAGGGCAACGAGCCCGACACGGCAACGCTGAAGAAGCTGATCCGCAAGGGTACGCTCAACATGGCGTTTGTTCCGGTGGTCTGCGGCTCCGCGTTCAAGAACAAGGGCGTCCAGCCGCTGCTCGACGCGGTGGTCGACTATCTTCCGAGCCCGCTGGACGTTCCGGCGATCAAGGGCGTGCTGCCGAACGGCGGCGAGGACACTCGCGCGTCGGACGACAATGCTCCGTTCTCGGCCCTGGCGTTCAAGATCATGAACGATCCGTTCGTCGGTACGCTGACCTTTGCCCGCATCTATTCGGGCAAGCTGGAGACCGCTTCGCAGGTCACCAACAGCGTCAAGGACAAGAAGGAAAAGGTCGGGCGCATGCTGCTGATGCATGCCAACGAGCGTGAGGACATCCAGATGGCCTATGCCGGCGACATCGTTGCTCTGGCGGGTCTCAAGGACACCACCACCGGCGACACGCTGTGCGCGATCAATGCGCCCATCGTGCTGGAGCGCATGGAGTTCCCGGATCCGGTCATCGAGCTGTCGGTGGAGCCCAAGACCAAGGCCGACCAGGAGAAGATGGGCGTGGCCCTGAACCGCCTGGCGCGCGAAGACCCGTCCTTCCGCGTGTCGTCCGACCATGAGTCGGGGCAGACCATCATCAAGGGGATGGGCGAGCTCCACCTCGAGATCCTGGTCGACCGGATGAAGCGCGAGTTCAAGGTCGAGGCCAACGTCGGTGCGCCGCAGGTCGCCTATCGCGAATATCTCGGCAAGCCGGTCGAACTGACCTACACCCACAAGAAGCAGTCGGGTGGTTCGGGCCAGTTCGGCGAGGTCAAGGTCAAGCTCATCCCCGGTGAGCGTGGTTCCGGCTTCGTGTTCAACGACCAGATCAAGGGCGGCAATATTCCCAAGGAATATATCCCGTCGGTCGAGAAGGGCATGCGCGAGACCGCCGAGACCGGATCGCTGATCGGCTTCCCGATCATCGACTTCGAAGTGCAGCTGCTCGACGGCAAGTACCACGACGTCGACTCCTCGGCGCTGGCGTTCGAGATCTGTGCCCGTGGCGCGATGCGCGAAGGTGCGCAAAAGGCCGGCATCAAGCTGCTGGAGCCGATCATGAAGGTCGAGGTGGTGACCCCGGAGGATTACCTGGGCGACGTCATCGGTGACATGAACTCGCGCCGTGGCCAGATCCAGGGCACCGACAGCCGGGGCAATGCCCAGGTGGTCGAGGCGATGGTCCCGCTGGCCAACATGTTCGGCTACGTGAACCAGCTTCGCTCGTTTACCCAGGGCCGGGCGCAGTACAGCATGCAGTTCTCGCACTATGACGAGGTTCCGCAGAACGTGGCGGACGAGGTCAAGGCGAAGCTGGCGTAACCTGATTTTTGACGCTAAGGGCGCGCTCGCAATCGGGCGAGCGGGCTCACCAAACACCTAGAAGAGGCGTACAATGGCGAAGGCGAAATTTGAGCGGAACAAGCCGCACTGCAACATCGGGACCATCGGTCACGTCGACCATGGCAAGACCTCGCTCACCGCAGCGATCACCAAGGTGCTGGCCAAGTCCGGCGGCGGTGTCGCGGTTGATTTCGCGAACATCGACAAGGCGCCGGAAGAGCGCGAGCGCGGCATCACCATCTCGACCGCCCACGTCGAGTATGAGACCGCCAACCGCCACTATGCGCACGTCGACTGCCCGGGTCACGCCGATTATGTGAAGAACATGATCACCGGTGCGGCCCAGATGGACGGCGCGATCCTGGTGGTGTCGGCCGCCGACGGCCCCATGCCGCAGACCAAGGAGCACATCCTGCTCGCGGCGCAGGTCGGCGTTCCGACCATGGTCGTGTTCCTGAACAAGGTCGATCAGGTCGACGATCCCGAACTGCTCGAGCTGGTCGAGCTGGAAATCCGTGAGGAGCTTTCCAAGCGCGGCTTCGACGGCGACAACATCCCGATCGTCGCCGGTTCGGCGCTGGCCGTCCTCGAGGACAGCAACGAAGAGATCGGCGAGCAGGCCATCCTGAAGCTGATGCAGGCGGTTGACGACTGGATCCCGCAGCCGGAGCGTCCGCTGGACAAGCCGTTCCTGATGCCGATCGAGGACGTGTTCTCGATCTCGGGTCGCGGTACGGTCGTCACCGGCCGCGTCGAGACCGGCATCGTCAAGGTCGGCGAGGAAGTCGAGATCGTCGGCATCAAGGACACCAAGAAGACGGTCGTCACCGGCGTCGAGATGTTCCGCAAGCTGCTCGACCAGGGCCAGGCCGGCGACAACATCGGCGCGCTGATCCGCGGTGTCGCTCGCGACGACGTGGAGCGTGGCCAGGTGCTGTGCAAGCCGGGTTCGATTACCCCGCACACCGACTTCCAGGCGGAAGTCTACGTCCTGTCGAAGGACGAGGGTGGCCGTCACACGCCGTTCTTCGCCAACTACCGTCCGCAGTTCTACTTCCGGACCACGGACGTGACCGGTGAAGTGCAGCTGCCGGAAGGCACCGAGATGGTCATGCCGGGCGACAACGTGTCGCTGGGCGTGAAGCTGATCGCTCCGATCGCCATGGACACCGGCCTGCGCTTCGCCATCCGCGAAGGCGGCCGCACCGTCGGCGCCGGCGTGGTGGGCAACATCACCAAGTAAGCTTCGGCGCCCTCGGGGCGCTGGACGACAGAGGGCTCGGTACTCGCAAGAGTGCCGGGCCTTTTGCTTTGTCAGGACGACTTTGTTGGAAGAGGGGCTTACGTCCGCTTACGACCCATTGCGGACGTTGGTAGGTCGTGCAGTATCGCTCGGTGTCCGATCTCATTCTTCCCGTTTCGCTGTTGCTCTACATCGTTCCGGCCGTTCGGCTGCTTAGCCGAGGCTGGCTGACGCGGGCGGGTGTGGCGATGATTGTCGCCGCCCTGCTTCCATGGGTCGTGTGGCTTCAGGAGCCGCCAGAGGCGTGGGGGCCGCTGGGGGGTCTGCTCGTACTGCTTACCGCATTGCTGTTGGTATTGGCCCTCGTGCCCCATCTGATTGGCGTGATCCGATGTCTCGTGCGGTATGCGAAGCGAAAGCGAAATCCTGATCCATGATGTCCGCTTTCCACCCATAGCGGACATTAGCGGAGGCGCGGTCCTACACGGGGGTTGATCCTACGGCTCGTCGTCTGTAGACGCGCCTCCACAGACGGGGATTCGTCGCCGTCACCAAACTCTTAGCGTTGAGGTCGTCCGCCTCGGGAAACCGGGAACAGGCGGGTGCGGCTTCTTGTTGTGCGGGCTGGCAACGGCCTGGTGGCTCTTTCGCATCGGTAGTGGATATGGACACGCAGAACATTCGGATTCGCCTGAAAGCCTTCGACCACCGTGTGCTCGATCAGGCCACCGGCGATATTGCCGACACCGCCCGTCGCACCGGCGCCCTGATCCGCGGTCCCATTCCGCTGCCGACGCGCATCGAGAAGTTCACCGTGAACCGCTCGCCGCACGTCGACAAGAAGTCGCGCGAGCAGTTCGAGGTGCGCACCTACAAGCGGCTGCTGGACATCGTTCAGCCGACCCCGCAGACGGTTGATGCGCTGATGAAACTTGATCTCGCCGCGGGTGTGGACGTGGAGATCAAACTGGCCTAAGGGCCTGTGCACCGGCGGTGGAATCGCTCCCGAGCGATCCTGCTGGTGCAACAAGACAAGGGATACCGCGGGCGGCCTTCGGGCCACCCGGTCTGCGTCCCCCGCTCTCGCCCCAGGCGAGAATAGCCCAGCGGGGGCTCGCATCGTTCAACGGGCCAGGGGTGCCGCCGAAGCCATGCTTCGAAGGGTACCCCGCATGCCCGCCAGCGTGAGTTGGCGGGCCTCTGTAAGGGAGTGCATGATCATGCGCACTGGCGTGATCGCGAAGAAGGTCGGAATGACCCGCCTGTTCGGGGCAGACGGTCGGCACGTGCCGGTCACCGTTCTGCAGCTGGACGGCGTTCAAGTCGTCGGTCGCCGCGAGGCCGACAAGGATGGATATACCGCCGTTCAGCTCGGCGCCGGTTCGGCCAAGGCGAAGAATGTCGCCAAGCCGCAGCGCGGCGCCTTCGGCAAGGCCGAAGTCGAGCTGAAGGCCAAGGTCGCCGAGTTCCGGGTTGCCGAGGACGCGCTCCTCGACGTCGGCGCGGAAATCTCGGCCGAGCATTTCGTCGCCGGCCAGCTGGTCGACATTTCGGGCGTCACCCAGGGCAAGGGCTTCGCCGGCGCCATGAAGCGCTGGGGCTTCGGCGGTCTGCGTGCGACCCACGGCGTATCGGTGGCTCACCGTTCGCACGGTTCGACCGGTAACCGCCAGGACCCGGGCCGCGTCTTCAAGAACAAGAAGATGGCCGGCCACATGGGTGCCCGCAACCGGACCCAGCAGAACCTGGAGATCGTCCGTACGGACGCCGACCGCGGGCTGCTGTTCGTCAAGGGCTCGGTTCCGGGCCACAAGGGCAGCTGGCTGACGGTGCAGGACGCGATCAAGCTGCCGCGCAACGACGCGGTGCCTTATCCGGCCGGCATCCGCCAGGCCGCCCAGAACAACAACGCCGACGTCAACGAAGCTGCGAACAACGCGGTCGTCGCTGACGAGAGCACGGAAGGCTAAGCGATGAAGGTCGAAATCAAGACCCTGGACGCGCAAGGCGGCGGCGACCTGGAGCTCAACGATGCCGTGTTCGGCGTCGAGCCCCGCGCCGACATCCTGCACCGCGTCGTCACCTGGCAGCTGGTCAACCGCCGCGCTCCGGCGCGTGCGACCCGCGAGCGCTCCGACGTTGCCCGGACCGGCAAGAAGTTCGGTCGCCAGAAGGGCGGCGGTACGGCTCGTCACGGCGATCGCCGGGCGCCGATCTTCATCGGCGGCGGCAAGGCCCATGGTGCCCGTGCCCGCGTGTTCAGCGCTTCGCTGAACAAGAAGGTGCGCGCGCTTGGCCTGCGCATGGCGCTGTCGAGCAAGGCCCAGGGCGGCCAGCTGATCGTGGTCGACAACCTGGACGTGCCCGAGGGCAAGACCAAGGCGCTGGTCGAGCGGCTCGGCAAGCTGGGCTTCGGCAAGAGCGCGTTGGTGATCGACGGCGACGCACTGAACATCAGCTTCGCCCGCGCTTCGTCGAACCTGGAAGGGCTGAACGTCCTGCCGGCGATCGGCGCCAACGTTTACGACATCATGCGCCACGAGACCCTGGTCCTGACCAAGGCTGCGGTGGAAAGGCTGGAGGCCCGCTTCAATGGCTAAGCAGCCGACCAACACGGCGATCGACAATCGCCATTACGACGTCATCCTGGCGCCGCACATCACCGAGAAGACGACCATGCTTTCCGAGCATAACGCGGTCGCCTTCAAGGTCGCCGGCACCGCTTCCAAGCCGCAGATCAAGGCGGCCGTCGAGGCGCTGTTCGGAGTCACGGTGACGGGCGTCAACACCATCGTCCAGAAGGGCAAGTCGAAGCGCTGGAAGGGCACTCCCTATCAGCGGTCGGACGTCAAAAAGGCGATCGTCACCCTCGCCGAGGGGCAGTCGATCGACGTCACCGAAGGGGCTCGGGGTTAATGGCACTCAAAGCATATAAGCCGACGAGCCCGGCCCGGCGTGGGCTGATCCTCGTCGACAAGTCGGCGCTGTGGAAGGGCAAGCCCGTCAAGGCGCTGACCGAAGGCAAGCGCAAGACCGGTGGCCGCAACAACAAGGGCCATGTGACCAGCCGCGGCATCGCGGGCGGCCACAAGCAGAAGTACCGGATCGTCGACTTCAAGCGGCGGACCTGGGACGTGACTGCCACGGTTGAGCGGCTGGAATACGACCCCAACCGGTCGGCGTTCATTGCGCTGGTCACCTACGAGGGTGGCGAGCAGGCCTATATCCTGGCTCCGCAGCGCCTCGCTCCGGGCGACAAGGTCGTTGCCGGCCGCAAGGTCGACGTGAAGCCGGGCAATGCGATGGAGGTCGGCCAGATGCCGGTCGGAACCATTGTCCACAACGTCGAGCTGAAGCCGGGCAAGGGTGGCCAGATCGCTCGCGCCGCCGGCACCTATGTGCAGGTCGTCGGCCGTGACCGCGGAATGGTGATCGTTCGCCTGAACTCGGGTGAGCAGCGCTACGTCCGCTCCGACTGCATGGCGACCGTTGGCGCGGTGTCCAACCCGGACAACGGCAACCAGACGCTGGCCAAGGCCGGCCGCAGCCGCTGGCTGGGGCGTCGTCCGCTGACCCGCGGTGTCGCCAAGAACCCGGTCGACCACCCGCACGGCGGTGGTGAAGGCCGGACCTCGGGCGGCCGTCACCCGGTCACCCCGTGGGGCAAGCCGACCAAGGGTGCGCGCACCCGCCACAACAAGGCGACGGACAAGTTCATCATCCGTTCGCGCCACGCGAAGAAGAAGGGCTAAAGCGACATGGCTCGTTCCATCTGGAAAGGTCCGTTCGTCGAGCTCTCGCTCCTGAAGAAGGCGGAAGCCGCTCAGGAAGCGAGCAAGCGCGCGCCGATCAAGACCTGGTCGCGCCGTTCGACCATCCTACCGCAGTTCGTCGGCCTGACCTTCAATGTCTACAACGGCCGCAAGTTCGTGCCGGTGTCGGTCAACGAGGACATGGTCGGCATGAAGCTGGGTGAGTTCGCGCCGACGCGCTTCTTCCCCGGCCACGCCGCCGACAAGAAGGGCAAGCGCTAATGGGCAAGCCAGCTGCACCCCGCAAGGTGGGCGACAAGGAAGCGCTCGCCGTTGGCAACACCATTCGTGGTTCGGCCCGCAAGCTGAACCTGGTGGCTCAGCTCATCCGTGGTCGCCGCGTCGAGGAAGCGCTCAACATTCTGAAGTTCAGCCCCAAGGGGATGAGCGAGGATGTCTACAAGGTGCTCGCCTCGGCCGTCGCCAATGCCGAGAACAACCACAACCTCGACGTCGACGCGCTGGTCGTCGCCGAGGCCAGCGTCGGCAAGTCGATCAGCATGAAGCGCTTCGCGACCCGTGCGCGTGGCCGTTCCAGCCGGATCGTCAAGCCGTTCAGCCGAATCCGCGTCGTTGTGCGCGAGCAGGAAGAAGCCAATGGGTAACAAGAGCTCTGCGATCGGCCTTCGGCTGCAGATCAACCGGACCTGGGACAGCCGCTGGTTCGCGGAAGGCCAGGATTATGGCCGGCTGCTGCTGGAGGATCTCAAGATCCGCCAGTACATCTTCAAGACGCTGCCGCAGGCGGCGATCTCCAAGGTGGTGATCGAGCGTCCGGCCAAGCTGTGCCGGATCTCGGTCTTTGCCGCTCGTCCCGGCGTGATCATCGGCAAGAAGGGCGCCGACATCGACAAGCTGAAGCGTACCCTGTCCAAGATGACGGGGTCCGAAGTCAGCCTGAACATCGTCGAGATCCGCAAGCCCGAGGTCGATGCGCGCCTGGTGGCCCAGGGCATCGCCGACCAGCTGGAGCGCCGGATCGCTTTCCGCCGCGCCATGAAGCGCGCGGTGCAGTCGGCCATGCGGCTTGGCGCCGAGGGCATTCGGATCAACTGCGGCGGCCGTCTGGGCGGCGCCGAGATCGCCCGCTCCGAATGGTATCGTGAAGGTCGAGTGCCGCTGCACACGCTGCGCGGCAACGTCGATTATGCCGAGGCCCAGGCGCACACCGCTTATGGCGTGTGCGGCGTCAAGGTCTGGGTGTTCAAGGGTGAGATCCTCGGCCACGACCCGCTGGCCCAGGACCGCCTGATGATGGAAGCGCAGACCTCGGGCGTCCGTCCGTCGCGCGACGATGACCGGCGCCGGTAAGGAACAACTGAAATGCTGCAACCAAAGCGCACCAAGTTCCGCAAGGCCTTCAAGGGCCGGATCCATGGCAATGCCAAGGGCGGAACCGAGCTCAACTTCGGCGCCTTCGGCCTCAAGGCCATGGAGCCGGAGCGGATCACTGCGCGGCAGATCGAGGCGGCCCGCCGCGCGATCACCCGCCACATCAAGCGTCAGGGGCGCTTGTGGATCCGCATCTTCCCGGACCTGCCCGTGTCGTCCAAGCCGGCCGAAGTCCGCATGGGCTCGGGTAAGGGCGCGCCCGAATATTGGGTTGCCCGGGTGAAGCCCGGCCGGATCCTGTTCGAACTGGATGGCGTTCCGGGCCCGCTGGCCAAGACCGCGTTCGAGCGGGCGGCCGAGAAGCTGCCCATCAAGGTCAAGGTGGTTGCCCGCCTTGGCGAAACCCTCGTCGAGGCTGACTAAACCATGGCCAAGCGTGACGACCTTTCCGTCAAGACCGACGACCAGCTGCAGCAGCAGCTTGGCGAGCTGAAGCGCGAGCAGTTCAACCTGCGCTTCCAGGCCGCTACCGGTCAGCTGGAAAAGGCCAGCCGGGTGCGCGAAGTTCGCCGCACCATTGCCCGCATCAAGACGCTGCAGCACCAGCGCGCCACCACGTCCGCGGACGTCGGCGCGTCGGCGAACGCGTAAGGAGATCGACCAAGATGCCCAAGCGCGTCCTCACCGGCACCGTGGTGTCCGACAAGGCCGACAAGACCGTGGTGGTTCGCGTCGAGCGGCGGGTTAAGCACCCGCTGTACGGCAAGATCATCAAGCTGTCGAAGAAGTACCATGCTCACGACGAGGCGAATGCCTTCAGCGTGGGCGAGCAGGTGCGCATTCAGGAATGTGCGCCATTTTCCAAGCTCAAGACCTGGACCGTCGTCGAGCGGGTGACGGAGGCCAGGGCCTCCGACCTCGCCGAAGCGGCCAACGCTTGACCGCCAAGCTTAAGGATAGGGTGAACCCATGATCCAGATGCAGTCCAACCTGGACGTCGCGGACAACAGCGGGGCCAAGCGCGTCCAGTGCATCAAGGTGCTGGGCGGGTCCAAGCGCCGCACCGCGGGCGTTGGCGACATCATTGTCGTCTCCGTCAAGGAAGCGCAGCCCAAGGGCCGCGTGAAGAAGGGCGACGTTCACCGCGCGGTGATCGTCCGCACCGCCAAGGACATCCGCCGTCCCGACGGTTCGGTGATCCGCTTCGACAGCAATGCCGCCGTGCTGGTCAACAAGAACGAGGAGCCGATCGGCACCCGTATCTTCGGGCCGGTGGTGCGCGAACTGCGCGCCCGCAAGCACATGAAGATCATCAGCCTGGCGCCGGAGGTTCTGTAATGGCTGCCGCCCAGAATACGGCCGCACGGCCGAAGATGCGCATCAAGAAGGGCGACCGCGTGGTTGTCCTGTCCGGCAAGGACAAGGGCAAGACCGGCGAGGTCACCCAGTCGCTGCCGAAGGAGCAGAAGGTGGTCGTCAGCGGCGTCAACGTCGCCGTTCGGCACCGCAAGCCGAGCCAGGCCGAGCCGCAGGGCGGCCTGGAGCGCAAGGAAGCGCCGCTGCACGTGTCCAAGGTCGCGATCGCCGACCCGAAGACCGGTGGTCCGACCCGCGTCCGCTTCGAGGAGCGTGACGGCAAGAAGGTCCGGGTAGCGGTCAAGTCCGGGGAACTGATCAATGGCTGATAGCTACACTCCGCGCCTCAAGCAGGACTATGACGATCGTATCGCCCCGGCGATGATCGAGCGGTTCGGCTACAAGAATCGCTTTGAAGTGCCCAGGCTCGACAAGATCGTGATCAACATGGGCGTCGGCGAGGCGACCCAGGACAAGAAAAAGGTCGAGCAGGCCGCAGCCGAGATGCAGGCGATCGCCGGGCAGAAGCCGGTGATCACCAAGGCCAAGAAGTCGATCGCCCAGTTCAGGCTGCGCGAAGGCATGCCGATCGGCTGCAAGGTGACCTTGCGCCGCGAGCGCATGTTCGAGTTCCTGGATCGTCTGGTGACCGTGGCCCTGCCGCGCGTCCGCGACTTCCGCGGCCTCAACCCGCGTTCCTTCGATGGTCGTGGCAATTACGCCATGGGCCTCAAGGAGCAGATCGTGTTCCCCGAGATCAACTACGACCAGATCGACAAGGTCCGGGGCATGGACATCATCGTCACGACGACCGCCAAGACGGATGAGGAAGCGCGCGAGTTGCTGCGCCTCTTCAACTTCCCGTTCCCGGTCGCCGAAGACCAGAAGCAGGCCGCCTGAGCGGCCGTAGGAGAGAACTTAAGTCATGGCGAAACTGAGTTCCATCAACAAGAACGAGCGGCGTCGCAAGCTGGTGGAGAAGACTGCTCCCAAGCTTGAGAAGCTCAAGGCGAAGGCCAACGACCAGTCGCTCGATGAAACCGAGCGTCTGATCGCCCGGCTGAAGATGGCCGAGCTGCCGCGCAACGGCAACAAGACCCGCATCCGCAACCGGTGCGAGCTGACGGGCCGTCCGCGCGCTTATTATCGCAAGTTCCGTTTGTCGCGCGTGATGCTTCGCGAATTGGGCAACAAGGGCCTGATTCCGGGCCTCACCAAGTCGAGCTGGTAAGGGTCTCCTCAAGATGGCGATGACCGATCCCCTGGGTGACATGCTCACCCGCATCCGCAACGGCCAGCAGGCGCGCAAGGACTCGATCCTGACGCCGGCGTCCAACCTGCGCGTGCGCGTCCTCGACGTGCTGCAGCGCGAAGGTTATATCCGCGGCTATTCCGAAGAAGAGCTGTCGGGCCAGAAGGGCCTGCGGATCGAACTGAAGTATTTCGAAGGCCAGCCTGCGATCCAGCATGTTGCGCGCGTCTCCAAGCCCGGTCGCCGGGTTTATTCGGGCGCAACCGACCTGCCGCGCATCCGCAATGGCCTTGGCATGACCATCGTCTCGACGCCTCGTGGCGTTCTGTCCGACGCGGAAGCGCGCGACCAGAACGTCGGCGGCGAGGTGCTGGCGGAGGTGTTCTAAGATGTCCCGTATCGGCAAAAGGCCGGTTCCGGTGCCCGCAGGGGTGACCGCGAACCTGGAAGGCACCAAGCTCTCCGTGAAGGGTCCCAAGGGCACGCTTTCGATGAGCGTGATGGACGACCTCGTCCGCACCACCGTCGAGGACGGGCAGATCAGTGTTCAGCCGGTGAGCGACAGCCAGCGCTCCCGCGCGGCGTGGGGGATGCAGCGCACCAACGTGCTGAACCTGGTGACGGGTGTCACCGAGGGCTTCACCAAGGTGCTGGAGATCACCGGCGTCGGCTACCGTGCCGCGGCCCAGGGCAAGAACCTGCGCCTGCAGCTCGGCTACAGCCACGACGTGAACTACGCGATCCCCGAGGGCATCGACGTCAAGACTCCCGACCCGAACACGGTCGAGATCAGCGGCATCGACAAGCAGCAGGTTGGGCAGGTCGCGGCGGAGATCCGCCGGTGGCGCAAGCCGGAGCCCTACAAGGGCAAGGGCATCAAGTATCGCGGCGAGTTCATCTTCCGCAAGGAAGGGAAGAAGAAGTAATGGCACATCTGTCCCTCTTCGACCGCCGCCGGCGCCGGGTCCGGACCACGCTCAAGGCGCGTGGCGCGGGCAAGCCGCGGCTGTCCGTGCACCGTTCGGGCAAGCACATCTACGCCCAGGTCATCGACGATGCGGCGGGCCGCACCGTTGCGTCCGCTTCCACGCTCGACAAGGAGCTGAAGGGCACTGGCGGCGCCAACCGCGACGCGGCGGCGAACGTTGGCCGGACCGTGGCGGAGCGGGCCAAGGCGGCGGGCGTCAACCAGGTCGTGTTCGACCGTGGCGGTTTCCTGTTCCATGGCCGGGTCAAGGCCCTGGCCGACGCCGCCCGTGAGGGCGGTCTGGAGTTCTAATGATGGCTGACGAGATCGAAACCCAGACCCAGGCGGGTAATCCGGACGCCGGCGCCGCTGCTTCGGCGGCCGACGCGGGCCAGCCGGCGCAGCAGGACGCTCGCGGTCCGCGCGGCGGCCGTGGCGGTCGCGGCGGTGGCCGTGACAATCGCGGTGGCGGCAACCGTGGTCGTCGTGACGACCGGCGTGGCGCTCCGCGGGGCGACGACGACGGCGAAGAGCTGATCGAGAAGCTGGTCCACATCAATCGCGTGTCCAAGACGGTGAAGGGCGGCAAGCGCTTCGGGTTTGCGGCACTGGTGGTGGTCGGTGACGGCAAGGGCCGCGCGGGCTTCGGCCACGGCAAGGCACGCGAAGTGCCCGAGGCGATCAGCAAGGCGACGGCGGCGGCCAAGAAGGCCATGATCCGGGTTCCCCTGCGGGACGGCCGCACGCTGCACCATGACGGTCGCGGCCATTTCGGCGCCGGCAAGGTCGCATTGCGTGCCGCTCCGGCCGGTACCGGCATCATCGCAGGTGGTCCGATGCGGGCCATCTTCGAGAGCCTGGGCGTGGCCGACGTGGTGACCAAGTCGGTCGGCACGTCCAACCCGTACAACATGATCCGGGCGACCTTCGAGGCGCTCAAGGAACAGACCAGCCCCCGTTCGGTGGCGCAGCGTCGCGGCAAGAAGGTCGCCGACCTGCTCGGCCGTGGCGGAATGAGCGGCGCCGAGGCGGAAGCGACCGCCGAAGCGATCGCGGAGTAGTTCTCATGGCGACCATCAAGATCACCCAGACGGGCTCGCCCATCCGCCGCGACAAGACCCAGCGTGCGACGCTGGTCGGCCTCGGCCTGAACAAGATGCATCGCACGGTGGAAGTGGAGGAGACCCCCGAGGTCCTCGGCCAGGTCCGCAAGGTGCAGCACCTGGTGTCCGTCGAACGCTGACCCCCTAGAGCCCCGGCCTCCATGCCGGGGCTCATCCCCTTCAAGCGGCTCCGATTGGCGGAGCCCTGCGCGACCATAGCGAAAGCGAGTGCAATATCATGAAACTCAACGATCTCCGCGACAATCCCGGTGCCCGCAAGAGCCGCGTCCGCGTCGGCCGCGGCATCGGTTCGGGCTTGGGCAAGACCGCCGGTCGTGGCCAGAAGGGCCAGAAGAGCCGTGGCGGCGTCAGCATCTTCGGTTTCGAAGGTGGCCAGATGCCGCTCCACATGCGGCTGCCGAAGCGCGGGTTCAACAACATCTTCGCGAGCGATCACGCCGAGGTGAACCTGGGTGCTATCCAGAAGATGATCGACGCCGGCAAGCTTAGCGCCGACGGCACCGTCGATCACGCCGCGCTCAAGGCCGCCGGCCTGGCCCGCGGCGGCAAGGACGGCGTGCGGTTGCTCGGCAAGGGCGAACTGACCGCCAAGGTGGCGTTCCGCGTCGCCGGTGCGTCCAAGGGTGCACGCGAGGCGGTTGAGCGGGCCGGCGGTTCGGTCGAACTGATCGAGCGCAAGGACCCGGCGGAGCTGGCCAAGGCCAAGAAGGGCACCGCCAAGGTCGCCCGGGCCGGCAAGTAAGCCGCCCCGACAGGCCGCTTCTCAAGCGGCCCGCACGGACTATATGAGGCGGCGGGGGGCGTGAGCCATCCGCCGCCTTGTTTCCCTAAGGACCGCCCATGGCAACTGCAGCCGAACGTTTGGCTTCCAGCATTTCCCTGTCGAATTTCGGTCGGGCGACCGAGCTGAAGAAGCGCATCTGGTTCACCCTGGGTGCGCTGATCGTGTTTCGCCTGCTGAGCCACGTGCCGATGCCGGGGATCGACCCGCGCGCCATGGCTGCCCTGTTCAACACGCAGCGCGGCGGCGTTCTGGATTTCTTCAATACCTTTTCGGGCGGCAGCCTGGAGCGGATGAGCATCATCGCGCTCGGCGTCATGCCCTACATCACCGCCTCGATCGTGGTGCAGCTCGCAGGCACCATGTATCCGCCGTGGATCGCACTCAAGAAGGAGGGCGAGACCGGGCGCAAGCGGCTGAACCAGTACACCCGCTACCTGACCGTGCTCCTGACCATGGTGCAGGGTTACTTCATTGCGGTCGGCCTGGAGGGTCTCGGCGCGACGCAGGGCATCGCGGCGGTGGTGGAGCCGGGTTGGACCTTCCGGGTCGCGGCCACGGTCAGCCTGATCGGCGGCACCCTGTTCCTGATGTGGATCGGCGAGCAGATCACCAGCCGGGGCATCGGCAACGGTGTGTCGCTGATCATCATGGCCGGCATCGTCGCCAGCCTTCCGCGCGGCCTGGCCCAGATGTTCGAAGGCGGCCGCAGCGGGACCATGGACCCCCTGATCATCGCGCTGGTGATCGGACTTGCGGTC
>Ga0210040_10003743_pt1 | contig 20370 bp, 19 predicted proteins | sample CryGeyCG12114_NA_FD_185462 | JGI IMG/M metagenome (GOLD analysis project Ga0210040, IMG submission 185462) | Groundwater microbial communities from aquifer - Crystal Geyser CG19_WC_8/21/14_NA (SPAdes) (version 2) | ecosystem: Environmental > Aquatic > Deep subsurface > Groundwater | place: USA... | reverse complement strand
GCAACGGCAATATCCTGATGGCTACAGATATGCTGGAGTGTATGGGACATGTATTAACGGCTGGCAACAACTTCAGTATAGCTGTCGGAGTAGAAAGCGAAAGGGAGGCAGATGCTTTGTTCGCTGCGCTTTCTGCCGGGGGCGAGGCAACCATGCCGCTTGAAAAGACTTTCTGGGGCGATTATTTCGGCATGCTCACCGACAAGTTCGGCATACAGTGGATGGTTAGCTACACCTATCAGCAGACCGCGGGGGAGGCGCAGGCACAGCAGGCGCAACTGGCAAACGCCTGATCCGGCTGTCGTAAGTTTACTTTCGGAAAAAAAGGCAACAGCATTTTTGTCGCTGTTGCCTTTTCTTTATTGAATTTCAAGCTACCTGGCATGCCTGCGCCGTAGCGGCAGGTGCAGTTGAGAATGCGCCTAACTATATAGCGGCTGCAGTACTATCTTCTGTGCCAAACCCGCTATGGTGCATACGCCTTGCAGCGCATTTGCCCTAACTTTTACTTTTCCGGGCAAGAAGGAAGACGACAGAGGTTGTAATGGCCGCTCCTATCGCTACTTTCTGTAACATACCTTTCCTGTTAAACTTCCATTCGGCTTTGCCACCCCTTTCCTCAAATATGTTCGGTATATGGCCGTGCATAAGGTCATCGACAATGCCTTCCACTACATCTACGCGGTCTGCCAGCAACAGCGGCAGCCAGTGGGCGAAACTTCCCTCGCCGTACTGAAAGGCATAGCGCCGGATCATGCCGCTGAGGCCACTTGGCGGCTTTGACGTTCCGAAAACAGCCGTCACATTCGGTCGCTCAATAGAATGCAGTACTTCTATATCAATCGGTTGCTGGGCCGGCCGCTCCCAATCGTATCCCCCGTGGTCGTCGCTGGCGCGTTTCCGCATTGGATACGTCGGGTCATTCTTCGGGTCTGCGTCTATGCCCCAGCCTTTTATATGTGAGTAATCTTTCGTTGTGTTTTCCATAGTCATGCTTTTTATACTTTGGCTGATGGTGGAATAAGAACAGGTTTGATGCAGTTATCCAGTTTGTCCGCAAAAATGCGGTACCCATCGGCTACTTCTTCCAAAGGGATGTGGTGCGTGATCAGGGCCTTTGGGTTAAGAACACCGTTTTTGATGTGCTCGATGAGTCGCGGCAGCAGGCGTTTCACGGAAGCCTGGTTTCCCCGAATCGTCACGCCTTTGTTCAGGGCATTGCCGATCGGAATCAGGTTGCCTGTGGGGCCATATACCCCCACAATAGACACAATGCCTCCTTTTTTAACAGAATTGATAGCCCATTGCAGCGCAGTGGCAGAGCCAGCCTGCAGCAGCAGTTTACGGCCAGTGATGGTCTGCAGCTTACTTCCCGCCGCTTCCGCTCCTACGGCATCAATACAGACATCGGCCCCCAGTGAGTCAGTTTGTTTCTTCATGAAAACAACCGGATCTTCTATCGACCTGAAATTATATGCCTCGCACTGGGCGTATTTCCGCACGAAGTCGAGCCGGTACTCTTCCTGGTCAAACACAATCACACGGCCTGCCCCAAAGAGCCAGGCGCATTTTGCCGCCATAATACCGACTGGGCCGGCCCCAAATACGACTACGGTATCCCCTTTCTGTATGCCTCCCATCTCTGCCGCCTGGTACCCGGTTGGCACAACGTCGGTTAGCAGCACAGCATCATCGGGGTGCATCCAATCCGGGATAACCATCGGCCCTACATTGGCATAGGGCACCCGAACATACTCTGCCTGGCCGCCATTGTAGCCGCCTGCAATGTGGGAATAGCCGAATATCCCGCCGACGGCTGTCGCCTGCGGATTCGCCTCGTGGCAGTTGCCGTATAGTTCCTGCTTGCAGAAGGTACACCTTCCGCAGGCAATGTTAAAGGGCACAATCACCTGGTCGCCCACTTTCAGTTTGGTTACCCCCGCGCCTATCTCCTCGATCACGCCGATGAACTCGTGTCCGAACGTTTCGCCTACGCGTGTGTCGGGTACGTTTCCGTTATATAAGTGCAGATCAGACCCACAGATACAGGAGCGGGTTACCCGAACAATGGCATCCTCGGGATGCAGAATTTCGGGCATCGGTTTATTTCGGTCGAGGCGTATCCGTTGAGGACCCCGGTAATTCATTGCCAGCATACGTTTGTTTCCTTCAGTTTTTTGTGAGACAAGTAAATTCTACGAAAGAGCTTCTTCTGTGCGTGCACGAAAGCGTGACATACAGAAGGAGCCATCCGCACCCCCTTTGGGGAAATACTTTACTACATACTCAAAGTTTCAGGAACTGGTTCGATAAAAGCGGTAGCGGGCAACCGTGCGGCGGCAAACAACACCCTAACGTGTGCCAGTTGCAGTGATCCGGCGCAGGGGCTCGTCGTACAGCCAGTGAAATCCGTTCTCCGTCAATCACACTTTCAGCATTAAATAATGAGTAATGCTGCGCTTAAATTGAGCGGAAAGCGCTAACTCTTGATTCTGTACCTCGTTTTATATGCCATATCAAAAGTAAAGGGCACATGCAAGACACGAGAGGAAGAGAAGCTGAGAGCCCCTCAGAAATACCTGCTGCTGGCTGGAAGCAGGTGATGTTACGGGTAAAAGAACAGGTGAGCACCGATAACATCGGTATAGTGGCTGCAGGTGTGGCGTTTTACTTTTTCCTGGCGCTTATCCCCACTCTAGCCACCATTATCTCTTTTTACGGGCTTGTAACGGAACCGGCAGAGGTAGAGCGGCAAATGGCCGAACTCACCGCTGTGCTCCCGCGCGACACGCACGAGATGCTAACGGAAAGGCTGCACAGCATGGCACAAAAGTCGAGCACAACCCTGGGCTGGGGCGTCTTGCTAAGCATTCTGCTGAGTTTGTGGAGCGCCAACAGCGGCACGAAGTCCTTGTTCGAGGGCATCAACATCGCCTATGACGAAAAGAACAAGCGGAATATCTTTAAGCTAAACGGTATCACCCTGCTTTTCACGCTCGGCGCAATTCTGATCGGTACCCTGAGCTTAGCGTTGGTAGTTGCCTTTCCTGCGGTTATTGACAGGCTGGGGCTTCCGGAAAGCATCAAGACTGTGCTCCAACTCGGCAGATGGCTCCTGCTGGCCGTTATTGTAATGGCAAGCCTGGCGGTAATCTACAAGATCGCCCCTGACCGTAACAACCCGAAACTGAAGTGGGTGAGTTGGGGATCCGGGGTTGCAACGGTTTTGTGGCTGCTTGGCTCGCTGCTGTTTTCGTGGTACGTCAACAATTTCAGCAGTTACAACGAGACGTATGGCCCTGTGGCTGCTGTCGTCATCCTGATGCTGTGGTTTAACCTGACCAGTTTCATTATTCTGTTGGGAGCCGAAATAAACTCCGAGCTGGAACACCAGACAGCGAAAGACACAACCATTGGCGAACCCAAACCCCTCGGCGAACGCGCCGCTTACCATGCTGACCATGTGGCAGGCGAGCCAGACACCAAATAAACCATACAGGCTGCTGCCAGCGTACGCACCGGAGGGGTTGTCCTGCTAAAGTGCGGGCTGGCGGCTTTACTGTTTCCCGCTGTTCCCGGTAAACCATTCCACTGCGCTTTTGGAAATGTTGGGCATGATTTCGTGGCCGCCGTTGAACTCCTGGTAATTTACCTCCAGGCCCTGGCGCTGCAACTGCGGCACGATACGCCTTGCGCACGGGTCAATGGGCAGCACCGAGTCGCGGATACCGTGGGATATAAAAACGGCCGGCTTCCCATTCTTTTCAAGGGTGTAGGCAAAGCCGGGGGAGAACGCCAAAATATGCGTAAAGAGGTCGCCGTTGGTCAGGCCAAGGCACAGCGCATAGGAAGCGCCGTCTGAGAAGCCGCCGATAGCCACCTGCGCCGGGTCTATGGTGTATCGATCGAAAGCAAGTGCAAGCGCCTGGTCTATATAGATCACATCCGGCCCGAAGGCATCACTGGCAATTATATCCCAGGAATAAGATTGTGCCAGCGGGGCAAGCAGGATGATATTTTTGGTGTCGGCATAGTGCCGGAGCAAAGACAGCCCCTGCTCGGCTGAGCCGCCTGCACCGTGCAGCATCACAGCCAGTGCTGCGGGCTTGTTTGCCTTATAGTGCCGGGGCACATATATAAACCCGTCACGCTTCTTGTCTAACCTAAGCGACTGCACTCCTGTTGTCACGTCCGCTTTGCCAGAATGCGTTGCCGGCCTTGCGGTTAAGCGCCCTGTTTTATATTGATTTCTGTCCGTCACCATCTTTCCTCCTCTTATTGTATGCAAGAAACCTCCATAAACGTACGGTAAAACTGCAAAAGCCGGTTCCTCCGAAACGCTTCTTAATTTGTGCAAAATACCGGGTGAGCCACCTGAGCAGTTAGAGGACGTGCCATATATGCGACATGAGAGGAACATCGTCCTTTCTTTTCCGTTTACTTCTCATTTAGCATGCACAAGATACAGTTAAGTCTTACACGGTTTATCAAGTATGTTCTGGCGATACTGCTGGTATCGCTGCTCCTGTACCTCGGCAAACCTTTTCTGATACCGGTTGCCATTGCCGCCTTTTTCGCAATGCTGCTTTTCCCGGTGGTGCGCAAACTGGAGCGCTACCACATGCGCAAGACCAGGGCCGCGCTGGTTGCCATCCTGCTGTTGCTGGCCACGCTCATCTTTGTCGGCTCTCTCATATATTACCAGGCTAGTAACCTGCAGGCCGACTTGCCGGAACTGGAACAAAATGTGGCGGAGAAGACAGAAAGGCTGCAATGGCTGCTTTACCAGACAACCGACATCACCGAGTACGAACAGGAAGAGATGATAGAAGAAAAAAAGCCCGACATCGCCAAGGCGATCTTCAAGAGTCTCCGCGAACTGGTGACGCAGGCGCTTTCAATCCTGCTTTTTGTGTTCATTGTGCTTACTTACACCTTCTTTTTCCTGATCTACCAGCAAAAGATTCAGAACTTCTTCATCAAGCTCCACTTGTTTGAGAATAACAAAGAGTCGAAAGTGATGCTAGCCCGCATCTCCCGGATCGTCCATAGCTACCTGAAAGGCACTTGCACAGTTATTTCCGTTTTGGCGGTGGTTTATGCGCTCGGCTTTTGGGCCATCGGCATCGAGCATGCCCTGCTTTTTGCCATTATAACCGCACTGCTGCGCATTGTTCCCTACTTCGGGTCCTTCCTCGGGATCGCCTTTCCCATTGCGTTTGCCTTTCTCACCAAAGACTCCTTCTGGTACCCGGTGCTGGTGCTGCTCTTTTTTATGGTCACCCAACTGATAGAGGCTAACCTGCTGACGCCCTATATCACCGGCTCCAGGGTAAAACTCAATCCGCTGGCAACGATCATGGTTATTTTGCTAGGCAACCTGCTCTGGGGCGTTACCGGAATGATCTTATTCGTGCCGATTTTTGCCAGCCTGAAAGTTATCTTTGATGAAATTCCACAGTTAAACCCTTACGGCTATATACTGGGGAAAGAAGATGACGCAGCCTAACTTCACCACTGTTTGCTATAAAACGCTTGCCTTCTGTGGCAGCACAGCTGCCGTTAAAAACCTTTGTAAGTAAATTTAGTTGAAACTATACGGTGGGTGAGCGCCTTTTGAGATTCCTACTTGGTTATTTAGTCAAGCCGCGTTATTTAAGTACTGAATAGGATGGTTACGTTAAGACTTGAAATGCTGTATGAGGATGACATTATACAAATTCAGTTAGATAAATCGGCTTCCTTTCTGCAGTTAGTTTTCCTGCAAACGCCTGATACGTCTCATTTTAGAAACGGGTACAGGTTAGCCATCGACCTGGCTATGTCAAAAGATGTGCTTTATTGGGTGACGGATGCCCGGAAGATTAAGGTGATGCAGCCGGAAAACCAGGTTTGGCTGAAGCAGGCCATGGCGCCCGCACTTGCCTCTCACATCCGAAGGTTTGCCATTGTGATGGCGCCGGAATGCTTTGTTATGACCAGCCCGAACAAGGTATATGAAAAACCGCCCCAGGAAACAGCACCCTCTCCTTCCGGACTCATAAAAGTCCATTTTGAGCAGGAAGCAGCTTATGATTGGGTTTTCAGCGCTCTGTAACTTTAGCACCTGTCAACAAAGCCGTGTTTCAAGCCATACATTGTTTCTATAGGTTCAGGGCCGGCTTCCATCCTCCTCTCAGCAATAAAGTATTACTCCCATTTTAAAATCAATTTCCTGTAGCTCCCCTTTGCATCATAAACAAAGAAAGGAGCACAGGGCTCCTTTCTTTGCTTATGATGTTGGCTGGTGATCTAAAACCTGTCAGAGGTTTGGGCTTTCCCTACTGCCTCAAAATGAGTGGCTTGTTTAATCGTCTTGCCTTTGCCTTCGGCGTCATCGTAGCTGCGTTCCTCCACTTCTACAGACAGCATCTTACCTTTCAGTTCTTTTGAATCAACCTCCGTTTTCTCGATGCCCAGCGCTTTCAGGAAAGCTGCCAAAATAGGCTGGCCCGGCTCACTTAAGTAGAAACGCTGGTTAACAAAACCGTCCTCATTTTCTAAGCGGCAGTTGATGAACGGGATGTCTTTGTTCTCACTCTTACCTTCTTCCACTTCTGTGATCTTCACCACGTGCCGGCCATTTGGCAGGAACGGCTTTTCATCTATCTTCAGTTTCATAATCTTCTTTGCTTGATTTACTAATTATATACGCAAACAATAAAGGCAGGTTATATAAATCAAGCTTTATACTAATAATATTAGTATAAAGCTTGATTTATATGCTTTAATTTGCGTTGGCTTTGCGCACAGCCTATAAGCTGCTGCTTTTCCCGGTGCTACAGTTTACGGTGTTTCACGTTTCACTTGAAGTTTCCGTAGGTTGCTCCGCCGCGTATATAATTGCAGCAGTTCATCCTAAACATTAGTAGCCGTTGCGCCAGATCATCTTACGAACAGGAAGCATTATATGTACCTTATACTTGCTGCTTATGACACTTGCCTTCTTCCAACAGGAAAACCTCATTTTCTTTCCGCAAAAGCTCCCCAAAACTTATGCATTTACCTTTAACGGGGAGTTTGAGGAGCTTTATATACCCGCACCCGACGGGATTACCCTGCACTGCCTTCTCTTTAAGGCTGCGGCACCGAAAGGGCTGGTGTTTTTCCTGCACGGCAATGCCGGTGCCCTGGATTCGTGGGGAGAGCTGGCCAGCACATACACTGACCTGAACCACGACCTCTTTATACTAGACTACCGCGGCTTCGGCAAAAGCGAGGGAAGCATCAGCAGCGAAAAGCAGTTTTACGCAGACGCGCAGGCGGCCTACGACCTGATGAAAAAAAGATATGCCGAAGACCGGATCATCCTCGTCGGGTTCTCTATCGGGACAGCGACAGCCGCCAAACTGGCCGCAGAAAACCAGCCCCGGCAGCTGATTCTGCAAGCGCCCTACTACAGCCTCAGCGACCTGATGCAGCAGCTATATCCTTTTGTGCCTGCTTTTCTGCTGAAGTACAAATTCGAGACTTTCCGGTTTCTGCAACACACCAAAGCCCCTGTCACTATTTTCCACGGTGACAGGGATGAAGTGATTTACCCCGCCTCTTCCGAAAAGCTAAAAGCGCACCTGAAGCCAACGGACCGGGTGATCATGCTTAACGGGCAGGGCCACAACGGCATGCAGTCGCATCCTGTCTACCAGCAGGAACTGGCCCGCCTCCTTGCCGGTGACGCCCCACTATAGCGCGGTTACCGGCAGGATATATAAGCCTGTCGTCGCTCAGATCACAACAAAAGGATAGTTTGTGGAGTAACAACCAAAAAGCACAGCATCAGAACCATGGAAGGTATCTTTAACACAACCGGAAAATCAGACCAGACAACGTATTCACCCCAAAATGAACAGGAAGCCTGGATCGCTGTTCTGATCGCCTGCATTGCCGTAGACGACGATGTGGCCGACGAAGAGCTGGAAGAGCTGTCAGTTACCCTGGCGGGAAAATCAATGTTTGACGGACACGATGTGCTTGCCTACAGCAAAGCTGCTTTTTTTGCCCACCACGACCTCGGAAGCAAGGGGCTGATTGATAATGCCGTTGATAAAATCTCGTCTGCCTACCGGCCCACGCTTTTCGCGCTAACCGCGCAGGTGGTACTGGCCGATTGTGTTATAACAGAAAAGGAGAATGAGCTGATCAGCTACCTGTACTCTGCCATGGACATGGACCCACGGTTGGCGAACAAGATCTTAGATGTTATCCTGATCCTGAATAAAGGAAATGCCTGCTGATGCCTTTTAGATATAGATAGGTTATATAGCAGCCGCAGTTAACAAGCCGGGTCAACGCCGTATTACCCATACTGTTTTATGCCTTTTCTCCGAGCGTCCAACCTGCCCGCTGCACCGGTTGGCTGTCGGGGCCGGGTAGGAGTTGGTCGGCGACCGCACCGGTTACGAAGGCATAAATGCCCTTGTGCAGCAAGTCAATGATTTGCTCGTCCTTCGGCCATGTCCAGGGAAGCGCCCCTACGCCTGTAGCGTTTTCCTGCAGCTGGTCGTTGAGCAGGCGCAGGTTCATGAACAGAAAGGAGCCAACCGGGCCGCGAACGCCGCCCTCCGCCATCAGACCGCGCACGACACCCAGCAGGATGCCCTGGCCCCAGTGCATCGTCCAGTTCAGCGCAAGGCGTTCCTCGTCGGGTTTGTGGGGTAACTGAAGCAAACGCTCCAGAGTATGGGCAGGTACATAAGAATTGGGCCGCTTAGTGAATAACTGCTCCACCTTTTCAGCAGCGGTCATTGCTGCAACTCCTGCGGCTCCTGCCAAAAGCCCAAGTAAAACTGCCTTGCCTGTCATAGTATAATCCTCCTTTTTGCGTGTCTCAACCATGCTACTATTTCGGTTAGCCCTGCCGAGGTTATGTAGAGCGGCATGCAATTCTCTGCCACTAACGCCTTACCTGCCCCTAACTTTTACGCCACCGAACAAGCAGCTTCAGATATAATTTTTTATATATACTGCCTCCGGATTTTATTGCCTCTGCAGCCGAAAGCATATGAAAAGCTGTACGTCCGGCATAGAAGATAGTTAGCATAAATGCTTCCCTTCTTTCTTACTTAGGCAGAATGATACAGAAGCCGTAAAAACAGCCTTGCACCTTTACCCCCTTTCCCTTATTTCTCTTATATAGCATTTATTTTATAACCCCGGTTGGCAGTATATATGCTATACAAACTTGCTGCTGCAAAGCCAGTTTGTGTATATACCTGCTGTAAGGTACAATTCTTGGTTAACCTTAATCTTTGGTTTGTGCGTACAACTCAATACACCGGGGCGCTCCGGGAAGAAATCAATTGTATATCAACAAAGAAAAGGATAAGACTATGTCAGATAATAAAGATAACATCAGCAACGAATTGAAGAGCCATGAAGAGCAGGGCGGAAATGTGAGCGGTCAGCAGCCGGGGGGACAAACCGGACCGGTAGCGGGCGGTGCCGACAACACGCGCGGGGAGAACAAACCCAGCCGGGAAGGACACAGCGGCGGCGCTAAAAAAGGAAAGGCCAGCCCGGATCATGATGACCACGCGAACCTGACCACGACAACGCGCGGCTCCGACAGCACCGACAAGGAATTCCGTAACGACCAGCCGAATGCCAGCACGCTGAAAGGGCATAAAAGCAACGAAGGCTTAGGCAATGAGAAGGAGTAGACTACGCTAACTTTTATAGCTGACCATGCTTTTGCGAAAGCCCCGGAAGTTTCCGGGGCTTTCGCCTTTTTTACTCCTGCCCTATCCTGTTACGGCGAGAAGCAGCCATGTACAAACTCCTCCCGCTGACGCTGACGCAAGCGTATATACCAGCATCGAACTATAGTTCCTATCTTCGTAGCCAAAGAGCCAGGTTAACGCTTTTATTATAAGTTCATTTATTATGTTAACTTCAGCCACGTGACGTGCGTGAAAGACAAGCACCTGTTGAACTGAAACAGGCGCTCCTTTGCTCTATAAAAAAGGAAACAGAAAATGAGATTAGTAGGCAACATCAATCATATTAAACAGCAGAGGGAGAACCAGAACCAGGGAATCGAACTGCACCTCGACAAGGTAGAGTATATCACCTACAAAAAAGACGGCAAGTATTACCAGCCCTTTGACTACGTGGATGAGTTAGAGACGCCGCTCGTGGTTACAGGCGACTGCCTCTCCCGCACGAACGACACACACTTAGAAGAAGGGGAATATAAATTTAACGTCTACCAGAAAACCGGGGAGGACTATATACTCAACCCGGACATCAGCTTTGCAGTAACGACAGCGTATGATTTTGATGCCGATACCACCATTCTCACCTCTACCGCCTACGTAGTGACCATTTCGAATGAGGCATACAGAGAGCTTAAAACAGACCGTGCCAAAGCGAGGAGGCAGAAGAAAGGAAGAGGCCGGAAAAGTAATCCCTGAAAAATAAACGGGTATACACCAACCGTATACAAATCGAGCCAAGGGCAGCACTTTGCCCCTGGCTCGATTTAAATGCCTGTTCATAAAGCCTTCTTCTATTTTATTCATCCTCAACGCAAATTGTTTTGCCTGCTCCATATAGCTTGTATAGCGTCAGCGTCAGGTGGCTTTGAAGAAAAACAATTACTTTTGCAGGTACAGGATAAGGTTTGGGTAGTCAATAACACCTTTTTTTGATGAAAGTATGTCGGCCCCAATAATGCCGTCCACCTCCTCCATTTTCATAGTCTTAAATGCTCTGTTCACATGGTCGAGGCTCATCAGGTAAATAGAAGAGTTCTCGATCTCCAGTTGCCCTATCTGAAGGTTATTGCCGGCTGACAGCTGCATGTTTATAGCCCCTCCGCCCGTTCCGGTAGCTTCTTTGTCTGATTTTACGGATTTGATATGATAGGTGGCTTTCCGCTTCTCTTCTAACACCGTGGCCCCCGCTCCTGTATCCAGTATAAAGTTTCCGGCTACGCCATTCAGCAAAACCCGCATCTGGAGATGCCCCGAGGACATTTTCTTCAGCGGTATCCGCTCATACGCCTGATGGTTTGTAAGTAACTCATCCAACGTTATGTCTGGGGCCACGGCAGTTCCCGTAAGGGCACCGGCGGAGGTACCGGCTCTTGTTTCTGGGGAATCGCAGGCGGACAAGGCACCAACCACCGCCATCAAACAGGATACTATTATTCTGGTCATAGACAATCTGCTGTAGGACTTACTTGCTTGTGTTATGGATAACTTCAGCCACTCCATGCGGAACATGCCTGTCAGCTACCTATCCTTTAAGCACTTATAAAAGTAAATCGTTTCAAACAGACCGCTTTTCAAACACTTTTTTAAGCGAAGGAAGAAGACTATTCGCTGAACGCTTTTTATTCGATACGCAGGTTATTGACCGGGTTGGCCGATGCCGCTCTCAACGCCTGGTAGCTGATGGTTAAAAAGGCCAGCAAAGCGGCAACAATGCCCGCCACAAGAAAAACCCAGAGCGGAATATCAATGCGGTAGGCAAAGTCCTGCAGCCATTTCTGCATCGCGTACCAGGCAACCGGAAAGGCAATCACGGCGGCCACCACCACCAGTTTCAGGAAATCCCTGGAAAGCAGCGTGACGATGGAAGATGTTTCCGCACCCAGCACTTTCCGGATGCCGATCTCCTTTTTCCTGCGCTCTGCCGCATAGGCGGCCAGGCCGAACAAGCCCAGGCAAGCCACAAAAATGGCGATGGCTGTAAAGATGGTCAGCAGCGACTTCAGTTTGTCTTCCGACCTGTACATTTTCTGGAAATTATCATCCATAAAAATGTACTCTACAGGATAATCCGGCGAAAACTTATCCCAAACATCCTTTACATGCTCAATGGAACCGGCTACGTTCTGAGACTCCATCTTTACGGCGACCTTAAAGTTCGCACCGGGGTAAATCTGTAGCACAGTGGGGTCTACTTTATCATACAGGCTTTTAAAATGAAAGTCTTTCACAACGCCGATAATCTTTCCTTCCTTTACTGAGTCGGGGGCATCCCAGGTTGGCCAGTACAGGGTTTGGCCAAGCGCCTTCTCCGGGGTGTCGTAGCCAAGCTCCTTCACAGCCGTCTCGTTGATCATGTAAGCCTGGTCGGCATCGGTCTTATAATCTTTGGAGAAGGGCCTGCCGGCTATCACTTTCACATCGAGCGTGTTGATATAGTTAAAGTCCACCATCAGGAGGGTAGCAGAATGATGCACCTGCTCTCCGCCTTTGGGAACGATGATCCTGTCTCCAGCCGTCGCATCCCCCGGAAAACCATAACCGATCGAAACATCCTTTATGCCGGGGCCTTTCATCAGTTCGCTTTTGAACGCTTCGTGGTTCTCAAACATGTTTTCTCCCCGCAACTGGAAGAACATGATCTGGTCTTTATTGAACCCGAGGTCTTTGTTGTGCAGGTAGGATACCTGCCTGTATACAATCATGGCACTGATGATCAGGAAAATAGACAGGGCAAACTGCACTACAATCAGGCCATGCCGCAGCCACTGTATCTTGCCTACTTTGCTGTCCACCACAACCGCGCTCTTCAAAACTTTCACAGGCTTAAAGCCAGACATCACCATGGCCGGATAGAGCCCGGCCAGCACGCCTACCACCAGCGTGATAAGCAGCAAGAGTAAAAGCAGCAAGGGCTCTTTGAAGAGATTAAACGTCATCTCCTTACCGGTAAACTCGTTCAGGGAGGGCAAAAGCAGCGAGGTGAGTGCCGCGGAGAAAATAACGCTGACCAGCGTAAGCAAAACCGTTTCGCTTAGGAACTGCACCATCAACTGGCTCCGGCTGGCTCCTACCGCCTTCCTAACCCCCACTTCTTTGGCCCGCTGCAGAGACTTGGCTGTGGCCAGGTTTACAAAGTTGAAACAGGCAATGAGCAGGATAAAAATGGCGATGATACTAAGCGCCCTGACATAGGTAATATTGCCCTTGATAGACTGATCGTGCTTGAAAGTGGCCGAGTACAGGTAAACGTCGTGGAGCGGCTGCAGGTATGGCAGGTATTTGAACGACTGGTTCGTTTCGGGGTCAACCTGTTTGTCAACAATGCTTCTGAACTTTGCCTGTGCCGCCTGTGGGTCAGCTCCTTTTTTCAGTTTGACATAGGTATAGAATTGCTGCCAGCCCCAATTTTTCATACGCTCTTCCGGCAGTTCTGCGGCTTCCAAGGGCAGCACGAAGTTCACAGGCAGATGAAACCGCTCGGTGGTGCTAAACACGCCTCTCACTATAAAGGGTGTCTTATCGACAGACACTTCCCTGCCGACAGGGTCTATATCACCGAATACCCGCCTAGAGAACTTATCTGAGATAACGATGGAAGATGGGTCGGCCAGGGCTTTTTCCGGGGAACCATATATAAAGGGAAGCTGGAACACTTCGAAGAATTCAGGATCGGTGAAGAAGCGGCCTTTCTCATATATGCTCTTCTCCCCGGCCTCCACCAGGTTGTTGGCGTCAAACTGCAGCATCAGTATGCGCACCACCGTCTCTACCTCCGGTATGCTCTGCTCGAGCGTAGTCCCGAACATCGGCGGCACAACTGCTAAAACCTCGCCGGCCTCCTGTGCTGACTTATCATTGTAAATACGGTACACCTGTTCCCCTGCCGGCAGAAACTTATCGTACTGCAGTTCGTCATGCACAAATAAGCCAATCAGCAGGCAGGCGGTCAGGCCAAGGGCCAAACCGGCAATGTTGATGAAGGAAAACCCCTTGTGCCGGAATATATTCCGGTAAGCCGTTTTAAAGTAGTTTCGGAACATAGAATTAAAGTTAAGTTTTAGAACACAAGTTTTATATGCCGCACCTGAAGTTTATGTAGCGCCCAGGCTACCCGCCCTCGCGTTCGGAAAAACTGTGGAGGAGAAGCCAGCGCCTTCGGAATTTGGGCAAACACAGCAAGTGCCAGGTTGCTATAGCATTGCTTATCAACCCGTTATAAAAATCCGTGTATATAGAAGCGTGCAAAACCGCGCAGCAAGTGTGCGATTTTGCACACCCCGCCCCTGACCGTAAAGCTGTTATGCCTCATAATCAGCTTGTTGTAATAATGGTATAATTGTAGTTTCTTTCGCTGCTATATAGTCACTGAATATGCAACTAAAGAAGGCCTCTATCCTGGTTATCGACGATGATACCGATGTGCTCACAGCGGTCCGGCTGTTGCTGCGGCCGCAGGTGAGGGAAATCGTGACGGAAAAGAACCCGGAGAATATCCCGTCGCTCCTCTCGAACCACGCGTTTGATGTCATATTGCTGGACATGAACTTCGCCAGCTCCATTAACACGGGCAACGAGGGCCTCTTTTGGCTTAAGAGAATTAAGGCGCTGAAGTCCCAGGCGGCCGTTATCATGATCACCGCCTACGGTGATATCGACCTGGCTATCCGCTCCCTGAAAGAAGGCGCCTATGATTTTGTGGTGAAGCCCTGGCATAACGAGAAACTGCTCACAACCATCCAGGAAGCCGTCGGCGGGAAACCTAACGGCACAAAAAGTGCACCCCCGGCCGAGAGTAAAACCGTGATCAGCACCGAGCTCTTAAGGGAGTCGGAGGTGATGCAGGACATCCTGTTTAAGATTAAAAAAGTGGCTCCGACAGATGCCAACATCCTGATTCTGGGCGAGAACGGCACCGGGAAAGAGCTGATTGCCAAAGCCATCTTCCAGCACTCCTTGCGGGCCGACAAGCCGTTTGTGAAAGTGGATGTGGGGGCGCTGACGGAATCGCTGTTCGAAAGCGAGTTGTTCGGCCACAAGAAAGGCGCTTTTACCGATGCCCGCGAAGACCGCGCCGGGCGTTTTGAGGCAGCTGACACGGGCACGATTTTCCTGGATGAGATCGGAAACATTTCGCTGCACCAGCAGTCGAAACTACTGAGTGTTTTGCAGAACCGGCAGGTGATCCGGGTGGGTGCCAACGAGCCGGTGAATATAAACGTTCGCCTGTTGTGCGCCACCAACGTGTCGCTGGCGGAAATGGCCAATGAAGCCCGCTTCCGCAAAGATCTTATCTACCGGATCAACACCGTGGAAATTACGGTGCCGCCGCTCCGCAAGCGCGGCAGCGACATTGTGCTGCTGGCGCGGCACTTCGTCACTGTTTACGCGAACAAGTATATGAAAACCCCACCGGAGCTGTCGAAATCCGCACTCGAGAAGCTAAAGGCGTACCACTACCCCGGCAATGTACGGGAGCTGCAGTACGCCATCGAGCGTGCGGTGATCATGGCGGACGACGAAGTCCTCTCGGCGGCCGACATCATCTTCTCCCCTATTGAGGCAGCGCCCGCCGCCGGTGTCCTGCAGCAGGGAACTAACCTGGAGGAGCTGGAGAAAAGCACGATTCTGCATGTGCTCGAGAAGCACAGCGGCAACCTGTCGAAGGCATCGAAGGAACTGGGAATTACGCGCACCGCTTTGTACAGACGCCTGGGCAAGTATGACATTTAAGAATTTTGAGGGAAAGCTGATCCTGCGGGTCGTGCTCCTGTGCCTGACGCTGAGCACACCGGCCCTTGTCATCGTCAAAGGCTGGACAGAGCTGCTTGTTTTCCTGCTGCCCGTCATCATCTACCAGCTCGTGGAGCTCACCCGGTTTCTAAGACAGGCCCAGGAGGAGCTGAACCAGTTTGTGGAGTCCGTGCATTACCGCGACTTTTCCAGGTACTTCAACGAAAAGCAGGCATCCCCCCAACTGCAAACGCTGCGCAAAAGCTTCAACGAGATCAATACCACCTTCAAGCGCATCAACCGGGAAAAAGAAACCCAGCACCAGCAACTGCAGAAGATACTGGAGCTGGTGAATACCGGCATCATGACCTATGACCAGGACAGCGGCGAGGTGCTGGTGATGAACGAAGCCATCAAAAAACTGCTGCACGTCCCGTTCATGAAAACGGTCCATTACCTGGAGAAACGTGACAAGGGCTTATATACCGAGATCGTGGAGTTGCAGCCCGGACAAACGAAAATTGCCACCGCCCACACGGCGCATTTAGAGAAGAACACCATCAAAGTGCTGCTGTCGGCCACTGCCTGGCAAAGCAACGGGAAAAGATATCAATTGGTGGCCGTCCAGAACGTGAACGAGGCGCTGGACGAGACAGAGTCGCAGGCCTGGCAGAAGCTGCTGAACGTGATGACGCACGAGATCATGAACTCCATCGCGCCCATCTCCTCGCTGGCCGACACGCTGAAAAACCGCCTGAAAGAAGCCGTAGTCACAGGCGCTTCCACCGAGGACTTCGAAGACCTGGAGGTTGGTGTGGGCACCATCAAACGGAGAAGCGAGGGCTTGTTGAAATTTGCACAGACGTACCGCAACCTCAGCAAAATCACAACGCTGAACCTGACTTGCGTTGACATCAAAGAGCTGTTCTCTAACCTGCACCGGCTCATGCAGCCCACGCTTGCGCTCAAGCATATCAAGCTTCACATGGCACTCCCAGACCAGGACGTGTCGCTGCAAGCCGACCCAAACTTATTAGACCAGGTGCTCATCAACCTGCTGGTGAATGCAATAGAAGCCGTGAAAGACACCCCGGAACCGGAAATCACGTTGTCTGCTTATATAGCACCTGACGGTAAAGTCATCCTTAAAGTCACAGACAACGGCACAGGTATGTCCGGCGAAGTGCAGGAAAAGATCTTTATTCCTTTTTTCAGCACTAAAAAGCAAGGCAGCGGCATCGGCCTCAGTTTGTGCAAGCAGATCGTGATGCTCCACCGCGGCACTATTCAGGTGCAATCCACAGAAGGGATGGGAACTGCCTTTATACTGCGTTTCGGGTAAGCCCTATATAGCACGGAAGTCAAGGGATGCGCGGCCAAAACAAAGCAGGGAATTCACATATAGCTGCCTACAGCAGCATGGCGAGCACTTGGATTGATATGAAGCAGCAGAGCTGTCCTTTAAAAAACTCCTTTTATAAAACTGGCCAGCAACGCAAATGCGCTTAGGATTATATAGAACAGCACCTCCGCCTGCAACACTCTGAAGATGAACTTCATAGCAGTATTTATTTTGTTTGTCTCTATATACGGCCACTTCTGCGATCAGAAACAGCACCTTCCGTCTTTTGTGCTACAGCCGGCTGATGCAGGTTTTCAGGCTGTCTCTCCAGTGCGGTATTTCAAGTCCCAGCTTCTGCTTGATCTTCGTTTTGTCCAGCACCGAAAAAGCCGGGCGCCTGGCTTTGGTTATATACTCAGACGTACGCACGGGCACTACCCGCACAGAAGTTTGGCTGATTTCGAAAATTGACTTCGCAAAGTCGTACCAGGAGGTGAGTCCTTCGTTGCTGTAGTGATATATACCGTAGCTCTGGCTACCCGATTCGATGATTCTGAAAACAGCCTGTGCCAGGTCGATGGCATAGGTCGGCGTGCCGATCTGGTCCCAGATCACCCGCAGTTCCTCCCGCTCCCTGCCAAAGCGCAGCATCGTTTTCACAAAGTTGTTCCCGTACTCAGAGTAGAGCCAGCTGGTGCGGAGGATAAAATACTGTTCCAGATTGGCAGTTATCGCCTGCTCCCCCTCCAGCTTTGTCGCACCGTAGATGTTGACCGGGGCTGTGGCGTCTGTTTCAGATAAAGGGTGCAGGTTCTCGCCCGAAAAAACAAAGTCAGTGGATACATGAATAAGGGTAGCGCCGAATTCCCGGCAGAGCATGCTCAGGTTCATAACGCCATCCCGGTTGATCTGCCTGCTCGCCTCGGGCTCATCTTCGGCTTTGTCTACGGCTGTATAGGCGGCGCAATTGATGCAGTAGGCGGGCTTGTACGTGGCAAATGCGTTACGCAGCGAGTTTGTATCTGCAATGTCCGCCGCTTCCCTGGAGAGAAAAACAAGTTCCTCCGAACCCTTTTCCTTCGCCACGGCCTGCAGGCATTGCCCCAACTGCCCGGAGGCACCTATAACGATTGCTTTCGTCATTTGTCTGTGTTAAAGTGGATGCTGATTTCCAGCTTAGCCGGTAAAGTTACAACGGTGCCGTTAACTTATAAAAGTAAAATCCGGCCTGTTTTTTCATGACGGAGCTATATAGGTATATAAGTTAGAGCTACGCTCCACGCTGGGGAACAGACATGGCCGGGGAAGCAGGAGAAAAACTTTGCGCCACCCTGACAGTTTAACGAAGCAGTAGTAACGTCGCGCTGCTAAATAACGCGAGTTACGTCCAGCGGCTGAGGAACTGGTTAAAAGGCTCTTTGTACTGCTCGCTGACGGCTATATAGGAGTCGCCTATCTGCACCTTGTTGCGGGAAACAGCGGTGATCATATCCAGCGCCACGATAAAAGAACGGTGGATGCGCATAAACCTTTTGCCGGGCAGCTTCTCCTCCAGCGCCTTCAGGCTCGTCAGCGACAGGATAGGTTTGGCGTCGTTGCGCAAGTGAACCTTTACGTAATCCTTCAGCCCCTCTATGTAAAGGATATCGCTGAAAGCCACGCGCACTAGCTGGTACTCGACTTTTAGGAAAAGACATTCTTCCTCCGGCTCTGTGGCTGATACGGGCAATGCAGGTGCCGGCTTTTGGATCAGGCCGGCGTAGGCCTGCGCCTTGGCAGCGGCTTTCAGAAAGTCGGCATAGTTGAAGGGTTTTACCAAGTAGTCCAGCGCATCTACTTTATATCCCTCCAACGCATACTGGCTGAAGGCAGTGGTGAAGATGATCCGTGGCCCGGTGCCGTACTCGCCCTTATCCAGCACACGCGCCAGCTCAATCCCGCTCAGGTCAGGCATCTGGATGTCCAGAAACACCAGGTCCACCGGCTGCTCATGCAGGCCGCGCAATGCCTCCACACCGCTTGCGTAGCGCCCGACTAACTTAAGGAACGGTGTCTGTTCTATAAAGGTGGCGATCATGCCCAACGCCAGCGGCTCATCGTCTACGGCAATGCATCTTAGTTTCATGTCAGGTTCAGTTGTAAGTGTATCCGGTATTCGTTATCCGGCGTTTTCTCAGTCACGGAAAGCGTATACTGCTCCGGATAGAGCAAATCAAGCCGACGGCGGGTGTTCACAAGGCCAATGCCGCTGCTCTCTTCCAGCACCACCCGCTTCTCCGGCAGAATGGTGTTGCGCACCTCCACCTGCAACGTATGGTCCTGCTGGCAGATGCTTATATGGATGTTGCTGGGCAGCAGGGCGCTCACCCCGTGCTTAAAGGCATTCTCCACGAAGGGCAGAAAGAGCATGGGGGCTACCGGCACATCGCGCAAAGCGGCCGGCTTATCAAAAATCACCGTCACTTTATCTGTCAGGCGGAGCTTCATCAGGTTAATGTAGTCCTCCAGAAACTCCACTTCTTTACTGAGCAGGGTGGTGCCGGACTGCGTCTCATATAGCACATAGCGCAACATCCGCGACAGCGTGTGCAGGGCCTCGCGTGCCGTCTCCACGTTTATCATCGTCAGGGCGTAGATGCTATGGAGCGTGTTGAAAAAGAAGTGCGGGTTGATCTGGGCCTTCAGAAACGACAGTTCGGAGGAAATGCGCTGCCGCTCCAGGCTTTGCCGGATCGCCTCGTCTTTCTGCCATTTCTGCACGACGCTGATGGTGGTGCTGATGCCCAGCAACATGATGGTGGTAAGCGAGAGAATCGGGTGGGGCTGAAAAAGAAACCTGCTCGGCCGCGTCTCTACCTTACCAGGGAAAGTCCTCTGCATGAGCTCCGGCAGGTGAAGCCAGTAATCTATGAGTGAAAAGGAGAACAGCACAAGTATAAAAGCTCCAAGGAGCGAAATCATAAACCAGCCTGCCTTGTTCCGGAACAGCAGCCGGGGCACCAGGAACTGAATGTTCAGGTAAAACATCCCCACCCACAGGACAAACACAAGACTCTGCTTTATCCAGAATTGAACAGGTAGCTTAATGTCCCAAGCCAACGGCTGGCACAGGAGCAACAGCAGCCCTAGCAATACCAGCAGTTGGATCAGAAGATACCCATGTCTATTTATGAAGGTGTTTGCCATTGCAGCTTTAAGTTAAGGTTTTATCCTAACAAACATAATGCTATGGGGCCAGGCATGCCGGTATAATCTACAGCTGGCACCTTTCCACCGACCATTGCCGGTTATTGGCACGACGGCTTGCGTCTACTGCTAAAAGCAAGCCCGCTGGCATAACCATCGGTTCTCAGCAGCCACTCGTCGGCGTTCTGCCGCAGCCAATCTATTCTGTTTTTATATATGTTCAGGAAGAAACAAGTTGGGCCAGGGCTGGGGCATCCAGGGCTTTGGCTTCTACCGTGGTCACCAGGTACAGTTGCAGGGCATGCAAGGGGGCTTCGGCATCTACAGCCTGAACCTGAAGAAAGATTTTAACGAGGG
>Ga0210040_10003741_pt1 | contig 20382 bp, 24 predicted proteins | sample CryGeyCG12114_NA_FD_185462 | JGI IMG/M metagenome (GOLD analysis project Ga0210040, IMG submission 185462) | Groundwater microbial communities from aquifer - Crystal Geyser CG19_WC_8/21/14_NA (SPAdes) (version 2) | ecosystem: Environmental > Aquatic > Deep subsurface > Groundwater | place: USA... | reverse complement strand
CGCTTCGCCGAATCCGATGTCGCCGACCCGGCGACTCAGCCGACGAGAAAGACAGCAGAGCAATGACCAGCAACAAGACCCTCCCCGTTCTCGACCTGTCGCGCCTCTCCGCGGGCGAGGATGAGGCGGCGGCGTTTCGCGCCGACCTTCGTCAGGCGACTCACGAATACGGCTTCTTCTACCTCACCGGACACGGCGTCGCGGCAGAGCTCGAACGCGATGTCCACGAGACGGTACGCCGCTTCTTCGCCCTTCCCGAGGCGGACAAGCTCGCGATCGAAAATTTGAAGAGTCCCCAATTCCGCGGCTACACCCGTGTCGGCGGCGAGCTGACCCAGGGCAGGATCGACTGGCGCGAGCAGATCGACATCGGTCCCGAGCGTCCCGAGCTGCGCGAGCGGTGGAGCGAAGCCGACTATTGGCGCCTTGAAGGTCCGAATCAGTGGCCCGAGGCGCTCCCCGAACTGCGAGAGGTCATCACCCGGTGGCACGACGAGCTCTCATCGATAGCGATCACGCTCCTCAGGGCATGGGCGGAAGCGTTGGGCGCAGAGCCCGACGTGTTCGACGGCGCCTTCGCTGAGAACCCGTTCGCGCACATCAAGGTCGTCCGCTACCCCGGCAAGTCCGACCCCGAACCGAAACAGGGAGTCGGCGCGCACAAAGACGGTGGCGTGCTCACGCTGCTGTGGGTCGAGCCGGGCAAGGGCGGCCTGCAGGTCGAACACGACGGCGACTGGATCGACGCGCCGCCCATCGAAGGCGCTTTCGTCGTCAACATCGGCGAGATGCTCGAGTACGCGACCGACGGCTACCTCAAGGCCACGGTGCACCGAGTCATCTCGCCTGTGCTCGGCGACGACCGGATCTCGATCCCCTTCTTCTTCAACCCGGCCCTCAACGCGCGAGTCCCTCAGCTGGAGCTGACCGCCTCACTCCGCGCCGAGGCCACGGGAGTGACGAAGGATCCGAGCAACCCGATCTTCGGCCTCTACGGCGAGAACGCGGTCAAATACCGCTTGCGCGCCCACCCGGACGTCGCTGAACTGCACCACTCGGACCTGCTCGCGAAACGCTAGAACCCCCGCGAGCGCGGTGTGTTGCCGCGAGCGCTGGAGCTGCAACCACCGCGCTCGCCGCGAAACACCGCGCTCGCCGGGGCCCGAGGGGCTCGAGGGTTAGGTGAGGCGGGTCGACAGGAGTTCGAGGGTCCGTTCGCGGGTCACCGCTTCGCGCGGGTCGGATCCCGAATGGGTTCCGGCGACCGGAACGATCATGATCTCGTCGACCGCGAATCGCGCGGCCAGGGCCTGCAGCGCCGCGGCGGCTGCGCCCGGTTCGTCGATGATCCACCGCTCGCGCATCCGAGCGATCATTTCGTCCTGCGCGGGCGTCATCGTCGTCGCCTTCGCTTCTTCGACGGTCGGCAACGCATGCAGCGGCTGTCCCGTGCGCAGGCGCGCCATCTGCTGCAACTGAGGCAGGGCGAGTTCGAGGGCCTCGTCGCGTGTCTCTGCGACGACCGCATTGACCGTGAGCAGCGTCTGGGGTGCATCGAGCATGGCGGACGGCTCGAACTGTCCACGGTAGATGCTGAGCGCAGCGGCCGTACCGTCTCCGGAGAAATGATGGGCGAACACGTACGGAAGCCCCGTTGTCGCCGCCAGCTGCGCCGAGTAGTCACTCGATCCGAGTAGCCACACCGTTGGCACGCTTTGCGCAGCGGGCGTCGCACGAACGACATACCTGCCCGCTCCGCGCAGGCTCAGCTCGGCCCCGTCTGCATCCATCAACGCGAGTACATCGTTGACATTGCTCGGGAACTGGTCGACGTCGCTCGTGTGCCCGGTCGAGCGCAGCAAAGCCGAGATGACCGGGTCGCTCCCCGGCGCACGGCCGATGCCGAGATCGATGCGACCAGGGGCCGCCGCCTCGAGCGCTGCGAACTGCTCGGCGATGACGAAGGGCGAATGGTTCGGCAGCATCACGCCGCCCGAGCCGAGACGGATTCGCTCGGTGCGCCCCGCGGCGAGCGCCATGAGCACGGGCGGTGTCGTCGAGGCGACCGATGGCATGTTGTGGTGCTCGGCGAACCAGAAGCGGTGATAGCCGAGCCGGTCGGCGCTTTCCACGAGGTGGAGCGATGCAGCGATCGCGTCGGCTGAGCTTTGCTCCGCGCTGACGGGAACGAGGTCGAGAACGGAGAGGCGAATCGGGTCGGTCATCCCTCAGGTGAACCTCTCCCCCGGCCCTCGCATTCCGTCTCTGTCGCAAATCAAGGAGAACGCGCGTGGACGGGGCGAATTCGGGACGATTCGGGCGGTTTCGGGCGGTTTCGGCCGAGTTCTCCTTGATTTGTGCCGCGCTGCAGGTTCACTCGAGCCCGGATGGGCCCATCGGCCGGAAACCGGCGGGCAGCGCCCACGGATCGCGGAGTTCTTTCGACCGGGTCGAGGTGGCCACGAGCGCCGCGAACTCCCCCGCCGCCCGACCGATGCGTTCGGGAAGAGGCTTCACCCCGTCCTCATCACTGCCCCAGTCGTCCGTAGAAGCGAAGACTCCGGTCGAGGCGACGTTCGCGTGCAGGTAAGCGAACAGGGGACGCATGGCGTAGTCGATCGCGAGCGAATGGCGCGCAGTGCCGCCGGTCGCGGCGGTGAGGACAGGCATCGCAGTGAGGGAATCGGGCTCCATGATGTCGAAGAACGACTTGAACAGTCCGTTGTAGCTCGCGGCGAAGATCGGCGTCACCGCGACGACACCATCGGCGGTGTGAACGGTCTGCAGTGCCTTCTCGAGGGCGACGCTCGGAAATCCGGTGAGCAGATTGTTCGTGATGTCGTGTGCCAGATCACGCAACTCGATCACTTCGACCGTCACTTCGTCACCGCCCTCGGCGAGGTGGCTGGCCACCGCGTCGCCGAGCCGGTCGGCGAGCATACGTGTCGTCGACGGCTTGCTGAGTCCCGCCGAAATCACGGCGATGCTGCGTTCGGTCATCTCGTCACGCTCCCTGTCTGTACCGAATCAAGGAGATCGGCGGCCGCGGACGTCGAGTGGGGCGCATCTGCGCCGTTTCGCCGCGCGTCCTCCTTGATTTGGTTCGCTGCGGCGACGAGGGAGGCGTGGGTCGGGGCGTCGGGCACCGTGGCGGGACGGTTCTTCGCAAGCTCCTTGCGCAACACGGGCACGACCTCTTCGCCGAGTAGATCGAGCTGCTCGAGCACGGTCTTCAGCGGGAGGCCGGCGTGATCCATGAGGAACAGTTGACGCTGGTAGTCGCCGAAGTGGTCGCGCATCGCGGCGTAACGGTCGATGACCTGCTGCGGGCTGCCGACGGTGAGCGGAGTCTGCTCGGTGAACTCGTCCATGCTCGGCCCGTGACCGTAGACGGGCGCGTTATCGAAGTACGGCCGGAATTCGTCACGCGCCGCCTGAGCGTTCTTCCGCATGAAGACCTGACCACCGAGACCGACGATGGCCTGATCCGCGGTGCCGTGTCCGTACTGCTCGAAACGCTGACGGTAGTAGCCGATGAGCTTCATGTAGTGCTCCTTCGGCCAGAAGATGTTGTTCGCGAAGTAGCCGTCGCCGTAGTAGGCAGCCTGCTCCGCGATCTCAGGACTACGGATGCTGCCGTGCCAGACGAACGGGGGCACGCCGTCGAGCGGTCGCGGTGTCGCCGTGAAGCCTTGGAGCGGGGTCCTGAACTTGCCGCTCCAGTTCACGACGTCCTCGCGGAACAGGCGGTGCAGAAGCGAATAGTGCTCGATGGCGAGCGGGATGCCCTGACGGATGTCCTGCCCGAACCACGGGTAGACGGGACCGGTATTGCCGCGTCCGAGGGTGATGTCGACCCGCCCGTCGGAGACGTGCTGCAGCATCGCATAGTCCTCGGCGATCTTCACCGGGTCGTTCGTCGTGATCAGCGTCGTCGCCGTCGACAGGATCAGCTTCTCCGTTTTCGCCGCGATGTAGCCGAGCATCGTGGTGGGCGAGGAGGGAACGAATGGCGGGTTGTGGTGCTCGCCGAGCGCGAAGACGTCGAGCCCGACCTCCTCGACCTTCTTGGCGATGGTCAGAATCGCTTTGATTCGCTCATTCTCGGTCGGTTCGCGACCGGTGGTCGGGTCGGCGGTGATGTCGCCGACCGAGAAGATTCCGAACTGCATTTTCGCTCCTCCGAGCTCCCGTGCTTCCATGCGTTTGCATGAACATATCGGACAACCGGTGTTCTCGGAGTTCTATTCCCGCGTCAGCGCGTCTCACCCATCAGCAACTCGACCCTCAAGCCGTGGCGACTCTGCACGACTCGCGCCGGAATCCGCTGCTTCTGGCCGCGCACCTCGAGGCGACTGAGCGCCTCACTCACCGCTGACTCGAGACCGCGCGGCACGGTTCCGACGACACCGGTCACCTTGGTGCCGGTGAAAAGCCGGATGGGCATCGGCGCATCCACCCGCTCCTCTTCGAGCGTGCGTTGCGCGCCGGCGGTCTCCACCGCCTCGCCGAGCAGACTCGCGAGTTCCGCTTGATAGGGATCGCTGCCAGCCAGTCGGATGATCGTCTTCGCACTCTTCGGGACGAGGACGCCCTTGTAATCGTTCAATGAGCCTGCGCCAGCGTCGTTTCTTGCGAAGTCTCCGTCGCCGGCTGCCTGTTTGCGCCACCATGCCATTGGCGAATGCTACCGAGCGCGCCGCCGCGGCGATGACCGGTCCGCTGAAAGCGTCGGCCCCCGCTCAGCGGGCGAGCGCCGCCAGCAGTTCAGTGACCGACGTCGGGATCAACGCAAGGGTGGATGCGACGATCACCATGGTCGACGACAGCCAGATCGCGAGTTTCGTCGTCCGCATTCTTCGCCGCGCCTCGCAGACTTCCGCGTCGAGGCGTTCGAAACGCTGGATCTGCCGTCGCGTCTCGTCGCCCCCCGCCGATTCGCCACTCCAGGTCGACGCGACGTCTGCAGCGTCAACGAGGTCTCGGACGCGACCGGCCGGGTAGACGGTCGTCTGCTCGCGCAGCCAGCCCAAGAGTTCGCCGTCGGCAAGGACGGTGACGGACGCCGGATGATCACGGATCGTCAAGCGCCGCGGCTCGACGAACACGAGGATGGGACGCACGAAGACACTCGATCCGGTGGCTGCGCTCAACCGCTTGTGGACACGTCGAGCCTCACGCTCCGATTTCCCGACGTAATCCTCTCGCCGTCCGCTCACGAGAATCCGCGTGCGTCCCACCCAGACGTGCCCGCCGACTGATTTGGTGTTCACGGTGAACACCCCGGCAGGACCGATGAGCAGGTGATCCACCTCGGCGCCCTGCTCGCCGACGGGAACGGAATGGAAGATGCTCCACCCCGCACCGAGAGCGGCGAGACTGCGCGCGACTTTCAGCTCGCCGAGTGCGTCAGCGAACGGGCTCCGCGCTTCGGGCAGCAAAGGGGAGACTCCGATTTGACGAGCGAGCCAGCTACGGGTGGGACGCGCGGCCTGAAGGGTCAGGCAACGATCGATCACCGAATAGGCGGCAGGGCGCAGACGAAGGCCCGACGAACGACTCGAAGCCGCGACTATCGACGTCATCTTCTCCCCTTTCTCTCGCCGAATCGCCAGGCTATCCACGCGGGGTCGAGGCACGCGCCCCCAGATCGGGGATGTCCGCGCGCCGTAAACGAGGGCCAGCGGAACGTTCGCGGAGAACGCGCAGAGGGTTCGCCGTAGGCTCGCTGCATGGATTTCAGATCGGTCGAGCGGTTCACGCGCGGCGACCGGACCCTGATCGTCAAGCGACTAGGGCCTGTGGACGGCCGCCAGTTCGTCCTAGTTCACGGAATCGGCGTTTCACCTCGATATTTCGTCCGACTGGCTCGCGTTCTCGCTCGCAGCGGAGGAGTGATCGCCGTCGAGCTCCCGGGTCATGGCGCTGCTCCGAAGCCGGCCGCTGGGATGTCGATCGAGGACTATGCCGACTGCGTGAACGGATACCTCGATTCGATCGGCCTCGACGCACCCGTTCTGATCGGGCATTCGATGGGCGCGGAGATCGTCACGGAGATGTCACTCAGGCGTCCCGCCGTCGACCGAGTCGTGCTGATCGGAGCGGTGGTCGAACCACGACGAAGCAGCGTCGCCTCCATCGGCGGCCGTCTCCTCAAAGACGGTTTCCTCGAGCCGCCGGACGTCATCTGGACCGAGGTGTCCGACTACCTGCGCTGCGGTCCCCGCTGGTACCTGAAGACGGTCAAGGCGATGATGTCCTACCCCATGGAATCCGCATTGACCCGCGTGAGCGCCGATGTTCTCGCCATCCGTGGAAGCCGCGACCCCATCGCCGACCGTGACCGCGGACAGCGGATGCTTGCCCTCATCCCTCGCGTACGGCTCGTCGAAGTGATGGGAAGAGGGCATGTCGTGATGCAGACCGCGCCCGAGCAAGTAGCGAGCGAGATCGTGTCGCACGCCGAGCTCGGGGTCCCTGCCGTGTCGAACGGCGAGCAGGTCGAGTTGTCGTGAATCCGCTCCGCAAAGCGGCCGTCTTCGTGGCCGACTATGCCTATGCGGCGTTCTGGCAGGCCCGAGCGCTCGTCAACCCAGTGCAGGCCGGCCGCTACGCGACCGCCGGCGCATCCAAGCAACCGGTCGTCATCCTCCCCGGCATCTATGAGACCTGGCAGTTCATGCGTCCTCTCGCCGATTATCTTCGCGAGCTCGGCCATCCGGTACACGTCGTCACCGCTCTTCGCCGTAACACGGGCGAGATTCCGGCGAGCGCCGACCTCGTGCTCGACTACCTGCGCAGCACTGAGCTGCGGAATGTGATCATCGTCGCTCACAGCAAGGGCGGGCTGATCGGCAAATACGCGATGATCCACGACACCCAAAGTCGTATCGACCGCATGATCGCGATCGCGACCCCGTTCTCCGGTTCGTCCTATGCGCGTTTCATGCTCACCCCCGCGCTGCGAGCGTTCTCGCCGACCGACGCGATGCTCCGGACGATCGGCGAGCAGCTCGAAGTGAACTCCCGGATCACCTCGATCGCACCGCGTTTCGACACACACATCCCGAACGGTAGCGAGCTGGCCGGGGCGACGAATATCCGACTGCGCGGCTCCGGACACTTCAAGATCATCGATTCAGCTGAGGTCAAGGCGATCATCGCCGACGCCGTTTCAACCGAAGCGCGATAGCACCGCACTCGTTCTCGAGATTGATCTGTGGTCGTCCCTCCGGCTGATGCCGGTGTAGCCGGCCCCTCTCTACCGTTGCCGCATGGGAACTTCTTCTGCCTTCGTGCACGGCAGCCCCCGATCCGACCGCGTGAGCCCGAGCGGAGTCTGGCGCGCGGGCGCACAGCTCGGCTTGATCGTCACCGGAGCGCTCACGGTCGGCGGCTTGACCTCGTGGGGGCAGCAGCTGCTTCCTGATGCGCTTGCGCCGCTGGCGAATTCCGCGTCCGGATGGACTCTCTTCACCGTGCTTCTTCTACTTCGTGCGGGTGGCGGGATGCGCGTGTCGATGGTCGGCGGGGCGGCGGGCTTCCTGGGTCTCTCGGTCGGCTACGCACTCGTCTCGACGGCGCGCGGTTACTTCTTCGACCCCAGCTTCTGGGTCGTGGTCGGTGTGATCGCGGGCCCGATCATCGGAGCCGCAGTCGCTCTCGCGAGACGGACCGAACCCTGGGCACGTGTGAGCGGCACCGCCGTCGTCGCGGGGGTGATGGCTGGCGAAGGGGTCTATGGTCTTCTCTTCGTCGCCTCGACGACGGGGTGGTTCTACTGGACGCTCATGATCGCCGTCGGTGCGGTCATCGTCGTCACCGGGGCGGTCCGTCTTCGCAGCTCGCGACGCTCGATGGCTGCTCTGGTCGCTAGTACTGCGGTGATGGCTGCAGCCTTCCCCGCGGCGTTCCTGCTGCTAGGTGCTTCGATGCGGTGATGTCAGTCGTCGTCCTCGGCCATGTACCACTCGGTGAACGAGCGGGCGCGGCCGTCATCGGCGAACTCGATGACCCAGAGGTTCCGATAGTCGGATGCGTTGGTGTACGTCGTGCGACCTTCGAGCACCGCAGTGTCCCCTTGGATGGCGAGAGGCTGCCAATCGAAGGTCCAAGTGTCCTGCTCGTCCCGCCCTTCCAGCCACGATCCGACGATGGCTTCGTGTCCTGAGGTGGGCTCCTCGTAGGGGGCGAAACGGTATTCGCCATCCTCGGTGAACAGCGCGCGGATATCGTCCGGGTCGTTACTCGCCCACGCACGGCAATAGCCGTCGACCCAGTTCTTCAGCGTTTCTCGATCGATCATGACCCTGGTCTACCGCCTTTCGGGAGTGGCCGGAAGTGCCGCGAGCGATCGCTCGGCGCGACACGCGGGGAAGCCTGACGGGGAATCCTTACGGGTATTCAAACGTTCTCCTTAGCAGAGTCCAACGTCACTCGGATGAACAGCAGTGAACATCGGTGCAGTTGGATGGCCGGAGGGAGCGTATGAGTAAGACATTCGTAGAGATCGAGAACGACCGTGGCGGCGTGTCCCGGTACCGCAGGCATGGCAATGGCCGCGGCTATACCGAAGCTACCGCCAGTGTCGATTCGTCGGCGTTCGTCGCCGACAGCAGTTATGTAGAAGCCGAAGCCATCGTCGGTCGTGCCGTGAAAGTCGGCGGCGGCTGCTGGGTGGGCCGTGGTGCCGCCATTCAGCCTGGCGTCGTCATCGGGGCGAATGTCGTCATCGGTGAGGGCGCTGTGGTCGGGGCTGGCGCCCAGATCGGCAGCCACACCCGCATCGGCGAGAACGCCCGAATCGGTTCAGGCGCCCGTGTCCCGGCGGACACGACCGTCGCGCACGGCGCGATCCTCGCCCCGCGCGGGCGCGGTCTCGCAAGCGCGGCCTGACGCATCGTCACGCTCGGCCGCTGACCATCCCCAGCGGCCGAGATGTCGGCTCTTCAGACCTCGACGCGTGACGCGGCACTACTGTGCTCTTCCATCCAGGTGCTGAGCGGCGCTGACGTAAGGCCGTGCACTACGACCGATGCTGCAATCGTCATGGTGACGAACGTGAAGATCTCCGTTTCGCCCGTGAGCCGCTCGGAAAGCGTGGCGTAGAACAACGCCGAGATACCGACGGGGCCGAACCAGCTCATGAAAGCGGTCTCGGCACGCGTGTGCAGTGAGGCGTAGACGGGTCTCGTGACCCACACCGCGACGATACGACGGAGAACGAGCGCGGCGAGCACCGCGGCGAACGCCGATGGGCCAGCCGCGATCCATTCGTCGAACGGCAGCGCCATCCCGAGCAGGACGAACGATGGGATAGCCACGAACCTGTTGGCGGTCTCGGCGGCCTCGTCCTGCTCGTCGTCCGCTTCGCGCGGCGCCACGACTCCGAATACGGCGACCGCGATGAAGACGCCGAGGACCCCGTCCGTGCCGATCAGCTTGAGCGCCCCCAGAGTGAAGAGGGCAGCGGCGAGGACGAAGCCGAGCATCGAGGTCTTCTCCATCAGCTTCCGCGAGTAGACGAAGCGGAACAGCCATCCGAGCGCCACCCCGATCAACGCGCCGAAGATCACCGCGCCGCCGACCTCCCACAGCAGGACCCGAGTGAACAGCTCCGTCCACGCCTGCCCTGGGCTTGCCGTGAGCAGCAGCACGGGAGCGAAGACGAGCAGGTAGGCGAGTCCGTCGTTGAGGCCGCTTTCGGACGAGATATCGCTGCGCACGCCTGAAGGGATCTTCTTCAGCGAAAGCCGCCCCGTCACGATCGGAGTCGACACGATCGGGTCGGTCGGCGTGATCACCGCGGCGATGACGATGGCGACGAGGATCGGCACTCCGAGCAGGCCACTGAGGATACCGGCGGCGGTGGCGAACATGACCAGCATGCCGAGACCCACGCTGGCGAGCACCCAGCGCCACCGGCGGCGCCAGTACCCGTCGGGTAGGCGAAGCGCGACTCCGGCGAGGCCGACGGCGAGAGTGATGCGCGTCACTTCTTCGAGCAACCGGTGCGGGTCGGGAGCGAAATCGTCGAGCCGGAGCAGGTCTAGCCCGTACGGCCCGATGAGCACGCCAGCACCGAGAGCCGGCACAGGCCCTGGAATGCTGATGCGCTGCAATGCGTATGAGAACGCGTTCAGCAGCAGGATGACTCCGGCGAAGGCGACGAGGACGACGTTCACCATCTGCATCCGTTACCTCCTCATTCGGCGGACAGGGAAGGATCGCCGGCCTTGCTGGACTCTTTCTGCCACGGCCACCGGCCGGTGATCTCGAGTTCGAGCGACCAACTGAGGAAGGTTCGGATGAGGACGATCAGAGCGAGGACTCCGACGCTTTCCAGGCTCGGAGTGATCGCGACCGTCCTGATGATGTCCGCTGCTACGAGGAGTTCCAGGCCCAGCAGAATCGACCGGCCGAGGAAACGGCGGAACCGTCCGTAGACGCCTCGTTCGCGCCGAACCATCCCTGAGACGGCGAATCCGGCAGCCGCGAGGGTGCCGATGACGATAGCGCCCACTCCGGCGGCGTCGACACCCTGGCCGACAATCTCGACGATTTCTTGAAATGTCACGTCGATCATCATTGCGCGGTCGACATCAAGGGAGTCCGAATCGCCGGAAGCTCGCACCCTGCGGTCAGCCTGCCGCGGTGGCAGCATCGATCGGGCCGGTGTCAGCGGCCCCAGCATCTTCGAAAGGCGATTTCAGTGATCGGTCAGGGCTAGTCAGCGGGAGGGCAACGCTTCCGGGCCGCGCTCGCAGCGCTCCTGCTGGCCGATCCGCCCGCTCAGCTTCTGCTGCTCGACGAACCGATGAACAGCCTCGATATGGAGAGTGTCAGTCAGCTGGTGGCGGCACTCAGCAGCTATTCCGGAACCATGATCGTCGTGAGCCATGACGACGACTTCCTCTCACGGATCGGCGTACAGCGCCGGGTCGAACTGAGCGGGGGTGACCTCCGGGAAACCGCGGGCACTTGACTGCCACCTCGGGGACTATCCCGCGCACCTGCGCGAGGTCTAGGCTCACTGCTCGGAGAGCCGGGAAGCCTGGTCGGCCCGCATCGAGCATCGGCTCGATGCGGACGACCCCGTCGACCGTCGGGGCCGTCCGATCATCCCTGAACGGATAAGCGATGTCTGCCCCCTCCCCCGTGATCGAAACCACCGCTTTGCGCAAGCGGTTCCGTCGCATCACCGCCCTCGACGGGCTCGACCTGCGTGTCGACGCCGGGGAGGTGCACGGCTTCCTGGGCCCGAACGGCGCAGGCAAATCGACTGCCATCCGAATCCTGCTCGGGCTGATGAGGGCGGACAGCGGCAGTTCCCGCGTGTTCGGACACGACCCATGGGCGAACTCCGAAGCGGTCCATCGACGCATTTCGTATGTGCCCGGCGATGTGAGCCTGTGGCCGAGCCTCACCGGCGGTGAGGTCATCGACCTGCTGACCTCGCTTCGCGGGGGCGCGGACCGCACTCTCAGCGAACGCCTCGTGCAGGACTTCGATCTCGACCTTCGGCGCCGGTCACGCAGCTATTCCAAGGGGAACCGGCAGAAGGTGGCGTTGATCGCGGCGTTCGCGCGACGCGCCGACCTCTACATCCTCGACGAGCCGACGTCGGGACTCGACCCGGTCATGGAGTCCGTTTTCCGACAGCAGGTGGCCCGTGTCCGCGACGAGGGCGCAGCAGTGCTGCTGTCGAGCCACATCCTGACCGAGGTCGAGCAGCTGTGCGACCGAGTCACCATCATCAGGGCAGGTACCGCCGTGGAGAGCGGATCCCTCGCCGAGCTGCGCCACCTGACCAGGACGGTGTTCCGACTCACCGGCGTCACTTCGGCAGGCGCCTTGCCGACGCTCGCCGGAGTGCACTCGTTCGAGCAGCACGCAGAGGAGATCCGGTTCGAGGTGGAGCAGCACGCGCTTCCCGCCGCGCTCGAGGCGGCATCGCGTTTGGCGCCGGCGGGCCTCACCGTCGCTCCCCCGTCGCTCGAAGACCTCTTCCTGCACCACTACGAAAGCGACGCCGGAGTCCGGTCGTGACAAGCGCGGCTCTGCTGCTCAGGGCCTACGCGCGCGCGGACCGCTGGCAGTTGCTGCTCTGGGTCGGCGGCATCGGCCTCCTCATGCTCGCGACGACGGTCGCGATCGGGCGGGAGTTCGGCGACGAGGACGACCGGGCGGGTCTCGTTGCGATCGCGGCGGTGAATCCCGCCTTCCTCTTCCTTCGCGGCACACCGGATGGGACGGGTGTCGGCGCGGTCGCCTTCTTCCAGGCCTTCTCGTTCGTCGCGGTCCTCGCGGGAGTGATGTCGACCTTCCTCGTCGTCCGGCATACGCGAGCGGACGAGGAACTCGGCCGCGAAGAACTCGTCGCCGCCTCGGCCTCGTCTCGGCTCGCACCGCTTTCTGCGGCTCTCCTGCTCGGTCTGGGCGCGAATCTCGTGCTCGGCGCGGCTGTCACGCTCGCTCTGGCCGCCGGCGGGCTCGAAGCTCGCGGCGCGACCCTCACCGGCGCTGCCTGCGCCGCCGTAGGCATCACCTTCGCCGGTGTCGCTGCGGTGGTCGCGCAGCTGATGCCGACCTCGCGCAGCGCCAACGGGCTCTCCGCCGCGATCGTCGGCGGCGCATACCTCGTGCGCGGCGTCGGCGATGCACTGGGAACGCCGAACGCGACGCTCACCCAGACGACGAGCGCGTGGCCGTCGTGGCTCAGCCCGATCGGCTGGGCCCAGCAGGTCGGGCCGTTCGGGCGCGCCGATGCCGCGCCCTTGCTGCTGAATCTCACGCTCGCCGCGTGCCTCGCCGCGCTCGCGATCGGGCTGTCTGCGCGCCGCGACCTCGGCACGAGCATGTTCCGTGAACGCATCGGCGCGACCCACGCCGGAGTGTTCTCGCGATCACTCGTCGGCAGCGCCTTTCGGATGCAGCTCCCGATCCTTCTGGGGTGGGTCGTCGCCGCAGCCGTCCTCGGGGCGCTCGCGGGCGTGCTGGCGCCGACCGTCGCGGATGCCCTCGCCAGCAACGCTGCGGTGTCCGACCTCGTAGCCCGGCTGGTCTCTGGTACGGCGCACGCCGACGCTGTCGATCTGTTCACGACCGCGATCCTCGGCATGGCCGGGTTCCTCGCCGCCGCCGCCGGAGTGCAGGCGGTACTCCGTTTGCGCAGTGACGAGAGCGAGGGGCGCGCCGAGCTACTGCTCGCGGCCCCCGTCAAACGCGGCCGATGGCTTGCCACCGCCGTCGCTGTGGCGGCGGTTTCTACGATGGCGGTGACCGTTGCCGCGGGATTCTCAGCAGGGCTCGCGTTCGTCGGGACGGGGAGTCCTGAACGGTTCGGGTCTTCCGCGGCCGCTGCCTTGGTGCACGCGCCGGCGGCTCTCGTGTTCGTTGGGACAACCGCGGTCGTCTTCGCGATTCTCCCTCGGCGGAGCGTCGCATTGGGGTGGGGCCTACTCGTTACAGGTCTCGTGCTCGGACAGTTCGGCGAGCTGCTGGGTCTGCCCGAGTGGATGCAGAGCGTGAGCCCGTTCCATCACACACCGGGCCTCCCGCTCGAGACCTGGCGGTGGGACCCTGTGCTCATCATGACGACGGTGGCAGCGCTGCTCGCCGCCTCGGCGACCGGACTCGTCCGTCGACGCGATCTACCGCAGTGACCTTCGGATGAAGGAAGGAAGATCAGCGTTCCACATCGGCGAGCGCGGAGAGGTCGCCCGCCTTGTCGGACGAGATCACGCTGAGCTTGCCGTTGGCTTCGAGCACAACGATGGCGACCTTGCCGAGGTCGCCGATACCGCTCGATCGCACCGCTTGCCGCACCTCCGACGGGTTGAGGCGGGTCCGGCGAAGGGCGGCCTCGTCGAGTTCCCCATCGCGCAGCAGCACGGTCGGCTCGGCGGTGATCGTGCGTCGGAGTGCTGTCCAACGCGAGCTGGTCAGCGCGACAACGAACTGCAGGACTCCGAGCAGAGCGAGCGCGGCGGCTCCCTCCGCCCATGAGACGTCGCTGCTGAGCAGGATCGTCGCGAGGGTCGACCCCAAGGCGACCGTGACGATGAAGTCGAAGGCGTTCAGCTGACTGAGAGTGCGTTTGCCGAAGATCCGCAGCAGCACGATGAGGACCGCGTAGGCGGCGGCGCCGACGATGAGAACGCGGCCGATGTCAGCCCAAGTGTCAAACCACATAGGGACCACGCTAGGCGCGGCGCATGCACACCCGTTGGGAGCGACTTTTCTCTTGCCCTCAGCGGAGGAAGAGGTGGTCAGTCCCAGTCGCTCGGTGCGGGGCCGCGAGTGGACGGCAGGGCGACATGTCGCGCCCAGTCGGCCATCCACTCGGGAACGGGGTGGGCTGCCACGTCGATTCCGGTGAGCGCCCCTACCTCGACGGTGCTCACCACTCCCCCGGTACGTCTGATGAACCGGCCTTTCACATAGGCCCGCGCATAGATCTCGCCGTCGACCACGAACCGCTGGTCGAGGTAGACGGCCCTGTCGTCGTAGCCGATGATCCGACTCTCGATCACGAACTTCTGCCCCAGCCTCATCGACTTGCGGTAGGTGACCGTCTGCGACGCCACGACCGCGTAGATCCCGGCGCGCTTCATCGGCCCCCACACGCCCGACCGCTGCAGCAGGTCGAGACGCGGATGATCGAGCATCGAGAGATACACGCCGTTGTTGACATGACCGAGCTCGTCGAGGTCGCTCGGCCAGACCCGGCCGTTCATCCGCGCCACGTCATGCAACGCGATGCGAGGCCGGCGTCGCACCGTGACTATGAGCCAGAAGAGCCGGAAGAAGCGTCGAAGCGGATTCACCCGCGCACTCTACCTCTCGGCCCATGGCGCGGTGTCGCGGGCTGGAATCCGCCAGGTGAGGCGGTGGCGTTGCGATTCGGCGGCTAGATTCGCTGGGTGACGAACACGGTCGACGACTCGCGCCCCGATCACTCCGACGTGGAGCCTGGTTCGACGGCGCTCCCTACCGGAAGCGGGGTCGCGGTCGCGGCGCTTGCGCTCGGTCTCGCCGCGATCGTCTTCGCGCCGATCCCCTTCATTTCCTTCATCGCCCTCTTCGTGGCGCTGGCCGGGGTGATCACGGGGATCATCGCTGCCGCCCGGAGGTCGCGGCGAAAAACGCTCTGGGTGGTCGGTCTCGTGCTCAGTCTCGTGGCCCTCCCCATCGCAGTCGGCGTATCTTTCGCGTCGGTGTACGTCACCTCGACGGTCTTCACCAGGCTGAGCGCCGGCATCGAGAACGGATTCGCCAGGGGCCTGTTCGGGAACGCGCCGGTCTCGGTCTCCGTGCATGGCGCCGGCAACGACACCATCTCGATCGCACCTGCTGACGGCGCGGGCTCGTACGGAGTCGCCCGAATCACCGCGGACGGCCCCGGACGTATCACGATCGTCGCGCTCGATCAGAACGGCGTCGAATCCGAACTTCTCCTCGATGAGGAGGGTCCGTACACGGGCACGGTCTTGTTCAATCTCTTCACCGACGTCGAAGTGAAGCAATTCCGGATCGAGGCGAAGGGAACCTGGACGGTGGAAACGCTGCCGGTCGCGGAACTGTCCGCGCTCGAGGGCGGTGAAACCTTCGAGGGCGTCGGCGATGACGTGCTGTTCTATGAAGGACCGCGTGCGTCCGCGTCGTTCGAGGCCACCCGGGGCGACGCGTGGCTGTGGACGACGCTCAGCACCGCTGACTTCGACTGCGAGACCGACCCGGGAGAGGTCTGCGTTTTCGAGATAGCGGATGACGGCGCCTTCATCCAGGTCTACTCGACCGGCTCATGGACCCTGCGCGTCGGTCCTGCGGCCACGGGTGGCAGCATCGTGGCGCGCGGCTGACCGCCCCATCGACACGCGAGCCGGCGAGAAGGCGAAAACAAGACGAGCCGCCCACCCGAAGGTGAACGGCCCGCCCCGTAAGAAGCTCGCGTTGTCGCGCGAAGAGCTGGAGTTATCGACGCAGCCCGAGACGCTCGATGAGCGTACGGTAGCGGCTGATGTCGACGTCCGACAGGTAACCCAGGAGACGGCGACGCTGACCGACGAGGAGCAGCAGACCACGACGTGAGTGGTGGTCGTGCTTGTGCTCCTTGAGGTGCTCCGTCAGATCCTTGATCCGGCGGGTCAGCATCGCGACCTGAACCTCAGGAGATCCGGTGTCACCGGGGTGCGTTGCGTACTCTTCGATGATCGCCTTCTTGACGTCTGCTTCGAGTGCCATAGATTTCGATCCCCTTCCTGTTCGTTGCGCGGCGCCCACCACCTGATGTGGAGGCTCTCTTTATCCGCGGCCGTTAGACGGCAACCGAACGAGCTTAGCAGAGGGCTGAACCGCCCCTACCGCCGCGAGAGGACATAGCGGACGTGCGGGCGAAGCGGGCCCTCGGGAACGCGCGGGTGGTCGAAGCGGTCAGCCTCGCGCATACCCAGCTTGCGCATCACTCCCTGGGACGGCTCGTTGAGAACGGCGGCGATCGAGTTGAGTTCGTCGCCGCCCTGGTGATCGAGCCAGAAACGGACCGCCGCGCGGGCCGCCTCGGTCGCGAAACCCTGCCGCCAGTGCGCCGACGCGAGCCGCCAACCGACCTCCAACCCGCCCTCGCCCGGCACTCCGTCCGGCATCGGGATGAGCCCGGTGAAGCCGATGAATTCTCCCGAGTCGCGACGCTCGAGCGCCCACAGCCCGAAACCTCTCGCCTCCAAGCCTTCCCTGATTCGCGCAGCAAGGTCATCGGCCTGCGCTCGTGTGAGCGGCGCGGGGAAGTACCTCATCACCTCGGGGTCGGCGCACAAGTCGGCGAACGGCTGAAGATCTTCCTCCCGCCAGTTCCGAAGGAGAAGACGCTCGGTCGTCGGCTCGTGGATCACGGAAGGCATGATATTCGCCTCGGATAGGGCAGACTCTCCCCTCGTGCGCCGCTCCCATCTCCTCGATGTGACGCCGCTACGACGAAGCCCCGCGTATGCGCGACTGTGGGCAGGGCAGGCGATCTCGGGAATCGGCGGGGCCATGACGGTCGTCGCCGTCGGACTGCACATCTACGACCTGACCGCGTCGACACTCGCCGTCTCGCTCGTCGGGATCATCGCGCTCGTCCCCACCATCGCCGCCGGACTCTACGGCGGAGCCCTCGCCGATGCGTTCGACCGGAAACGGGTCGCGCTCTCGGCCGCGCTGGTGTCATGGCTTTCGGTCGGAACGATCGCCACCCTCGCCTGGCTAGGACTCGAGACCGTCGGCACCCTCTACCTGCTCACCGCCGTCGCGGCGGCAGCGTCGACGATTCTCAGCGCGACGCTGCAGGCCGTCACCCCGCGTCTCCTTCCCGCTGACCTTCTGCCCGCGGCGGCAGCTCTCGGCGGTATCTCCGGAGGAATCTCGGTCACGGTCGGCCCGGCCGTCGCCGGTGTCCTCGTCGCCGCGGTCGGCTTCAGCTGGACTTACACCGTCGATGTGGTGCTGTTCCTCGCCGTCTTCGCCGGAATCCTGCTCTTGCCGACGCTGCCGCCCGAACGCGCGAGCGAGCACACCAGGTTCGGGGCGATCGTCGACGGGCTGCGCTTCCTCCGGCGAGCGCCGAACATCCGCACCGGGTTCCTGCTCGACATCGTCGCGATGGGGTTCGGAATGCCGCGGGTGCTCTTCCCCGCCGCCGGCGCCCTGCTACTCGGCGGCGATGCGGTGACCGTCGGGATCCTGACCTCGGCGTTCGCGGTCGGTGCGCTCGCCGTCAGCACGTTCTCCGGCCGGTTCGGCACCGTCCGCCGACACGGTGTCGCCATCGCGCGCGCAATCCAGGTGTACGGAATTTTCATCGGCGCGTTCGGCCTCGTTCTCGCCGTCGTCTCGATCGGCGGCTGGTCGGTTCAGTCCGGCTCCGACGACGAGACGGCCCGGATCATCTCCATCGCGATCGCTGCACTGATGCTCGCGGGCGCCGGCGCGGCAGACGAGACGAGCGCCATCTTCCGAACCACCATGCTGCAGGCCGCTGTGCCGGACCACTACCGCGGACGACTGCAGGGCATCTTCATCGTGGTCGTCACGGGCGGCCCACGCATCGGCGACCTCTATGTCGGCATGCTCTCGCTCATCGGACTGCTCTGGCTGCCGCCCGTCGTCGGCGGCGTCGTCATCGTCGTCCTCGTCGCCGCCACGCTCGCGCGGTCCGGGACTTTCGCCCGCTACGACGCGCACGACCCGAAACCGTAGGACTGCTGCTGCGCGGCCATCGCCCGCGTGCTGAGATAGCCGGACATCACCATCTGAGGAGCCAGCCCGTATGACCACGCCGAGCCCCCCTTTCGACGATGCGGACGCCGCGACGACTCCCCCCGTCTCCGCATCGGGTGCGTCCGACCTATCGAGGTATGACCTGTCCTCGAGCCAACCTCCGGAGACTCAGCGCGGACAACGGAACACGTTGGGCCTCGGTTCCCTTCTCGTAGCGGCCATCGCGGCCGTTCTCGGTGTCGCGCTCCAACTGGCGCAGATCCCGATAGTCGCTGCGGGCAGCTACCAGCTGATCGCCGGCATCTCGTTCGTGAGTCTCGGCCTGCAGGGGCTCATGTCGGTCGCCGCCGTCATCCTCGGCCTCGTCGCCTTCTTTCAGCGCGGCCACTCGCGCACGGCAGCGGCAGCAGGACTCGGGATCGCCTGCACCGTTCTTCTCGGCGTGATCGGCAGCTGCCTTTACCCGTTCATCGCGAGCATCGCCTACCGCTGAACGCTGTCGCGACCGCGTGCATTCGACAGATGACGCACCGTGACGCGGCGGCGTGACTCATCGGCGAGGCAGTGTCAGGCTGGCGGTATGGCCGAGAGCACGAACCGCATCCCCACCACCCATGCCGGATCCCTTCCCCGCACACCCGAACTGATTGCGGCGAACGACGCTCGCACGCTCGCCGCTGACGGGTTCACGCTCGAGCGCACCGATGAGTTCGACAGGCTGCTCGGCGAGGCGGTCGACGACATCGTCGCGCGGCAGACCCGACTCGGCATCACCATCCCGGGCGACGGCGAGTACGGCAAAGCGATGACGAGCGCCGTCGACTACGGCGCATGGTGGTCGTACTCGTTCCAGCGCGTGTCCGGTCTGTCGCTCACGGGAGAAGACATCTTCACCGCCGCACCGGTGCGCTCAGCGCCCGGCGACGTGCGCCTGACGACGTTCCCGGACCGCCGTGACTGGACCATCTTCCGCGACGCGTACACCGACCCCGAGAGCGGGATCTCGACCGGCAAGACGGCGACGGCATTTCCCACGACGACCGGCCCGCTCCGTTACATCGGCCAGGACGCGGTCGCGAGCGACGTCGCCAACCTCCGGTCAGCGCTCGAAACAGCGGGAATCTCGGACGGCTTCGTGACCGCCCTCTCCCCCGGCAGCGGCGCACGCGTCCCCAATCAGCACTACGCCACCGAAGAGGAGCACATCTGGGCGTGGGCGGACGTCCTCCGCGAGGAGTACCTCGCCATAGTCGACGCGGGCCTGCTACTGCAGATCGACGATCCGTCGATCGCCGAGAACTGGGATCAGATCAACCCCGAGCCGAGCATCGAGGACTACCGCGCGTTCACCAGGATCAGGGTCGAGGCGCTCAACCACGCGCTTCGCGGAATCCCCGAAGACCGGGTGCGCTTCCACCTGTGTTGGGGATCCTGGCATGGACCGCACACGACGGACATCGAGTTCCGTCACATCGTCGACCTCATGCTCGAAATCAACGCGGGCGCCTACTCGTTCGAGGCGGCCAACGCGCGGCACGAGCACGAGTGGAAGGTGTGGCAGGACGTCGCGCTTCCCGACGGCAAGGTCATCCTGCCCGGCATCGTGGGACATGCGACCAATGTCGTCGAGCACCCGGAGTTGGTCGCCGAACGCATCGAGAAGTTCGCTTCCGTCGTAGGGCGGGAACGAGTTCAGGCCTCGACCGACTGCGGACTCGGAGGGCGCGTGCACCCGCAGATCGCATGGGCGAAACTCGAGTCGCTCTCGGCGGGTGCGGCTCTCGCATCCGACCGGCTTTGGAAGACGGCCGTCACCATCTGACCGCCACGGGAATGGCCGGTCGAGGCGTTACTCGGTCTTGTCGCCGCGGGAACGTTTGATGCGGACGTTCTCCTCGCGGACCTTCGCCTGAATCGAACGCTCGCTGACGAGCCATTCGGGCATCGTCTCGAGCAGTTCCTTGATCTGAGCGGTGGTCATCGTGTCGTCGACGCCTGCGCGAGCAAGTCCCGATGTCGAAACGCCGAGCTTCGCGGCGACGACCTGACGTGGGTGCGGGCCCGTGCGGCGCAGCTCCGCCAGCCACTCGGGTGGATCGCTCTGCAGCGCGTTGAACTCGGCTC
>Ga0210040_10003740_pt1 | contig 20382 bp, 25 predicted proteins | sample CryGeyCG12114_NA_FD_185462 | JGI IMG/M metagenome (GOLD analysis project Ga0210040, IMG submission 185462) | Groundwater microbial communities from aquifer - Crystal Geyser CG19_WC_8/21/14_NA (SPAdes) (version 2) | ecosystem: Environmental > Aquatic > Deep subsurface > Groundwater | place: USA... | reverse complement strand
AAGTTCTGTGGTTGGTGAACCGACTGGGAGTCTGTAACCGATGAACGAGACTGACGCGAATGACAGAGTACGATCAATTGAGGTACAACACAACAAGACCAACCTCCCACCGCAACCATGCTCTCCAAATTCGTCACCACCACCGCCCTCCTGGCCGTCATTCATCTTCTCGAAGTCGTCCCCGCGAACGTGGGCCAAGGAGTTCTAAAACTTAGTCCAATAGGTGATGTTTACTTCGTCTCGACACCGCTGGTCTCGCAGACGCTCGCCAACGTAGTCGCCAGCGGCAGATCCCACCGTGACCTCGGCAACCGGAGGGAAGTGAAGCATTCGTTCTATGCCGAAGATGACGCGAGGGCATTCAGGCACCTGCGAGACGTGTAGATATCAAATCTACTTCCGATAACACCTCCCTAACGTTTAAGACGACACCTAGGTGCTTAGGTGAATGAGACGCGCCAAGTTCCGCCGGTAGGCGTGGTTGCGACGCGCCCACAACAGTGAAAGATCGCGTACCTCCTCTCCTCCCCGTAAATACCTCTCAGACCCGCCGTTGCCAACCCCACATCGCTCCATCAACACCTCTACTACTCGACTTCGCCTATCAACCACCGATCAAGGTCCGACCACGCTCAAACCGAAGCTAGCCTCCACTCCGCTCACACAAATACCGCTCGCGCTCCGGTGCTAACAACTTTTCCCTTATCGGGACTATCAACCGTTAACTTCCGCTCTACCACCCACTGAATAACCACAGGCCATTGACGTAAGTTTGTTCAGCAATTACAGCAGGTGTTGCACTAATTCGCGTCTAGGAACGAGCCTGTATATCCTCACGTCTCTTTTAAGAAGTTGACAGTTTATAAGAAAACTTGTGAGGATAGACCAGCTCTTGTTTCCAGACATGAGTTATTGCAAGCTCTAGTAATTACGCTTGGGTAGTCGGACTAACAATCTACAAGCAGGTCACCCAATACAACAAGCTTCCGACCCACACGTGCGAATGCGAATCATGTCTTCACCTTCAACTCCTCGCGCTGACAAGGCCGATTCACCTCCAGCCATTGTCGAACTCGGTAAGAAGGACAGCGACAACAGCAACGCCACGTCCAGCTCTTCGAAGCGTAAGCCCTCTCCGTCATCTGTTCCCTCGCAGGCAGATTGCTCCGCCAACGACGATGAGCCTATTCCTGACCGAGCCACGATCGCCGCCTCCTTGAAGGTCCCGAGCGCCTTGCGCCTGAACAAACCCAACAAGGAGCATATCGAAGAGTCCATTGAAACGCTGGTACGAATCCAGGAGGGACGAATTCAGGAGGGTGGCATGAGCGCGCCCAAAGACCGAGCTAGCTCCCCAGACAGCGATACGTCTTCACTCTCGGATGCTCCCTCCTCCTTAGATTCGGACGACGACGACACGGAAATGCGCGACGCGGGCAATACTGATACTGAGGAGCTCTCCTTCGACGAGAAGATCTCCATCGCCGTCGCTCAGGCCCGCAACACTAAAGATCAGTCTAAGTGCACGCCGAAGAAGCACCGCATCACTCCTCCCGTCTCCGGACCCGAGAAGAAGAAGCCTCGCCTAGCTCCAAAGCGCGATCGCTCCGCCGAAGCCGCTCTCGAAGTCCAGAAGCTTCCCTACCAGTCCATCATTTCGCTGAACATGCCACCGCGCCCAGGTGTCGTTCCCGGCCAACCGATCCCTGAGCCCGATTCCGCCAACCTGCCCTTCGGTGACACAGAGGACTACAACAACTCCATGATCATCCACTACATGGACGAGGTGGAGATGACATACACCAAGGCTGCGGAAGTGTACAGCGCAAGGTTCCCGCGCGACGCAGTCACCGATGAGGCGGTGCGCAAACGCCACATCCGCTCCTTGCTGCGCCTGAAGAAGAAGTTCGGCGTGCGCGATCCAGACACCATCCCCCGCCCCAGCAAAGCCGTCATTCGTCGCGGCACGCCGCGCGCAAAGAAGGTTAGCCTCATCACCCCAGTGTCTTCCACTCCCTCCGCGACACCTGCTCCCGTGTCTCCCAACGACGCCGCTGCTTCTACTCCCAGCACACCCGTCACTGTCGCGCCCAAGCGCAAACTCCTCCCCCGCGTCTTCGAAAAGGCCCTCATCGTCACCTGGCACGACGACGCCAAGATGAGCTGGAAGGACATCCAGAACAAGCTCGAGGACGAGTACAAGTGGTCGCTCGGCCAGGGCACCATCGAGAAGTACTACTACGTCACGCTCGAGCGCGTGTATGGCAAGGGCGGCAAGAAGGAGAAGAATGTGGAGGCGCGCGAGGAGCAGATGGAGGAGGGTGAGGGTAAGCGTGAGGATGGGGATTTTGGTGGATTTGTCGAGCGCTTGGTTGAGCGGCGCATGTCGTTTTAACCACTGGAGATAGACGGGACTAGTTATCGCATGCACGTCTATGCTAACCATGCTCTGGGACTAGGCTCGTACTAGGAGGCCCAAGACCCACTATCACGAGATGTGGGCTATATCATGTCAATAACATCTGGTTCCATGAACAAGCGAAAGAATACAACATTTCACTACCGTTCCAGTTTCTCCGTCTCTCCATGAAACCCCTCTGATTCCAAACAGACCTTACCACAATCCACATCTCGCCACTCCCTCAACTTCTCCTCGAACACCTCGTCATCATCCCTGCCCTTCCACTCCGAACTTCCCTTCTTGAATATATCATCGATATGTTTTTGTTTCCCCTCCATCGTAACGCAGCAATACTCCGCATCTTCATCCCACTGCGGTCCCACCACGCACTCACCACTACCAACCAGGCGCCCCGTGTTGCCGCACACCACGTACCCAATCTTGTTCTCGGTCCCGACGAAGAAGTCCAGCTTGCTGAGGTGACAGTGTGGGCACGCGCCTTGTACCTGTGGCCAAGGTACTGCGCGTCGTCGAAGTTCTTGCCCATCTGGGACGCCAGGTTTTGCCCGAGGCGCCGTGCTCGAACAAGTACCTCGTCGCCTGCGGCCTGCAAGACAGCACCCGGATTCGCGAACCCCATGTTACACACCTGGTCCACGACCTTCATGTGTAGCGAGTACGCAACGTCGGCAGCGCCATGGTGAACTGGTCTGGCGTCGTGCTCCCACCCACCGCCATGAAGCCGGCCACCCGTGGTTTGAGTATTCGCATGTCGACATTCATGTTCGCAAACATTGCGTCTCCGTTCTTTCTACCCTCGAGGACGCGCTGTGCAAACGCCACGTCGGTGTACGGGCCCAGCAGCGTGTCAAGAAACGCTTTCAGCGCGCCTGCAGGCTGGTGCGAGTGCACTGCCGTGGAGAAGATGATGGCGTCGGCATTGAGAATGGCGTTAAAGACTGTGAGCCGGTCATCTGGTGTGGTGCGATTTATTGTGGGTGCGCGGGCGTTTGCCGCGGGAATTGTTTGTCGAGATCATGCCCATGGAGACATCGAGCGCGTTATCGAGAAGCTTGGGATTCGGTGCCTACGCAACGGAGGGCACGTGGATCCATGATGTTGTGATTGATGGATTGGCGTGTTTGGTGGAAAGCAGGGTGGCTTTGAGCAGGATCTCAGAGTTTCCGCCTATGCTGCCGTTTACAAGGCCCAGGATGTGCATTGTATCTTATGTAATGTGGCGAGAGCGATTTGCGGAAAGATTATGTGGGCTTTTCCTGCAGTTACGGGGTATCACGTATGTATGTAGGTAGGTAGGTACTGTATGGTCGGCCAAGTATTGGTAACAGCATGGACAACCCTGTTGACGCGACCTCGGGAAGTGGAGAAGATAATGCGCGTGCTCTGGATTAGTTCCATGTGAGCTTAGTCGCTGAACTTTGGGTATACTTTACAGCGGGAGGTTTAGGGTGTACCTTTAGATGCACCCGAGGTGGAGGGTTTTTCGGCACTCATAAGTACCCCCGGGCGGACCGGCTCGTTGCCTTCCACACGGCGGGGGCGGGGTAGTGGTCTCAGCACTCGATTTGCTAGTAGACAGAGTGCGCGCAGCCCTGGACCTTGTAGTATACAGTGTTGTTCATTGCGCTTTCACCTATGTGTACAAAGTCCTGCAACATCCCCGCCGCGCCTAACCAACTCTTCCTGATCCTACCAGTGAATAGCTAGTCCACGGTCCCTTCTCCTCTGCCACAGTTTGCTTCTTAGAGGCTGCGTTGGGACTACCTTCGTTGTTTCGGGAGCCCTGCTCGTTGCGGAACCGGATACGCGGGCTGGCAACGTGTCTCGTCATGGCATCGTCTGGGATCCACGATGTTGTATGGTGCCCCTTCTTCGCCAGAACATTGACGTTGCGACTTGCCAGCATAGCTTCTTGTACGTCATCGTGTGAAGAACGACTGTTTGCATCTCGCGCGTGCTGGTCGGCCTGTAGATGGATGTCAAAGTCGTACTGCTCCTTTAGAAACTGTGCGATAGCCCCGCTCATCTCTTCCGTCGTGTTGCCATATAGGCCTTTGAGTTCTTTAGCAACAAGCGTATCGAGTATGTGGCCACGGTTAAGAGGCTGGTTGTTCTCCGAAATGGGCACATCGAGAATGGTATCCCAGCTCAAGCCCATGGCAGCAAGCTTGTCCCTGGTTGACCATGACATGGCCCGCTTAGGTGACCTTTGCACAAAGTTCTTCACCCGCTCCTCTAAGTCTGCCCACGTGACTTCATTTGTGAACCACCCTTTGAGCATTTCCTGGACAGCGAAAGGCACGTGCTTTGAGTACCGTGTCGTGTAGTACACGTGAAGAAGCTTGCCGAAAAAAAAGTCGACGTCGAATCCTGTGATCGACGGATGAACACCAACTCGGCGTAATATATCGGGCAAGTCCCAGTCTTTCTTTTCCCGTTGGCCCTCCAGATGCATAAAATCAATGACACGACTCATGACGACGCGGACTTCCTCTGATGATATGTGGCCAGAGATGTCGATTTGAGAAGAAGAAAAGAGCCGAGGCCACGCAGCTGTGAGAAAGCGGGCGCGGGCTCTTTTGAGGTACGTCGATAGGGAGATCATCTCCCCGAAAGACACAACGACATCTTCGAGTCTGGTATTGAGCGCTTTATCATAGCCCAAGGTAGCGAGGTGCTCCTTGATACGATGCTCGACCTGTTCGAGATAGACTATACTGTAGTCTTTCTTTGACTTGGTGGGCGCTCCTTCCCTCGGCTGGAACGGGCCTACCAGTCCTGCTTCTCGAAGGACTTGCATAATGTCGCTTGGAAGGAGATCAATGGTCCCATTGCCAACGCCGAGATGAGCACAAAAGAGTCGATAGTTCAAGGCCAGGAAGCGAACATCTTCCCTAACCAGTTTCTTGGCACGCTCGTATATTGAAGCCCGATCTGACGGGCTGAGTCGGCCATAAAAGTCACTCAAGCACGATGTGGATTCAGGCTGTCCTTGCCCGAAGTCTTTGAGGACTTGCTCCAGGTTAATGCCAAACTCCATTGGGCTGAGGGCAAACATGCGGCTGAGCACCCGCAAATTTTCCTTAGATTCGTCGCGGAACTTGGGGTTCCTGGAGATGAGGTTCGTGAAACGCGACAAGAAATCACGCCGCTCCGCATCCCCCGGGAACAGAGGGTATTGGAACGGAGACCAGCTGTCCTTGATGACACCGGCGGGCTGTCCGTGGGTCGCTAGTTTGAGCCCATCGGGAACCATGTATGTGCTGTCAACGTAAAGGATTGTGCGGACGTCCAAGGACTTGCTCTCGATACTGTCGATTCGGGCGACGATAATCACATGGTCTCCTACCTCGAATTCGTGCGTCATAGTGCACTCCATGGCGGCGCGCACGGAATCGCCGGAGATCTGAGGTGCTTGAGAGGCAGTAGCTCGAAGCTTGTCTGCGTCAGGAGCGAGGCCGGGGATGTAAAGTCGTAAGTTGAGTCTCCGCGCATCGTAAGCATCCGCATGGTTCCCACGACAAAACAGTTCCACCATTCTAGCGCCCCGATGGCTAGCCACAGGAAAATGAACGCGGAACAGACCCTTTGCGTGTTGTATGGCCTGGAGAGTCTTGGAAGGTTGCTTGACGTTGAAGGAGATGGTAGGCGGGTCCATGGATACCGTGCTCAGCGAAGAAACGGCAACGCCCATGGGCACATTCTTGCCGAAGATGGGGTCAAAGTTTGCGACGGTGACGATGGCGACTGAGCTGGGCACTTTGCGCATCAAGCTGCGAACCTCGTCTCGCAGAAGGTCTCCTTCAGTCTCGGCATCGTCCACGTCCTTGTTGTACGTCGTGCGTGCCACCCGTTTGGACCGGGGCATGCCGTAATAATGGATCTTGGGTCCGTCCACCTCTGCCTTTGTTCCCGCCTCTTCTTCTTGCTGCCGGCGCCGGGTGGCATGGTAATTGCGCGTGGACGTGTAGGAGCTTGGCAAATTATACCGACTGTGTACGGACGAGCTGGCGCATTGGTGCTTCTGGCTGTGTTGACCCCATCTGTAGAAGGCTGCGAAGAAGCGGGATGCCGGGCGCTGGGAGAGCGCCATGGGGAAGTGGTGCGCTCAGTTATAATGATGACTTTGGCATTGAGTTGAGCTCATTCAGTAAGGCGCATTGGCACGGCGGTCTGCAGGGTCGGCCTGAATGCCTTTGCGATGGGAGAGTGGAGAGTGATGCCAAAAAGATAGTCTGTCGCCAAGCATCGCACCTGCACATCTCGGAGGTCCGCACTTTGTCCAACTTCATCTCCAACCGCAACACCACCACCATGCCACACGCAATGGCTTCACCGATACCCTCAATGGGCGCCCTTCGCGCACTGCGACACTCAATACAGCCCCAAGTACGGCCGACGACCCAGGTCCGCCACGCGACGCTCCTCAAGCGCCCGAAACGCCCATACACCTTCACGCAGCTCATCACACTGTCGGACGGCAGCTCCTTCACACTGCGCACCACCAACCCGCAGCCCGTATACAAGAGCGCAAAGGACATACGGAATGCGCCGCTGTGGAACCCGAGCTCGCAGAAGCTGCTAAATGTGGAGGAGGATGAGGCGGGTAGATTGGCAGCTTTCCGAGCAAAGTTTGGTAGAGGGTGGGATACGGATGCGGAGAAGGTGCGTCGTATACCATCTGGAAACATTGACATACTCTGCTAATATGAGCGCAGGGAAAGAAGAGCGAAGACCATCTCATGGACCTCATCAGCGGACAGGGCAAAGGCCCCACGAAACCGACCGCGGCGCCGAAAGGACCCATAACAAAACCGCCGAAGATTGAGGGAGGGAAACAAAAGGGCGATGTATAATACTGAAGTGGCATGCTATGCTACCTGTACATGGGGCATAATTTTCTTGTACAAAGTACTCTTACGGTCAGATCTAGAGAACGATACCTCGCAAAGGAGAGTTCTCATTGAGGCCAGATGCATCCAGTATCTTTCGTGCCATATCCATACACTTCTCGTCGTTTCCTTACCATTCAACGGTTTGGATTCAGAGCAAACTCAAACGTGTACAAAGATGTCACGAGTCGGGGATGGTCTACCACTACTTATTCATCTACACCATGACTGACAATCCCAACCGACCCATGCAGTCAGAGAACGAGATACAGCAAACCATGCAAAGCAATGCTGACCCTGAACACCGGGAGACTTCTCCGTCGCCTAACTCCCTGCCAGACGACGACATGCAGCAGATCCGCGCCGAGTCAGACAACGGTACAACCAGCGACCCTCCAGATCAGTCAACAGCGCCAGACCAAGCATCGGCTACAGCTCCAAGCGCTCCAGCGCCGGTCACAGCTCAAGCCACAGCGACAGGCTCAGCCGCCCCAGCCGAACAGCAGCCACGCAAATCCAGCAGAATAGTGAAGCAGCCAGACAGGCCAGGGATGGTAACCACCACTACTGCGAGGCGATCAAACACCAAGAAAACATCACGACAAGTGGAAGCGCAAGATTCGGATGAGGACGACGAAGAAGATGAAGTACGCCGGCCAGTCATTCCGCCGAAGAAGCGTGGTCGACCTCCCAAGAAGCGTACCCCAGCATCCCGAGCACGCTCTAACAGAAGTGCGGCACTCAACCCCGAAAACGATGGCGCAGGAGAAGACAATAACCCATCCATCAACGTATTGGAAATGACAAACAAGATCACAGATCTCGCCCAGCGATCCTTCAACGTCGCAGAGTCGTTTGGCAAGTTCTTACGACAGCACCACCCGGACGAAGAAGCGGCGATTGCAGATGTAGAAGCTTCTATGCAAGAGGTCTCCGAGAGGTACAGCAAGAAGAGGAAAGCGGCTTCACAGAGTGTGGATGATGGTGAGGACGTGGGAGTCAAGAAGGGGAGGGGAATCGTTAAGCAGACGGGGAGGATACCGTCACTATATTATTCAGATGAAGACGATTAGGAGATGGAGTACGAAGGGGAAGTGGTAGGGTGCGCGAAGAACACTTGCCACGGTCAGTAAGGGAACATAGTAATGGCATTCATCCCATGTGGTAAAGTTGAAAAATGTGCTTGACGTTTCTTGACATTGCTAACTCGACTGCTTTCCATATCACCGACGTTTCAACGATCTATCTTGACTTCGATCGTGTCTGATCACTCAGTGCCACTAGCAGGCAAGGTAGCGAGATCACGATCTGCTTCATCCGCCTAGACTCGTCCATGCGGTCGGATGTGTCTCGTCTGCAGGCCTTGGTCACCTGCATCCATGCCTTGGTGAACCGAAGCCATCAAGCGCAAAAGGCCAAGCTGCTAGCTCAAACAATAACCGTATGCGGCGCATCCTTCTCCTCCGGCTCGCCAAAGATGTTAACAGGCCACCTCGGCTTGTTCGCAACATATGGGATGTTGAAGCGACGTGGCTCCTTCTTGCCAATCTCCTCAATCTTCTCAAAGTCCTCTTTGGACAGCTCAATCTCCTTGAAGTTCTCCTGGATGCGCGACGGGGTCACCGACTTGGGGATGACGCTGTGTCCGCCGACCTGTGCCCATGCGAGAATGACTTGTGCGGGGGTGGCTTTGTTCTTGGAGGCGACTTCCTTGACAGTGTCGTGCTGGACGAGGAGGGGCACATCGAACATGTTGTTGCCGAAGGCCTGGATGTGTTAGTGTTGGTTGTAAGATGTGGATGGAGGAAACGTACAGAGTACTCGGTGACGTGAATGTTCTTCTCCTTGCAGAACTGGATCAGCTCTGGCTGGAGCAGCCTTGGGTGTCTCTCAATCTGGAGCGCTGCTGGGGTTTCGCCAGTGCCGTCAATGAGCGCCTGCAGATGCTCCTTGGTGTGGTTGGACACGCCGACAGCGCGCGCCTTCTCCTTGGGCAGCTGAGTCATAGCCTTCCAAGTGTCGACAATGGAGACATCGTCGAGCATCTTGACGTCGCCATTGTCCGTCAGAGGGAAGAGGTTGTTGTGTACATCGCCACCCTCGTCGAAGGCGACGGGGAAATGCACCAGGTACAGATCGAGGTAGTCGAGGCCCAGCTCAGCCAGACAGTCGTCGAGAGCACCAGGCACATCCTTGGGGCGATGTTGCGAGTTCCATAGCTTGGATGTGATGAAGACGTCCTCGCGCTTGAGGTTGGGGATCTCGCCGCCAAACGCCTTCTTCAAAGCGCGGGCGATCTCCTTCTGATTGCCGTAGACCTTGGCCAGATCGAGGTGTCGGTAGCCAGCCTTGAGAGCCTCAAAAACTGCAGCTTCCACTTGACCCGGCTCGGCCTGCCAGGTACCAAATCCCAATTGGCTGTGCAATATGCGGTCAGCAGGGAGGATGCGCCGCGCATCATGCAGGTACTTACGGAATGGTGTTGCCGGTGTTTAGAGTGACTTTTCTTCCGAGAGACATGTTGAAAAATTGCTTCAAAGTGATCAATTCAGGTTGGAAAAAAGCTTGTGTTGGAGGCGAAGAAACTTATAAAAAAAGGCGCGGGGTGGAAAATGGAGGACGCGGAGAGCTGGCGGGGTCGGAGTCGTCACCGATGACATCGGCGTTCTGTCAAATTTGTTGAAACTAACCAAATTCCACCTCGAATCGCGTTAGATATCCACCTTTTCGCCTCCACTACAGCTCCGATGATGAACAATGGCCATTCGGAGGTGTTTACACTACCATCGACCCATGCGCGATATCGTAACGGTTCCGCCTTTTCAGAAAGCGGCAGCCGCTCACTTTCGCAAATCATCCACGTATCACGTCTCTTCACGGTTGAAGACATCGTTGTTCAAGAGAAGCTCGTAGACTTATTTTTCTGACAGGAAGACTAGCAGAGAGGACTCTGGCCGTCAGTTGGATCGACTGGGCGGTTTCATCAAGCATACGTTTTCAATGTGTGAGATGCAACGACGCCACAAAACCATCTGATGGGCGACTCATAAACCCAAAAGCACACATTTCTCGTCATTGAGATAGCCTGAGAGGAAGAGCTGGAGGCGGCTGAAGAGTTACGAGGACGATCAACTTTGAGGATGCGAACGAGGTCAGACACTCAGTCGTAACAGGCCGGGTAAGTACAACAATGCTTGTGGGATGTGCTCGAGCCACTGCATCCTACGCTACGGCACATCTCCCCAAACACCTTTCCACACTTTTCATTCTTCAACAACCTTTTCGCGACCCTTTCTCTCCGCGCAATGGATTCAGATCTCCCAATCGCGACCAATATCGACAACAGTCCAGACCGACTTCGCCAGGACCTCTTTGACCGCCTGCACTGGAACGTCTTCGGACCTCTAGGCGACATCTCTGTGCGTGACGACAACAACACACTCGTTCCCTTCGCCAACCATGCCCTCGTATCCGAGAGTATAGCAGAACCCCCACTCTCCAGGATCGTTGTACAAATCGATGTGTGTCAGCAGAAACACTCCATGGACGAGACCGACGAAGAGGAGTACCGGTACCAGCCGCCGGAGCCGCTCGTTATTGAAAACATGGACGGTAGTCCGATTTTGCTGGGCGACTTTGTGGCGCAAGTTCACTCTTTTCTGAATGACAATGAGCAAGAGATATACAAATGCGAGGACGAAATGTACACGCAGCCGGGTGAGCTGGAGGACGGGACGAAGTTTGTTGGTGTGGGTCCTGAGGACACCGACGATACCAACGATTCCAACGATTTCGACGGTGCTGAGGACGGGTCTGCAGAGCTCAATTATTTCTTGAGAAGCGGGAATATTCCGGCGGGCGCGAGGTTCTTTTTCGACACGGTGATGTTTAATGAGGTGGATGTGGATGAGTTCGAGGCGTATGTTAGTGTATTTGTGGAGGGGAATATGGGGACGTCGTTGGAGCAGTTCTGGGGATATCGAGCCCGAGCCTGAGCAGCGAGCAGGGACGTGCCTACGGAGAAGCCTCTCGAGATGGATGCGGCAGAACGTCTAGGACGTGAATGGCACCACAAGTGCAACCCCGTTCTAGCACCGCGGGGCGCACAAGACACCGAGACTTGCATATCTTCTGCAAAATGAAGTTAACCTGGGGTATGACTGTCACAAGCTACCAGCTATCTGTCCCAACGCCCGCAACTGAGAAGCCATGGCGATAAGATCCTAGAAACAAGAGACATGAGCCTAGTCATCTCTTGCGACGAGGTGATTGGCGAATTTGCGCGTCTCAAATCATGTTGATTTCAAACAAGATCAAGAGCCATCGTCGCCTACATTGGCGCGGAGATAGGCGTCGAAGCGAGGGCTATGGCAGCAGACTAAAGATTACATGTTATTGAAGTAGTAGATGCACCGTTAAGATAAGGGGTTGTTGCTACAGGAACGTGTGGCTTCGGCGAGGCCTCTGACAACACGAGAAGTAAGGCGATGCACGAGAGCTTCTTTGCAGGACACAGAAACACGACCAGAGACCTTGCAACTCATTAAGACCAGGAAGCATAGCTATATCACAATGGCAACACTATTAAGGGGTGAGGCTCGAGGAACAAAACGAGCAGTCGGTGATGGCTATGCAAACAACATGGAAGGCGATGAAGAAAACCTTCATGCCGAAGCGTCAGACAGTGGGAGCGACGGGAACGGCAGCGAATTCGATGTCCTCTATGCCCTCGACGCCGAGCTACCACCCTGACGCACCCGAAACCAGGCACTGGTACGAAAAGAGCCGGAGTCGCGGACGCGCGACTGTCGAGGGCCTCGCGCAGCGTGTCTACGAAGGCTTCGAAGACACGTGTGACTGGGACGACGACCTACAGACCTTCCGGGAGCGATGGATCGCTGCGTCGGCGTTGCCAGCGAGTGATGCGGCGCGCAAGCTACTAGCGCAGCGTCTCGTGCGCTTCGCGTTCACAGACGACCGCGACATCTTGGGTACCGGGGAGTCGCCTAGCTGGGGCTGGTGGTACTCGAGTTGCAGGAATGCGTGGGTTGAGGACCAGAACTGCTCGCATTGCTGGGTGTGTAAGGAGTGCATGGACTGGCGTGAGTGGCATTGCAGGGTGTGTAATAAGTGTCAGTATGGTGTTAGTTTGACATGTGAGGGGTGTGGAGGTGTGAGCGGAGGGTATCATGGGATGATGAAGATGACCGGAGAGGGAAGCTGAGGAGGGGATGGATGGATACCGAGAATCTTTGTGGCAATGAGTTTGCAATGTCGTAGAAGAGGTTTATGTTAGGAGAGTATAAGCTCAGAAAGCAAGAGGGAAGTAAGTGTCAAGGACTTTTATTTCGTGGGGTCATTATCTCGTTAGTATGTCCCTTATCCGTTTCTCCATTCCTTCCCATGAGAAGCTACCTTAATCCAGACAGCCATCAAGCAGGCTCTACTGCTGGTGAGCAGCGTGGCCGCCCTGGACACCGAGGTCGTGAGCAAGCTTGCTGCCAGCCTTGAAGGTGCCGTCGGGGTTGCGCTGGTTATTGTCAGTCTCCATGTCTCTGCCACAGACGGTCTTACACTCACACCGCTGTCGTCAGCGTCGCTCTTCTGGGTCTGATGCTCGTGAGCTGCGTGACCACCCTGAGCTCCAAGCTCTTTGGCTAGCTCAGAGCCCTTGGTGAAGGTGCCATCAGGGTTGCGGTCAGCGTGGCCGCTGCCGGTGTTGGACTGAACACTGAGTTAGGTATGCCTATCACTGGGTTCATGGAATGCACTTACCTCTCCACTGTTGGCACCGCCGCCGTGGGAGGCATGGCCACCCTGGGCGCCGAGCTCTTTGGCAGCATTAGAGCCCTTGGTGAAGGTACCGTCGGGGTTGCGGTCGGCGTGATCACTGCCGCCGGTGTTGGTGGACTGAAGCATGGTCAGTATGAGGCACTGTAAACGAGATCGTGTGAATACGTACGTCTCCGCCGTGAGCACCTCCGCCGTGAGAAGCGTGTCCGCCCTTGGCAGCGATGTCGTGGAGCTTGTCCTTGGGCAGGTTGGCGAAGTTGGAAGGGTTGGAAGAAGCCATTTTAGTTGAGTAGAGTTGACTTGAGTTGATGGAAGTTGACTTGATGAATTGGTGGAAGATGGAAGAAGTCAAGTGGTGAGTGAGGACAGAGAGTTGGAAAAGCGAAAAGTTTACTTGTTTATATGCCTCTCTCTCACCTCTCACCTTTGCGGCGCTGTTTGCTATGCCAGGCAACACACGTCAGAAACTGGGGCAAGCAGCGGGCAACCGTTTCGCTAACGGCAATGCAATGCCGATCAAACACATTGCCGTGCGTGATTTGCCATAGAATCAGGCAGACAACTGCTTTCGGCGCTCCAGAGCCATGTCAGCCTGTTCGTACCCTTGCAAGGGTGTGAGAAGTTGAGAAGGGGATGCTCTGACATCATGGGCCCGAGCGCGCACGCGTCTCGCGGTCTCACGTGGCCTGTCGCGTGGCCGCAGCCAATGAGCGCCTCTCGGAGGATTCGAGCTGTCGTCGCGGCGTCAGACGCGTTTCGATGCCTGGGGCTGGGACAGCGAGGGTAATCTCCACACGAACATCTGCGCTTCTCTTCGACTCTCCGTCTTCTCTTATCTCAAGATCATAGCAATTGACAAGTTTGAAAATCGCAACAATGAGTCTCAAACGCAAAGCTGCTGCGGCAGCGACAGACGCGACCAAGAAGCCTAAGATGAATGGCAGCATAACGTCCTTCTTTGGCGCACCGAAACCCAACCCGAACGCGAAGTCTGCAGCTGAAGCCAAGTTCGACAGGGAGGCGTGGGTTTCCAAACTCACAGAAGAGCAGAAAGACCTACTGCAATTGGAGCTCGACACGCTACATGAGAGCTGGCTGCCACACCTCAAGGACGTCCTACTCACACCACAGTTTCTTGAGCTGAAGAGGTTCTTGAAGCAAGAGCTGAAGAGTGGAAAGACTGTGTATCCGCCCATGAAGGATGTGTACTCGTGGTACGTTTCCAATCAGTCACTTTTAGTACTTCGAGTGGCAGCTTACACCTCCCCACAGGTCCCGACACACGCCCCTTAACACTGTCAAAGTCGTCATCACAGGCCAAGACCCCTACCACGGCCCCAACCAAGCCCACGGCCTCTGCTTCTCCATTCGCCCACCCACACCAGCACCACCATCCCTCCAGAACATCTACAAGGCACTCAAGATCGACTACCCCGAATACAAGCCACCGCCCAACAAGAGTGGCCTCCTCACACCATGGGCAGATCGTGGCGTCTTGCTGCTCAATACCTGCCTCACTGTCCGCAGGGGTGAAGCAAACTCGCATTCTGGCAAGGGCTGGGAGCTGTTGACGCAGAAGGTCATCGACACTGTGTCCAAGGTCAGGACGAATGGCGTCGTGTTCTTGGCTTGGGGCACGCCGGCGCAGAACAGGACCAAGGGCATCCCGGTGGACAAGCATCTCATCCTGAAGAGTGTGCATCCGAGTCCGCTGAGTGCGGCGAGGGGTTTCGTAAGTCTATTGCATGTTCGGTTGATGTGTGAAGAGGCTAACGTGTTCTAGTTCGAGTGCCATCACTTCACCAAGTGCAACGAGTGGCTTGAGCAGCGCTACGGCAAGGGCGGCGGTATTGACTGGGACCTCAATGTTGATCCGGAAGAGGCAGGCGTGTAAGACTACGGATACCAGGGGTGCAAGCTTCATGCGGCGTTGGGCATCGATTGATTGTCAAAAGGTTGGCGTTCGGTTACGGTTACGGTAGGCGCAAAGGACTGTGATTGGAATATAGGGACACGCAGGTACCACGACTGAAACAGAGCTGTATTGCGTCATTGTTCTCACCGCTCACTTCCACTTCCGCACTCTAAGCTCCGCCAATTCTTGATTTTTTCCAGCTCACACTCGATCTTCACAACCACCTAACTACCCTCACGAGCGGCTCAACCACCCGCATCCTGCCCAGCAATGGCGGAAAGCAAGAGGACAAATGTCATTGTGGGCGAGGACAAGCTTCTCACGTAGGTTATAACACTGCGGGCTTTAGGGTGGTCACGCTAATGTGTGTGACCTAGCTACCTTTCTGGCACGATTATCCAGGTCATCGTCGGCGTTGAGGAGCTTGCCAAAACCTTCTCCGTTCACCGCGACCTGATCACCTCGCGCTCCAAGTTCTTCGCGAAGGCCCTTCGAAACTACGGCGAAGGCGATGACGGCAACTTCACGTGGCGTGAAGGCGAGGACGGCATCGTCAAGCTACCTGAGGACAGCCAGGAGGTCTTCAGTCACTATCTCCAGCTCATCTACCATGGACACATTCCGGTTGGCAAGACATTTGTCGGTGACACTGGGGCCCTGTCCGCCGAGGATCTCCAGAAATTGGTTGAGGATACCAACGACCAAGAGTGCCTCCCGTTGAGTGAGCTCTACGTCTTCTGCGAGAAGGTTAAAGACGCACAGAGCAAAGCCGCCGTCCTTGCAGCATTCGTTGAAACATCACAGAAGGTGCACATGAACAATAGCAGTTACTTCGCAAACACGAACTCGATTACGACTGTCTATGACGGCACTCTAGACGGCGATCCGCTCCGGCAGTTTTTCGTCGACTGCTATGCTCTGCGAGCTTACGAAGCTTGGTTCAAGAAAGACAAAGCGGATTATCACAATCGCCAGTTTCTTTTCGATGTTATGACAGAGATGGCGAAGCGGCGAGCTCAAGTAAGCGACTACTCGAAGATTCGGAACGCCGAACATTACTGCAAGAAACTTCTGGAGGCTGAGGAATAGGTGGACGGTGACTACGGTGCGACTGCCGAAGCCAAGAAGCGAATTTGCTAGGGAAGTTTTCGAGCGTGGCATGGAATGTCACTCCACATAGAGAGCATACAGGACGTTAGGACCTTTCGTCGGCTCGCAATTTCGAGAATAATACCACGGGAAGAGACGCATTTTGGCTAGCTTTCATGAAAGGTTCGCTCAATCTGATATTCACTTCATCGGTGTCAAATCTGTCAATTAATCTCGTCCTTGCGTCTCTTAGTAATGCAGTGTTGATAGTGACTTATGTGTACTACAGTATACATGGTTGTGCGGCGGCGCTATTAGCCTTTGGGGCTCTGCCAAAAGTGGCTCAGTGTATGCAGCATTGGCATCTCTAATCGTCTTGTCCTTCATGTCAGCTTTAGAACTGTGAGCGTCTAATGGTTTGTATTTCTGGCACAGGAAGTCGGGGCTGCAAAGCTTCGCTAAGACGGCTAGCGCGCCTGCCCAAACGTTGATTGAGGGTTGCGAAGACACTAACACTCCCCTCATCCACAAGCACTAGAGTCTAACAACGGGTTGATAGCTACAATGACACAAGAATGCGATGTAGCTTTCGTCGCGACGAGAAGCTGGCCAACTGCTCCGACAATCTTCAAATTATCTCTTTTCAACGTCATCGCAAATGCCGCCTTCGACGTGCTTCTACTCACTTGCTCGATTACGTTCCTCGCATGCGGCTGATAGTCAATTACTACGATGAAGCTACTACGATAGATCACACACGCGTCGCGGGTTCAAGCAACCTACGAAGATGTACAATGATCGCTCGTGGTTTGAGGGTACGTTCTCTTTCTTACAAATCGCTTGCGATGTATGGTCGAATGCCACGCAAGCTCCAAGTTTCGCCCACGGTAACGCACGCAGTCCCTGCGAGAAAGAAAAACTTGAAAATCGCATTCGAAAGACCATCTCCTCCTTCCCATGTTCTCTTCTCTCGAAGTAATCCTAGCATTACCCCAACTTCACGCAATTCTTGGTTGGCTTTCTGCGTGTCTCATCGGGATGCTTCTCGGATGGCTGCTTGGATGGCTCTTCCCAACTCAGAAGACAGAGACTTCAGATACCCAAATCGTGGTAGTCCACGACGACAAAATACTCGTCCCTGCAGAAAGATCGGTCGCGTAAGTGACTTGTTCTGACAAATATTAGCGCCTAGCTACCGTCAGAGCCTTTTGTGACTGCGAAACTGCTCTTACGAAAGGTCTTGAGGGTATACGGGCGCTATGATAACTAGGGTAATGCTAACGAGTCGCAGACTCAGTGGTCCACTGATTGAGATCCGGGTCGGCTCTGGCGATCACATACAGTCATTCTGCGTCCCGGAAGGACTCATCACCTCGCGCTCACCTTTCTTCGCGAACGCACTGGACGGGACTAAATGGCGCGAAGGCGAGGAACGACTCATTCACCTACCAGACGATTATCCGAACGTGTTCTCCAGCTATTTGCAACTTCTCTACCAAGGAAACCTACCAATACGCAAATCCATCAATCCAAGTACCAAGGATAAGGTGGCCATTTCAAAGGAGGTTTCAAAGCTGATGGGCGAAGAGATGACGCTTCTGGCAGATCTGTACGTCTTTGTTGAGAAGATCCAAGATATCTCTTCAAAATGTCTCGTCTTGACTGCGTTTGTGGAATCGTCAACCCACAAACGCGCAGATGGCTTGTACTACTCCCCAAATTCCCGCACTGTGAAGACACTATTTGACGGGACGACCAACACGGATCCGATCCGGAAATGGCTGGTTGACCTTCACGTCTTGTACTCCAAGGAGAGCTGGATCGAGGGATCTACGATAGACGACTTCTCCGTGGACTTCCTTTTCCAGGTCACGAAGGAGTTTACTAGTTCCAGAAACCAAGCTGTGAAGGGCACGAGGCCTGTTAAGGATCCAGCACCTTATATAGCCAAGATGCGCGGCTTAGAGAAGAAGGGGAAGGAGTGAAGGGCTGGAATCACACCAGGGGGTTCGTTGAGTCTCCCGAGGTCATTTGCTTTCAAATAAATACAGCTGTTACCTCACACTTGCCCTGAAAAGTCTTGTTGCGCAGCGAGGCACGAGCGGAGCAATCATAGCGGAGATGCTGGCGGAGAGCGGGAAATTTGATTGGCTGCTCAATCTCGACGCCGATTAGACGAAACGATGTTTCCGTTACTTGCATCAACAGTCTCTCTCTCTCAACAACCTTGTCTTTACTCTAATAACAAGCCGCCGTCCTCTTGCTGCGCACGCTGTTCGGTCCATTGACGTCCCAACAGCTGTTTGTTATGTTATTTCTCCTGCTTCTACGCCTTGTTTCCACCCATGGAATAACCCCCGCTTAACCACTCCTGCTGCTCACCCACGTTCTCGGCATCAACCACACATAGCCCAACAATGGTTAAAGTTGTCGTCGCCAAAGACCAAGCCTTGAGGTACCTCATTCCACCGCGCTAACGACCTAGCGCCTGACTAACGCCGCCAGCTGCTTCACAAGTCCCACAGTCGAGGTCATCATTGGCGCCGATTTAGATGTGCCGTCGCGATCATTCTACGTACATGCCGAGCTCCTCACCTCCCGGTCACGCTTCTTCGCAAAAGCGCTGAAGAACTATTCGGAGCGCAACAAGCACGCCGATACTGCGAATGAAACCACGGAGGGAGATAAGCAGGCCGACGGTACGGAGACCGGGGATATCGAGGGACGCAGCCAGCAGACCCGAGAGAAAGATGTGGCTAATACTGCGACTGGATCTGTCATGTGGCTAGAAGGCGAAGAGGGAGTTGTTAGCCTGCCAGTAGACGAGCCCGAAGTCTTCGCCGGTTACGTTCAGCTGCTCTACACCGGCCTCCTTCCCATGTACGAGGATCCTCCGAGAACCGGGCAAGTGCAAAACGATGCCCACGTCAAGGAACAAGTTTCGAAGCGACGCAAGATCACTCCCGAGCACGAGGAAGCTCAACAGAGAGCCATCTACCGGTCGTACGATAAGCTTTCTAAGCTTTACATCTTCTGCGAGAAGATCCAGGACGTCGCCGCAAAGAGCGCTCTCCTCGCCGCGTTCGTTGAGGTATCACTTGAGAGAGATGACAACGGATCACAGTGGTTCCCAGATACTGACACAGTTCGAGGCGTCTACGCAGGCACTCTGGCTTTGAATCCGTTAAGGACGTGGCTCGTTAACTGCTACGTCATCCGCGGTCGTGGAGATTGGATGGAAGAGAAATACACTGACTTTCCGCATGAATTCCTGCACGATGTCGTAAAGGCCATGTACGTGGAGCGTGGCGCGCCGAAGGATAGATACAAGATTCAAGATGTGAAGTATTATCAGGATAAGCTCCTGGAGGTGGAAGCTGCTGCAAATGCAGAGCGTACCACGGACTCAGACTCAGGTTCGGGGTCAGATTCGGGCTCTTGATCAGACTCAGACTAAAAGGCGGCGAAGACTCAAGCTCATCATCGGACTCGGACTGAGAAGAGTCCTGCCACACGCGAACAAAAATGCGATAATGATCAGGCGAGCTGTGGCTCCAAGGTTCGGACGGAGATTACACGGGGAAGGCATGGGTCAGGAAAGTAATGAAAGCCGAGTCTGCTACAATGGCAAGGCCATGAGACCCAAAAGCAAATGTCTGTCAGAGAACCGTCCTGAGATAGTGAAAAGGCACACAGGAACAACCATCCGCTGACTTCCCGCCTCTGCTTAGTCGTAACGCTTCAAAGTACGACTTTCGACAAGGAACTCCACTTCTAAGAATGTGACTATGCTACACATTCAATTAAGGGTGCATTACATAAGCAGAGGCCAGGACTAGCTATACGTGATGATGCACTAGCGTAAGCGATTTCACGAGTACCATCGCGCTTTACAACATCTTGGATCGACCCTACGCACTGGGATGACGCACATCACGAAACGGGACGGATTTGGAAGAATTTTAATCGAGTTGTGATATCGAATAAGCCTACTCCGCGTAGGCGTGCAATCAATGACTATGAAAATATGCCTCCAGTCCGCAATGACCCAACGCCTTGCTCTGTTGTAGCCCATTTTTACCACTTTGAGAAGAGAAGAGAAGAAAAGAAGAAACACCGCCCAATGCAATTATGAAGCACAACCTCCCACCACTGTAGGAGGCTTTTCATAAACCCAACGAAACGACCAAGTCACTACCTCGGCCATACTTCAGGAAGATCGATACTCCAACGGCCTAGTGAAACCTCCTCAAGGTCCCCAAGCGCTTCCC
>Ga0210040_10003739_pt1 | contig 20387 bp, 14 predicted proteins | sample CryGeyCG12114_NA_FD_185462 | JGI IMG/M metagenome (GOLD analysis project Ga0210040, IMG submission 185462) | Groundwater microbial communities from aquifer - Crystal Geyser CG19_WC_8/21/14_NA (SPAdes) (version 2) | ecosystem: Environmental > Aquatic > Deep subsurface > Groundwater | place: USA... | reverse complement strand
TAGAAGAATCAATTTCTATGGAAATTACCGCTCATTAGGTTTCTAGAATTATCTGTTGGTTCTACACTTCAAACAGCGATGCAGATTTTCTCTTGATTGCTATAATTTAATCCAAACATCTTAACTATAGTTCATTTCAGAAAAAAATGGAATTTTTTTTTCGGTAGGTTATTTGGCATTGGTTGTTTCGTTGTCAACAAAATGTAAACAAATAATTTTTTCAAATAATTGTTTTAAACTGAGAAAATGAGCAATGAATTATTGTTGCCACAACATTTTACAGATTTAGTGATTTACTTTGTATAAATCGACCATTTATCACGGATAGCCAAATAACATGGGGCAACTTTTTTTTACTCTGAAATGAACTATAAATTGCTCTGTAGTCCATCTATCTATATAATGACGGTCTTGATTTCGCGGTTCAGAAAGGATAGCGGTCGCATTTATGAACCGATTTCACCGAATTTCGATTTTCTTCAAAATAATTTTCTTAAATTTCTGAAGTGTGCGCGGAGTGCCCTTACATTTAAGTCTAAGCCGTATGAAGCTTAGTTAACGAGATAACTGACAATTATAAGTTAATTTTTCAAGTAATTTAGGTTTCCATGTAAATCCTAACAGTTACAAATTGTGAAAATCGAAAAATGTCAAAGAGGGTCCTCTTAATTTCCAGATTTTTCCCATGTTAATTCCCATAAAGAATATTCGAAATTTAATCTCAGGCAGAAATAATATTGAAACAATGTGAATTAGTACTGGACCATGTTGAATCAGTCCTGGACCATGTAAATCAATCCTGGAAAATGCAAATCAGTGCATGAAAATATTAAACCAGTGCTGGACAATGTAAATTAGTGCTTGAAAATGTTAAATCAGTACTGCAAAATTCACTCAAATTTGCATGTTATATCTAAAAGGGCCGAAATATTTGTCTTCGTTAGTATAGATTCCATCCGTTCGTAGAACGGGCACTTTTACTGGTAATATTATGGTCGTTTAAGCTGCGTAACTAACTAATAGTATGATCACTGCTGTCTGTCTACAATTATATCCACTGATTAGATTAAATGCTCCGTGCAAACTAACTAATATACGGTTTTTGTTTGACCTACTGCAATTTTCATGGATCTGTTTGGATCAGAAATTAAACCAACCACTATTATTAAGTTGGCCAGTAACCATGAATTATCACTTGTACGGTTGTATAGAAACGATTAATTAACTGTGCGGGTCTTTCCTAATGACGCCATGTACCATCGAATTCCAATTTGCACGCATTTTTTCATTCTGCTACGTGCTCTTTATAATGAATGCATCTGACGTGCATACATATAAAGACTCACTCATGGTTGAGTGTTACAGTACTGTACTGGTTGACCCTATATATTATTCGCTCTCTCTAAGTTATTTGTACACGCTAAACAGTCGCAGAAGTTCAAAGTGAGCCATCCACTTAACTAAGAGCATCTTTTCACACGCTCCCAGCACACTAGTGAGTAAAATATACGCATGAGAACTTTCATGCGTACCTAGCAATTTTTAATAATATTGACTGTCCACATGTAGTACAAGTTCAATGGTCAAGTAGTAAAATCCGTTTTTTATAAACATTTTACACGCAAGGAGTACAATCAACAGATCTCTACTGTAATCCCATGTATTATTGCTTGTAAAGTAACCGTTCGCTCACCCAATTATAAAAAACAGATTGGGATGTACCTTTGTTTTTGCTACCTGTAATAATAGCACACATTTGCTTGGTCATCATCATGTGAGAGTCATAAGATGTGTACCAACACAACCAACCAACCAAATATGTGGTTGTGACTGACATTTTTCTCTGTGCATTACTATTACCAACTGTGAGTGTTAGTACCCCACAAGATATTTGAAAGTTCGTCTCTTGTGGTGCTAAAAAGACGCTACTATTGTTATTTCTCAATCCTCAGTTTCCATTAGACTTTTGACGTAGGAACAAGACGCTACCTCAACCATGTGTTGTGACACTCAGATAACTTTGTTCTCGTGAACTTTGGCATTTGCCTGGAAAATATTACAAAGATTGAATTTCACATATTGACAAGTGTGAAAGGAAATTTCGCAAGACATAGATACAAGCTAACTACATCAACACTGACCTTTTCAACGAATCTTGTGTTCTCTTGACTTGAAATCAGTAATCTTTTCTTCTCACCTGTATTCAATACGAGCTTACTGACGTAACAAACCAATATTTTGTGCCAACACTGAACCGACTTATACGAATTTGACATAGATCTCGACAGTGACTGTTTGTAGCATTACGACTTTACGAGCAGTGTACTACAGTTCTGGACAGGATTATTTGGACATACAAGTGACAGACTCTGATACATATATTCACATTTAATTACAACGTGACAGTTGATTGGCAATATTTCTATTTATACTTGTTTTCCTTTGTTGGCCGTCACTAACTTACTAACTAACGAAATACTTCAACACATTCATGACATGACTAATTTATGCAGTGTGGAAAAGCACGCGGATACAAAATGAAATAACGCAAATTGACACACTGTGCTAGCTACTTGGGACTTTGAACATACAAAGACTGACTATAAATAAAACTGAAAGTAGCCTCTGAAGGCTGTAGTTGACAATTGCTGATAATATGAGCTCTGAACCTCATCTTTGATCAATGAAGACACACTGACTGACTATACATTCTTATTAGTTAGACAGGATGACAAAAAAATCTTTACTCAATTCATTACTACCGTATTCAATACTAACTATGAATTCTAAAACGAAGACACCGAATTCTAAAACGAAGACACGATCGACTCTGAGAAATCCTCTTGGAACATTTTGTGCCTTCTATTTCTGCGTTGTGGGTAAGTTTAATTTAATCTCATCACACTAATTATCTACAAAGTATTGTTCATATTTCACGAGGCTTGCTTGATTGCATTATTGTGTATTGAATCCCACACAATAACTTGGATTGCCAAATTAGGTTACGTACGTATGGGATAGGTGTGAGGTGTGAAAGTTTACTTACATATAAACTTTTGTCGTGGTATGTCTCTGTAATTCCTATATGAAATTCAAACTTTCGATTGTATTTTCATCAGTAGCAAAAGATTTAAACCTCCATGATTCAGTAAGTACTACGTAACAATTGACAAAAATGTCAACATAAGAAAGTTTTATTTCGAAGCTCATTATTTTAGGCTAGTTTTGCTAGAATTTTTATGTAAACGCTATTATATTCTAACTAAAACTTATGTTTGACGTCAATGTAGCTATTTTAGGTAAGCGAAAGTTATTTCCGCCTCTTTACTCTTACTATTTCCATTTTTTACCACATTAAGTATAGCTTACAATACAAGCTTGAGACAGTGCTTACCGTAATTAGTTGGTGAGTAGTACTATTAGTGAACAAAGAGCATCCTACGTGTACGCATTTTCTATTCACACAATTAGAATCCACAGAGTCTCCCTCACATTGTCATACATGTTTGAATCATGTGAAATGATCATATAGGACTTTATATACATCACTAACTATAACTACACTCGATCATTTATTTCTAAGCACGGATGAGCAATGTATTCAATGAAATCAAGTTCAACAGTTCCCACAGCTAATGGATGAATTCCAAACAGGATTTCTCTTGCATCCCAATCCCAATATCCAAGTTAATGCTCTTAATTCGTGTAATTCCGTCTCATGTGTAGTATTCTTGAAATTTTCTCTTCGTTCATCATCAGGTCTCGTAAAATGTGAAAAAAACTTTTGAAATGATTTTCTCTAACCACATACATATCTGTTTACTATCCACATGGATTCATCGCAGTCTATTTTTTTCTCATGCAGCACTGCCATGGTTGGTAGCCATTCTTGCCCATGCCAACCCATCATCACCTTCTAGTCCAAACACTAATACTAACGCTAGTAATGATAATAGTAACTACTGGGAGCTTACAAATACGGATTTGGAGCAACTATTAACCCTTCTGGAGGGAAGTGCCACACCCAGTGCCAGCAAAAAAAGTCCGGTTTCGAAAGATGAAACTAAAACTACTCCAATGTGGTCACAAAGTCGAATTAAAACCACAATAAAACCAATCACGACTACACAATCCACTACTACTACTACTACAACTACTACACCTGAGACCAGTTCAACAAAATTTCCATTTAAAAAATTCCCTGTCTATGAAAGACGAAGTAGCGATATTTCTATTGACGAACCGACTACTACTACAGTTCGGTCTTCCCGACAACCAGATAATACTTTGGCACAACAAATGTCCTTGATAAACGCACTTTTAACGAATCTTGACACTTTATCGGTAAAATTGGCTGAGAAGAAAACTACTACTACAACTACTACGGAAGCTCCAAAATTGAGTGTAAATGATCAATCTCTGTCAGAAGCTGCTGCTGCTTTGTTTGGTTTAAAAATTCCTGGTGCAAACACAAATAAAGGCGGTAAAACTAGTGAAGACAAATCCGAACATCTAGCGTTGCTAACTTCATTGTTTAATGGAAAAACAGCGGAAAGTAAACCAAAAACAAGTATTCCGGTTGATTTCGCATCACTTTTAGGACTTGGTAAGAAATCTAATCAAAATAAAAGGGGAGTTGAACCGGAACCAACTGCTGCGGAAATCGAAGCACTCTCCATGCTACTCGGGGCTAGCAACAAAGGGCAACTGAATGGCTTATCCAATTTCAAAGATACTGGTGCGAAAATGCAAGGTTCAGCTAGTGACAATCAAATGGCAGAGTTGATGAGCTTGCTCGGAAATTTAGGATCTTTGGCACAACAACCAGCAGGCAATGCTAATATTGCAGCTCAAGCTACTAATAATAATAATTTGTTGGCTTCACTTTTGGGAGGTAATCAGAAACAACAGACGTCTCAATCCAGTTTACTCGGAAGCTTGTTTTCCGCAAGTAGCCCTCAGCCTCAGTCGCCATTCAATGTGAATCAATTATTTGGGGGTCAATCGTCTCCTGCCAGCTTGCCCAAAATTCCCGGACTCGGTCTTTTGTCCACTGTCACGTCTCTTGGATCCAGTCTCATAAACACTGTTTCCAATGTACTTGGTGCTACGGGAACTGATGGGAAGCCCCAGATGAGGGGTAAGGGTAAGTGGTCATTCGTTACACCTTTTTTCATAGGTTAACTGACAATTGCACTTCATAATTAGTTAGTTAGTTGTATAATTGTATGCTTGTTGTGTTATGTATGTTCGAGTAGTGTTTTTGTTTAGTCGTCGTCGTCGTCCAACCGATACTGTATAGAAAACCCGCACTCTACTTTTTCACGCAGACGTTTCTCCGTCTGGTCTATTAAAATAATCCAGCTTGTTAAACATGGCCGCCGCAGACATGTTGAACTTTGCGCAAGTAATACATAATAGATAATAATATAATCGTGATTCTAATATTACATTAAGTGGGAATCCGACGACTTCATTAATTTTTATGATATCTTAATAAATTGCTCCTTTCATCTTGTGAATCTTGAAAAAAATGTATTACGGTATCGGTTGCTTTTATTCATGTTGGATGAAATGTTTAGTTCACGTATTTAGTTTAGTTTCATATTTAGTTTGCACTAACTAATTATTTGTAGTAGATTTGACTCTAACGACTTTACAAGTCATATAACAGGTGTATCTACTTGTATTACAACACTTAACCAAAACACTAACTTTGGAAACGGTATACAGATTTAATAGTCGCTGTTATTTGGACTGTTAAATTATTAACAATAGCGGTAATGTAGAAATGTAGTCGTCTGCGCATTGTATAATTAGTAGAACATAATCTAGCGTCAGTCATAATTCTTAGCCGAAGATAACAAGGCTTAATTTGATTCTCGAGTTTGTTTGTTCCGTTGCTCAGCTTATCCTGTTTGTAGACAACGAAAATAGCTGAAGTGTAATTTTGAGTTAATCGGAAAAAAGTGTTACGTTTTGACCACTTAAATTACGTAACGGTTTTTAATGTTGCATTTTTTATAAAGTGTTAAAAAATTACATAATTTATTAATTATGGGACATTCGTTCTACTACAATTACCGAACCCTTTGTACCGTATCTTTGAAATCCTTGATGAGTTTTATTTGTTTTAGTGGAATTTTTTACTTAGTACATAGTTTTGTTATTTATGTTTTTTATAGCAATTAGCAACAAGTAATGTAAATGCAGTCTGAATGTGCAGTCTCGTGTGAAATCAGAAAATTCCTTATGTTTTACATGAAAGCCAAGCAGCTCTCCGAATATTTTACTGTACGCATTATTATGCAAGTCTCTATTTTAAAACATGGCCAGTTGATCACTCACCAGTGCACTTAGCATGGTTCGTTACTCATATTGTTGTTTTTGTTTTTTGTGAAAAAGTAATAACGCATCCATAATTTTAAACGTATGTTGCTACAGTAATATAGTAAAAACTACTGTGATCAAGCCATAAAGTTCGTTATTTACATGGTTTGTAATATTGAGTAAGATACAAGCTAATGATATTCTTTTTTTGTAATTAGGAGTGGACACTCGACTAGGATTAGGCTATCGTTTCGGTGATGCAGCTGATGCTCAAATCATGTGGGAAATTGGACCACAACTTTTTACCCAACCTATTCCACAAGGGAGGAAAACAAAACGACAAACTACTATTGAAAATCCCAACATAGCATCCAATCGCCGTCTGTATTCTCCATCTTCTAACCGCAGGCATTATGGTGAAATGTCTGCTCCAAAGCATACCCGTCAACCGTCGTCTACTGAAGGCAGAGGGCATAAAAAGCCTTTGTCTTTACTAGACTTATGGAATGTAGGAAAATCGCGTACTCCCAACCGTTCAGCACTAATGAGACGAAGACGTATGCGAAATCCTGACAATGCCAATATAAACAGACGTGTGCCCCCCCAGCAATCTTTACAGACTAAGCGAAGAAAATCTTTGAAACCTTATTACGCCAAACCTAAAGATAGTCTAGATACTATAACCAGTACTTTGACTCAATACGAAAAAATGTTGATCAAAATGGGCGACAAAGCACCTGAGGTAATGAAGCTGGAAACTAATCCTAGAAATGAAACAATAGTACAGCCTGAGAATAAAGTGAGTGGAGCTCATTATGGGTCAAAACCTAAACCACAGTATTTAGAGAATGCCATGAGACGTACTACAATGATGAAGAAAGTCAATTCCCAACTACGAAATGGCGCACGAATGTCCTGGAACCCATTTTTGAGAAATCGTAGAGGACCCTCGTCTACATTTCGTAGAAGAAACATGATTTCTGGCGAAGACCAACAAGAGTCAAATAGGACTGGTAGACAAAGTTTTTTCCAACGACTTTTTGGACGAAGGCCCCCAAATAAAAACGAGAATAAGAATCGCCGTTGGCGAAATAATATGAGAAGACGTGAGGAGAACCCTCAACTACAAAATTTCAAAAATATGAATAGTAACAACGATTTGATGGCTGACTCATCTCAAGTTGAGCAAAACAGACGGTCATTTGATACTCGCGGTAGGCACACTTTTAAAAAGCATACTGTTGCGCCATCTATAAGACAGGAACCTAGATTTAATCCTGCCGCTGATGATAGCTTCTTCAAGAGAAACAAAATTCCTTCAGCGAAAGAATTAGGATCCCAAGAAACAAGGGGAGTCCCACTTGCCAAAGAGTCTGGAATTAGTGGGAATAAAAAACATCGCAAAAATCATACACTAAATGCGGAAAAAGATAGTTTGGAGCAAAAGTCCTATGACACGTATGAATATGAAATCCCCACAAGCACTACAAAACGACCAAATTCTGTAGTTACAGCTGTGAATGCAATAAAAAATTTGTTTTCCGCTGAGGAAGAAGGAGGAAAAAGGAAAAAGATTTATAGCTACACTAAACTAAAACTGCCTGATCTCAGTGGAATTAAATCACTTGTGAGCTCTGTGACAAAATCGGGATCCAAGGAAAAATATCATAGTTATGAAGCCACTCCAACATGGAAACCTCCTCGTACAACTTCTAAACCTAAACCTTTGAAAACGAAATTAACATTGATAGACGGGAAACCACAAATTACGAAGGTGACCCCAGAGCCTGAATATGATGATGGGGATATGTACAGCGATGAGTCTGGGTCCAGCCCAGTAGTACATGTAGGTGAAGATATGACTTTTGATGAGCTGGAAACTGTTTTTGGTAACGAAAAAGAAAAGCCAGTTGTGATTGACTTGTCTGGGAAGACGGAAAATTCTCCAAAAGTTAAGGATTTGCTTGTTAAAGGGAAAGTTAAAGAAAAGAAACCTGATTCAGACGAAGACAACCCAATTTTTGTAGATATTGAAAGTGGAGAAGTCAGCGTTTTGAAACCGGTAGCTCAACTAGACGCATTTGAGCCAGAAAAAGAGAAAGTATTGACGGAATTCGATGATGAAGATGGGGATGGAATTCCGGATATTCATATGAGGAGAGAGGAGGACATTTTTGCCAAATTGCAGGACGATTTAGTCAAGTCGTATGAAAAGATGCAACAAGCCAAACTGAAATTGCAATCAAAGAAACGAAGAAAGGAGGTATTAGCTGCTAAAGGGATGGATGAGACAGTAGACATGGTGTCCAAATATTTTGATTTGAAAGAGCCGTTGGATGAGGAATATGTTGAGCCTCTGCAATATAATGACTATGACCAATTAAACGAGCCTTCCATGATGGAAGAGTATTTTATCACATCTACTGAAAAGCCCAAGCCAAAAAGGCCGTGGTCTTTCTTCGGTTAGATTTTTAGACTAAAATACTTTGAAAATCTATTTTGTGATATTAAGTAATCTTTTAGTACTTAAGTCCTGTATTTATTATTCTTACAATATCTGCTCGAGCTATGTTCATGAGTAATTTTCTTGAAAAACAGGTTGAAAATCTTCCTTACACCCTGTAATAAATACCTCTAAAATATTTTAATTCGACGCGGCTGTTAAACTTCACCATATAGCGAAATCCGTGAAAAAGTTTTAACCCGGGGAGAAAAAAAGAAGAGATGGGAGCTGAAAAGTAGAAACCCTCTCTTCCCTGAATTTCTATGTGTTGATTTCCTTATGTAAATCGAAAAATGAATCTCGAATTCGGGCCTATGATTATTTTCCGATTTCTTCGTTCCGCTATCCGCTGTAAACGTTCTTACGCTTCGCTTCTTACGAACGATTGAGCATCGGATGGGATACTTTAGGTTTATACTAAAACTCGATAAGAAAGATTTTCATCCCATACCTGCAATATTATAGTTAGTTACAAGTTGCGTGTCTTAAATTTTATTTACTTTAGTCTCTCTCTGTGTTTAACTTTTTAAGTATTGTTAGCTGAAGCCATTTTAGTTTTAAATTATATTTGTATATTTCAGATGATTTATTTATTTATTTGCATACTGTTTTCTGCATTATATTTGCTACTTCTTCAGGAGGTTTTCCTTCCCATACATGCAATGTGGGAGTACAAAAATAAATAAAAAATGGATCACATTCATGTCATATTGGAAAAGTAGGGACAGGGCGTGTCGTGTTTGCGTAATTTCTTATAGAAGAAACTCGTAAATAAACAGTATTTTTAAACCTTTATTTGTTAAAACGCATGGAATCATTATCATGACTGTCTATACGCTTCTTCCTGTTTTGTCTCCACATCTTTGATTTTAGGGTGTTGCATGCAAACCCTAGCCCATTGGTTTTGGCATTGGCACACTTTCTCTTTGTTAGGCAAGCGCAACGTAAAACTCCTATTGCCACTGTTTCTGTAGTACCATCCATTGTAAGTTGAGTTGCTAGCTTTGTAAAAAAAAGTACACACACTACTGCTGTCTTGTGGTGCCCAAACACAGTGATTTCATATCGCTATTTCTACTCTTAATTTAGTTTTTTTTCACCCCTGAATACTAAACATGCACACTTATTAAATCGGTTTCAACACATTTTATCTGGATTTTTAATATTTTTTAAACTCATAGTTGTAGTAATCAACTTATTAAATATCGTCACGGTTTTCAGTATTTTTCATGTGTGTTTTAAAGTTTGCGCATATTCGTTTGTTGGGAATTAAAAAATCAAGCTTCTGCTGAGATGTTTTACTGAAATTTAAAAAATATTTGATTTCAGTAAATTAGTTGGTAGATTTGAATATTCTACATTTTTAAGTTCGTTGTACTTTGAGGTGTGGAGTTTTGTATTAGAGTGGGTGCGTACGGTACGGCAGTTCTCATCACATCACCTGATTCCTGAACAACACAAGACTACATATTTATCATCTGGTTTTGGTTGTTGACTCGATTCGAGGTTTTCTTGCTATTTGATTACTATTATCGTATTTATAGTTGTGATAGATTAGTGATTTTCGAGGACAGTGGATCGACCACAGTTTATGTGGGAAATAGTCTTGTGATTCATCTTGCAAGGTTAATCATCAACGAAAAGAAAATTAGTTGTTTACAACTAGATGGGTTTGATTGAAGTTATCTGGAATTTGAAGCTGGTAAGAAACGCGTCAATTTCAATTTAGGGCATGATGTGTTTGAAATTTTACGTATTTGTGGTCAATGGCTGCTTTCGTTGTGTGTGAGTTAGATGGTTTGTGTGGCGGTTTTGTATCTTATAGAGTTAGTTGATTTTTAACTTTGATTATAGTAGATGAGTGTTGTGTGGTTAAGGTTAAGCTACTGTTCGCATTTAACTTTGAAACCGTTGAAATTTGTTGCAGTGGCAGAAAAGATAAAGACGACAAAATAAAGGAAGAAGATTTTGAACCAGCAAAATCCAAGTCCAAAGGAAGTAACAAATCAGGAGCAAAGCACCAATCTTCTCTGGCTGGATTGGGCTCGTCATTGTTGTCCAGAATTTCTCCCAGAACGGTTCCCAAAAGCAAAAAAGCTAAACTTGACCCAAACCATGATCACAACTTAGCTGGTCCTTCAACATCCAGAGATCCTAAAGAACACAAAGGAGCAAAGAAAGGCCATTTGCGCCGTGGCCAAAATTCCTCCGTAGATTCAACTACTGGAGCCCCGAATATGGATTCCTCCGAAGAATACGATGATAGTGGTAATGAGTCTAGTGGGGAAGATGTGGAGTTTGCTATGGAACGAGATGAGCGGGGCCCAACTGAGAGGAGTGAGGATGAATATCCATTTACTGTGTTGTCAACTGAAGATATCGTTCAACACATGGTTGACTGTATCCGAGAAGTAAGGACGTTTTCACTCTCACTAACTGACCTAATTAATTAGTAATGTTTTTTTTATCATTTTCATCATCATTAATTTGATTTTTTCGTTTGTTATAGGCTAACACTGTTCTACAAGTAGCGCCTACTACAATGAGAATTCTGCTGAATCATTTCGGATGGGATAAAGAGAAATTGTTAGAGGTGTACTATGACAGTGACCAGGATAAGCTTTTTAAAGAAGCCCGAGTGGTGAATCCATCAGTATCCAAAAAACATGTAGTCCCCAGAGGGAATGGAATGGAAGACTGTGAGATTTGCTTCATGCAGAAAACGAATATTGTTAGTACATTTCATTTTTAAAATTTCAAGTTCATTTCACTTAATATTTGATTTTTTATGAGGCTTTGCTCTTCACTTCATGGTATCTTATCTGAAATTTTGTAACCAGGATATGTACGGAATGGAGTGTGGACATCGGTTCTGTACAACTTGCTGGTCAGAGTATTTAACTACGAAAATTGTTGAAGAAGGCATGGGTCAGACTATTGCCTGTGCTGCACATAATTGCCCAATTTTAGTGGACGATGCCACAGTTATGAAATTAGTGACAGATAATCGTGTCCGGCTGAAATACAATCATTTAATAACAAATACTTTTGTACAGGTTGGTTGGAATTCAATTAATTTGATTTTTGCTCTTAATGCAGAACTTTCACTTGAAGAATAAGTGGAAAAATTGTGAATATTTATTGCAGTGTAATCGGTTGATGCGCTGGTGCCCTTCTGCGGATTGTACGAACGCAATCAAAGTTCAGTGGGTAGACTGGCGTCCCGTCACTTGTAGCTGCACTTTCACATTTTGTTTTCAGTGTGGAAATGCATGGCATGATCCAGTGAAATGTTCTTGGCTCAAGAAGTGGCTAAAAAAATGTGATGATGATTCTGAAACTTCTAATTGGATTGCGGCTAATACTAAGGTGAGCAGCATGGAAATACAAATAGCAGAAGTACAAAATGTCTACTCTTATACACTGTTTACAGTTCATGGTATTCTTGGAATGAATGCTGTTTTTTGTCATTTATTCATGACTCAATTACATACATTACATACAAAGTTATAGAATACAAGCTAATTAACTTAAGAACAGAACTGATAGCGAAAATTTCTAATTATGAAAAGGAGAGTGGAAACCTTTAACGCATCTAAAAAGGAGAACCCAAACCAACGGGGAATTAAATTGAAAATATTGTTTTTGTGTTACAGGAATGCCCAAAATGCAATGCTACTATTGAAAAGGATGGCGGCTGCAATCACATGATTTGCAAGAATCAAAATTGTAAAGCTGATTTTTGCTGGGTTTGTCTTGGATCTTGGGAACCTCATGGTTCATCTTGGTAAGTAAATCGAAATATCCAAAGCTGTTAGTTACTAATTGCGACTGTGTCCGTCTAATTGGTGCTAACATTTTTTCGCCCTTCTATAGGTATAACTGTAACCGTTATGACGAGACTGAGGCGAAATCTGCCCGGGACGCCCAAGAACGCTCTCGAGCAGCTCTTCAACGCTATCTTTTCTATTGCAATCGTTACATGAACCATATGCAGAGCTTGAAGTTTGAAAACAAGTTGTATGCATCAGTGAAAGATAAAATGGAGGAAATGCAACAACATAATATGTCATGGATTGAAGTTCAATTTTTAAAAAAGGTACACTCATGTTCACGGCTGACGCTAACTGAATATAATATACATAATAATAATATGAAAATCCCTAATAATTGAAATCTGTAGGCTGTGGACATCCTATGTCAATGTCGCCAAACTCTAATGTACACGTATGTGTTTGCCTTCTACTTGGTTAAGACTAATCAGTCAGTGATCTTCGAAGACAACCAGAGGGACTTAGAATCTGCAACTGAGAAATTGTCCGAATACCTTGAGCGAGATATTACTTCCGATAATTTAATTGATATTAAGCAAAAGGTAACAACAATCTCTCTTGTTTCCTCTCGCACTAAAATGAGTAATTTAAATTCAGTGTATTTTTTTGCAGGTTCAAGACAAATACCGTTACTGTGACAGTCGTCGTAAAGTTCTTTTAGACCACGTTTATGAAGGGTATGAGAAAGATTGGTGGACCTACAATGACCAGTGAGTTTAAGTATTTTCAAGCAGCAGATTGTAGAAATAAACAAGTAAATGCGATTCTGTTTGGTATGAAAAATCTGCTTTTAGTAATATGGGCGTGGTGTCCGCGATTTAGGTTCCTTTTTGTAAACCCGTATAATTGAAATCAGCTTTGTGCATTAGTAATAAAGGTGATTTGCCCTGTCTCTCTCAATTTAAAAATTATGTAAGCTAAGTGAATAATATTTGCTCAGCTAGTTTTGTTTGAATTGAAATTATTACCGTTAAGATCGTTTTTTAGTCTGTGTCTTTTTTGTATTTACATGTTAAGTATGTATCTCATTATATTTCACCTTTTAACCTAGTCCTTAGTTTCAAAAAATTATGCAGTTGAGTTAGTTTAAATGATAATTAAATAGTAGTTTTACTTTACCTAAAGAAAAAAATATATGCATAAATCATTGGATTATTCGATAAAGAAGTTCTGGGTTTTCTTGCGAGCGCAAGAATTTCGCGCATTTGCTAAGATTGGTTATAAAAGAATGTTTATATATTGTCATAAATAATCAGAGATTTAAAAATGAAGATTGCCATACTTTGTGGACTGGTTTGTGTTTCAAGAAATTTAACTTTCAGTAGTATATATAGTCGTTTAATCTCAAGTAACTGTAAACTATAGGAGAATGTTTTGCTAAACCAAACCTACTATACCTGACCTGTAGTAAGTTAAACTAATTCCGTTTTTTATCCCAAATCAAATATGTCTTATTGCTGATCTCGTGTATTACTTTTTTGTGTCGCGTTTCATCTAATCGCATTAATAATATCACTATTAATATGAGATGAAATTATAAAAAAAATAATAAAAATAATTAGCAAAAACTATGCAACTGTGACTGTGACTGAACTTTTATCTAAAAAGTTATTCCTATGCGATGTGCCTTAGCCTTACCATTAGGATTTACTACTTGTATTAATTTTGACATCAAAATTTTTGTTGAATTTGCTTTGTAATACTATTATTCACTCGGTTTCTTGGTTTCTTCTTCGATTTCTATGATATTTACTACACTTTGATTTTCTGCTGCCACAGATGAAACTGGTGCTGGGAGCACGTAGTTGCTATTTTCAATATCTTGTAATGTCTTTTTCAGTTTATCATTCATCCTAGATTTTTTAAATCCATTTATTTTTTATACGTTTGCTTTTGATTAAAAATAGAGCTAAACTAAAAGACAACATAAACTCACTTTGCAAGCTCCTGCCTTCGCCTTGATTCTATTTCGTAAGCAGCTTTATAATTGCTACAAACTGTGACTCGGTCGCAATAGGTTTCATGTTGCTCCAGAAGAAGATCATATTTTGCTTTCAACTCGTCATAATTTGCACTGTGTGAGAAAAATGTACATGCAAGTTCTTTTACCATGTTGTTTATTTGATTGTCAATTCAAAACAGTACTTACGATAAAATTGCCAGAGCTGATTTCAGTTTTTCTGCCTCTAAAATGTTAAATAGCTTCATTCATTTCACACTTTTGTATTTAAAAAAAATCGAAGCATATTTTTCAAACCTCTTATTTTTTTGGACAATTTTTCAGAATTCTTATTTTTTCCGGTCACATTGGCCTCCAAGAATATTTGGGTACATTGATCGAGATGCCAAAATTCGTCACACACTGGGCAATTGTTTTTGCTGCATCAAAAAAGTCACAGAATAAAACCAAATCTCAATCATGGGTGGTAATATTACAGTTATTGAATATTAGATTTTGTGCCATTCGGGACTGGAAGAGCCTTTATTCCGTGTTTTATTGATCATCCCGTCCCGTCCCGTCCCGTTGGCATCACTAGTTGCAAACAGTGACTTAAAATTCAGTTGTACATACCCTGCATCTTTCCAGCCTCTGATGCATTCTTCATGAAAAACATGTCCACACGGTGTAAGTAAGGTTTCCTTCAATAATCCCGTCCCTTCATTCATATTCAGTAAGGATTCATAACACACAGGGCATTCCAAAACATTCTTCAGCTCAGTATCTTCTGCCAAACTCCGTTCACAAGATGTCTTATCAAACTGTTTCATCATTTCGTCCATTTTTCTCTCTTTCGGTGATAAACCAACGTTCTTCAAAGTCATTTTGCTCTTGGGACTTGACTTTGAATCCTGACTCTTTTTCTTGCTTTTGATTTTCTCTGGTTTCGAAACAGTAAACCCATCATTTCTAGCTCGGGATTTCCTCTCAGCCGCCCCAATCTCAAAGTTAAGCAATTCATCCGCTCTCAAAAGAGATCTATTTGAACTACAGCTAGTAGCTTCAGATCCAGTATTGATCAGAAAACCGCTATTATTAGCATTCAAACCTTGACGTTTTCTTAACTTCAACATAGTAGCTGGGGAAATGTAAGCACATTCTTCCGTAGAATTTTTGTAGCGACCACTATTGCCCTGTTTGCTAAAACGACTACTCTGATCTCTGCTACTAGAGTCTCCGTAAAATTTGTCATGTTTTCCTGAATTCATAGAAATTTGCCTCCCTTGGACCATAATTGGTCGAGTCATCATGTGAGGATCAATGAAACATGCGGATTCCGCATCAGTCAATAGTGAATACGAGGAACTTTTTTTCGCTTTGACTTTCTTTTTCTTCACTTTCTTGGTCACAACATTTTTCATATGTGTGGAGGAATTCAAGGCCCAGTTGGATTCTAATCGTGTAGCATTCTCATTCTTCTTATTTTCAGGCATACTCAAAGCATTCAGCAGCACCGATGCTCTAATCTTCGGACCGTACATTCGGGGTGGACTCAAAATTCGGTTATTTATTGGTCCACTTCGCATTGTCAATGGCATTCTTTTATTACTCACACGCTGCTTTTCTGGCCTTCCACTTTGCAATGGATGTGCATATCCATCTGGAGGGTCTAAAAGTTGACTCGATTTTTTAGCTCCCGGAGTAAATTTCGTAGGATTTGCTTGTCGAGACCAGATCAACTCTTTACTTTGACCTCCAACGTTTATATTGGTATGCACGGAAGGTTTCGCATTCGCATTCCGGTCATTCAAGTGTAAAAATGTGGGAGCGGTGGGAGGATTAAGATGATTATTTTCATTTTTGTCATTTTGTTGAGCAATGTTCATGTCACTTTCAATGGGAGACGAATAATTATTATTTTGCTGGCATATGTCACTCAAGACTCGCTCATTGTTCACATGTAGTTGATGTTGTGTTTTATAGATGGATGAAGGGACGGGAATCTCTTCATTTTCGATGAAATACCGGCGATGGCAATCTTTACAATAGACTTCTTTCAAGTTTTCAGCCTCCGCAGTTTTCTTAGCATCCAATATAGAGTCACAGATTGCTGTACAGACAAGCCAAACACAGATTAGTTTATGCAAAAACGGGGCAAGTTGAGTCAATATGCAAAAATGTAATCTTACCGCAGGTGAAACAGTGGGGATGATAATTTTTCCCATGTGCAGTTCTCCAAGCTGCATAAATATGTCTGCAACACCTGTTGCAGCAATTGGTCATCACCTAATTGCAATTAGTACAGTTTAAATACTCTACCCTTAGTTGCTCCTTGAATTGATCATAATGAAATTCGCTTACAGCATTTACTTAGTTAGTGTTAGCCAATGTATATCTCTAAATTACCCCGTATCTTCATGCATTCACCCAATATTGTTGGGCTTTCTTTAAAAAATATTAAAATGGCAGATAGCTTCACTTTTGTTATTGCTCTATTTCAGTACACTTCCCATTCTAAGAATTGGATTATTCTCCATGGTGATAATGCTAGACTAGTCTCATGCACTTTCGGACGGATATCTCTCAACACGCTCATTCCACGAAAATTTCCGCATACACTCACAAAATCAGTCAATTAAGGCTTTAAAATCTTTTAGTATTTTTATCTTCTACACTCAGTTCCATTATTTTCTAGTTACCAAAAAGTAAACTATACATGCATGCATTTTTCCCGACATTTTTTCTGTTGTATACGAGTTGAGGATCATACAATTGAGAACTTTTTACATGTAGGATTTGGGCGTCCTCAACAGTATTACAGCAAATCTATTGGCTTCCGCCTCAATTTGAACATACATACGAGGTAAGCAAAAAGTAAAGCTCACAGCTTTTGCTCGCTTAAAATAGTACGTACATACAGTGAGAGGGATTAAAGCCGTACGTAGTACCTACCGGAATGTAAACAAAAAGCTTGTTGACCGTTGAAGTTTAAAGTTGACAGTAGCTAAGATTGATTTTTTATTTAAGTTTAATTTCCGCCGGTCTCTGCCCTTCTGCTGCTGATTTCGGGGGTTGAGAGGTAGAGGATTTGAAAATTTTCCTGAACATGCAGCAATCAGGAAACCAATTGTGCATTGTAAAATCGTTAAATAGTTCACCGTTGCGGTTCTGAGCTGTGTTTATACTTATTTTCTGTGCCGTCAACCTAAGGTATTGGCTAATTTGTAGTTTTTCGGTGTTATATATTTTTGAGTATTTGAGTGATTAATTATCATTTATGGAAAATGCATGTTTGAAATTACAACGTTGTTCATGACTGTTTAGGAAATCATGGAAAACAAAAAACTGGCTACTAGGATCAAGAGAGATGCTTTGTCCAACAGCTTTCGAAAAGTTCTGGAGGATTCGACAAGGTAAATGACATGACTGTGACATGACTACATTTGTTACTGCGGTTACAAGTTACGCATAAAAAGGCTTTTAAGATTTGGTAACCCGTATCGTTTTTGTTTTTTAGTTTCCATCAAAGCATGAACGCGTCTATGCTCAATCTTAGTTTGAATCAATCTATGAAATCTTCATTTACAACGACACCTCATAAAGGGAAGAGTAAAACACCAAATGGAAAAGGTCTGAATAAATCCGGCTCTGCGAAGTCGGCCAAGACGCCTGTATTGGATCGGTTTATTTCCCAAAGGGCCAATTTCGAAATGTCCCATTATCTCATGAATAGTTACAAGGAGGATGAGTCTGGCAACAACGCTGATAATTTGAATGACACTGGGGTTAATAAGAAGGATGCCAGTGGTTACTCGAGGTCAATTACTGAAACTGTTCTTGGTGTGCCTGATCTTTCTGATGTCCGTGTGCTAAGTTTTGCACAGAAACCAAAATGTCCTCCAGAGGTATTTATTTATTTACGCTATCATATGGCGCTTCAAACCTTCATTCATGGTGCTTAATGTCGGTTTTTCCTGTAGGGATATCAAAACTCTCTAAAAGTGGTTTATCAAGGATCTTCTTCAGCTCCACAATCTGCTCAAACTAACTACAGAGTGGTACATATTCAAAAGCAATCGGCAACCACAATTTGATTTTACTTCCAATAGTTGTTAACTTATGTGTTATATCTTTTTAGACACCAAAAACACCTGAACGAGTTCTTGATGCACCAGATATCAAAGACGATTTTTACCTAAATCTAGTGGACTGGTCTGCTTCCAATATTGTTGCGATTGCACTAAATGATTCCGTATATTTGTGGTCTGCAACTACCGCTGGAATCGTCGCTATCCCATGTCATTTAACTGAAACGTATATGATTCACCACTTCTTTTGCCTATATCATTGTTATCGTTATGCAATGTATTTTGTATTTACATTTAATTTGCTGTCTCTAAAATTATAGATCTCCAGTATCCTCTGTGACATGGCTTCAAGATGGCAGTCATTTATTGTGTGCCCTTGATAACGGCCGAATTCAAATTTGGGACGTAGAAAAAGTGAAGCTTATTCGAGTACTGAAGACTTCTGATGAAAACGCTCGTATTGCTTCAATGAGCGTAAATGCTCATTTGCTAACTCAGGGAAACCGTATTGGTACTTTGAGGAATCATGATCTTAGGATAGCACAACATGAGGTTATGACGAAACGACAAGCACATACTCAGGAGGTAAAAAAAATTAGCTGTTTCTTTTTTAAAAAGTTAGTTTTTATCTTTGAGACTCAACCTTTGTGAATTTTAATGACGATTTTATTTAACGTATTGTAGATATGTGGAGTGAAATGGTCACTCGATGGTCGATTTTGTGCCACCGGGGCTAATGATAATCTTGTACAAATCTGGGATGCAATAAATATGAGTAATGATTGTCTGCCGGTTTCTACTTTTTCTGAGCATCAAGCAGCTGTAAAAGGTATTTTTATTGATATTTTTCAGTCTTTATTGTGCGAATCCTAGCTGAATCATTTTGTATGATTTGCAGCAATGTGTTGGTCTCCGACTCATCCCAATGTGTTAGCCACTGGAGGTGGAACCAACGATCGTTCAATTAAGATATGGAATGTGTCCAGTGGAAATCTTTTGAAAAGTACCGATACAGAGAGTCAAGTTTCTGGACTGATTTGGAGCGAAGCGTATCGAGAGATTGTTAGCACACATGGATTTATGAAGAATCAGTTATCCATTTGGAAATATCCGGACATGGTCAAAGTAAACTCAAAATATGATTTTCTGCTGATATAATTTTTTCCTAAGAATATGCATGCATGTAGTTGAACATTTATGTCTTTGTTATTATATAGGTGTCAGAAGTAATGGGGCACACCTCTAGGATTCTTTATTCTGCTTGCTCTCCGGATAAAACAACTATCGTCACCGCTGGCGCTGACGAAACTCTTAGATTCTGGAAAATCTTCCCTCCCACGAAACGATCATTAGACTTAAAGAAAAACAAACCCAAATCGGTTTTATCTGGAGGTGGATTCACAGCACTACGATAGTCTTTACACCATTTTGTGTTCATTTTTACAGCTATAAAGTTTTTGGGGCCAAACGTAGACGCCACACGTGTAAGTATTTTAGATTTTTAACTCAACGTATTCATTAGAATATGATTGAGAAAGCGGAATCAATTAATAAAGGAACACTAGCCGGGCCCACTGGCCTTTAGCCAGACTCACTCTTACAAGCAAAATTTAAAACCTGAAAAATTTTCAATAATTCAAAAATTCTCTGACGAACGGCAAGTTTCTAGAATGTGATAAACGAAATCGTACAAT
>Ga0210040_10003738_pt1 | contig 20388 bp, 15 predicted proteins | sample CryGeyCG12114_NA_FD_185462 | JGI IMG/M metagenome (GOLD analysis project Ga0210040, IMG submission 185462) | Groundwater microbial communities from aquifer - Crystal Geyser CG19_WC_8/21/14_NA (SPAdes) (version 2) | ecosystem: Environmental > Aquatic > Deep subsurface > Groundwater | place: USA... | reverse complement strand
AGTTGCAAGCTGGTGGAAACACTCTTGGTTCCAGTGGGAACACTAAAAATATTTTAACGCGAGTTTCTGCGAGGCAGCAAGTTGCTAGCAGAAAGTTGCGAGTTGCTCGTCGGTGCGGTAAGGCCTTAATATGAACTAACTAGCTAAGGGTGCATGATTTTTGCAATCGCACATAAAAATAATTGTGATAGCTGTAGCTGTTCACGATTTATGACAACAAAAATGAAGAAACATAAATAGATCTAGACCGCATGCGTACACCAAAATCGGGAATCTCTTATTTTGGTTCATATGTAATTAGACACTGTAATACAACTTTGACACTAACTTTTTTTCGGTTCATTGAGATCAATAATGATGTGAAAGACTTGTGTGTGCTGTGCAGGCAAATCGTGCTTTCCACTCCACTATGGCATTATGGTTAAGATAAGATGCACAAGTTCAATTTTAATTTGGCTGAACAGAATGTCAGCAAGTTAACCGACAGGAAAATGCATATAAAAGCGGTTTTTTGGTACTTACTACTGGCTAATTTAATCATATTTAGTTAGTTCTGGTGGTTTCTATAAGTATTCTAGCGCTACATATATTTGCATATAAATGGCAATATGTACGCTTGGTTCCCCTCCCTCACTAAACTTGTACACACATTGTTATTTAGCGTGTCTTTATATTTATGGAAAGGGTATTTTGACACTCCAAATTAGAAGGGTTCGCCACAAAAAAAATGTTGTTTGCCAGGAAAAGGGTTAGAGTTTTTTGCCCCATTCAAAGCCTTGTCCACCCCTCAAGGTACATACTACGCTATTACACAATTCGCAAGTGCAGCTGCTCTAAATAGAGTTTTTTGCAATGCTGTTCCATCCTAGCTTCATTTCTCCAACGTTAACTTTTGCTAATCGGACTTATATTATTATAAATGCTATAACTTACTTTACTATAACGGGTGTCAGTTTATATAAGATTTCTGCAATTAAATCTCTTGAGACGCGATTGGGAAACTTTTATATGCATTTACACACGACTAGTACATCATATTTTATGCGCAGTTCTTGTTATCAACTATTTGGAAAAATAACTATTGATTATCCGGTGGTAATCACAATATTATATGAAATGTGCACAAAGCCTGGCGCCTGCCTTCACACATGTAGTGGGACCAACGGAAGCTGACTCACTTGCTCAGTAGCACTTGATAACCATATTTGCGTTTAAATATGTGCAGTCCAAAATACTGCTTAAGAGTTTGGCAGATGGTGAGTTAACTTCATTGTGGTCGTGTTGCATACTACTTGCATATGCAAGACCGTATCTAATAGTTGCATGAGATATTAAATATTTTAGATTACTGTTGTAAATATACAATGTATTGGTGATAGAAAAATTTGCCCAAAATCGAATGTGCTAAATAGATGGACTTTGGTTGCAAACATTTTGGCGCTTATGATCTGATTTCATAAGCTGTCGTCAATAAATGACAAATATTTAAACACGTAAAAATGTATATAGATTTTTCAGTAGCAAGTATTTTTTTGCATTTAAATGTTGCGAGGTTGATACAAATGGGAAAGAATATTGAATATGCCTTTTCAAAACTTTGAGGTCAAAATTTCTTTGAACCACTTAAGAATGTGCCAACTCTGTAATTTTTATTATCTGTACAATTGGCTTTAAAAAAGGTCTCACACAACTATTTTACAAGTGAAGTAAATATTTTGCATTTACTTGCTATTATAGCTTGTTATTATTATATTGCTATCTGTTATAATATTCTTTTATGTATGTAGTAAAAACTCTCTATTTCCCCAAAAACACGATATGTAAAACGAGATTACATAAACCTGACAGAAAATAGTCATAAATTGCAATTAAAAGGGCACTCAAACTTCCCTAGAAGCAAAAAATTGGCGACTTAAAGTCCCTCAAACGCAAACTTGCTTAAAACCATGCTTTGGCAACTTTTCCACACGCACTTAATACTGCCTTGAACTATGCCTATCAAAGTAAACTATTATTTCTGAAACTACAATAATTAATACTTTCGTAATATTTCATACCTGTGTTAAGAAGAAAATCAGCTGGTAGATGGTATGAAGGATGTGAAGGGAAAGTGGGTCAACCCGAATTCGGGTTTTCTGAGTCAACCGATCGAAGCTGAATGTTATATGTAGTAGCAAGGAAAACCTTTTTAGCACTAGCAGAGGATTCGCATACGTACATGTGAAAGGAGCGTTCGCTAAAATAAACTGCATGCTATCAATGCTCCAGTATTCCAGGGAGAGCTTACTTACTTGCAGTTGTAGTTCTACATACTATGGCTGTTGTTAGTGATGAAAATTGGCGTGCATATTCGGGAAATGGGCAGCGAATAGAAAATGACTGAACAACCTCACATCATTGGAGAGATGAGAAAATTGAAGCGAAAAAACCTCTTTTATCTTGCAATACTTCCTTGCTCGCATACATTCTTGCACGCGTACTCGTAGCGTTGCTAAAGACATTTCCTTATGTTGCACCCTTATTGACGGTTTTGACGTTACTTAACGACGAAATAAGATGAAAGGTGGTTTCGTTAAGTCAACATTTTTGGTTACATAGTTACAAATTAGTTAGACGGGTTGTGTATGTATGCACGAGGGAAAAAATCAGTTTATGATGTTGGGATTTTTTTACTCCAGCGGTATTTTCTGTCTTCTCTAAGTAAGCATTCCAAGCATGTTGAAAATGCCAAGAGAAATAAAGTAATTGAATTCTAATGTCAATGCCCTCAAAAAGTATTATATGCAAAATTTCGTGCAGGCTGCCTTAAGTTATAGGAACGTGTAGAAACCGTGGATTGCGTGCCTTTAGTGATATTTTACTACCATTGTGCGTATGACCTTAAAAATTTTAAGTAAACAAGGGGTTGAAAATGATACAGTATAGAAGGATGCATGGGTATTTTTATGCTCTAAATAACAGACCAGATTTTATTTATTTCTAGTTATTCAGTTTCAAATTGTACTCACCTTTTTCAGTTTTCTTCTTGTGAATTGGAACTATGTTTGTAAAAATTGTTGTTTGAGGTTACTTTTCTCCATTTTATTTTGAAAACTTAGTAAAATTTTGATGCAGCAGTTAAACTGTTCTCCTGATTGATAACACCAAGACTAACACTATAGTGGGCTAGAAGCTGTAGCACTAAAAGAAAATCTTTGGCAGGCAAGATTTTTCGGGTTTGCTTACTCAGCAAAAAAACAGATGATGAGTTAGTTTGAATGTTCTGGTTCAAATATGCATGCTTGGTATGAGCATCAGGTCTATTTTTACATTCTATTGGCAAACTTTCCAGGTTTGCAATGCCAATTTGCATGCTTGTATACATTAAGCAGCTGTGCAAAGGTATTAGAATTTCTCTTTTGTATGCTCCTGCGGGTTTAAAATATTTCTTTCGGATAAACCTTGAGGAATGAAGTTGCATAACTTTGTTGACAAACATTTAAGAGCATTTACTGCATAAACTGAAGCTTTTTTCTTTTTCCTATCTAGAGTTTGTATGTTTCCCTCACCCAGACTGTAGACATTATGATAATGATTTATTTGACTAGTCTACTTACTATAATAAAGCTTTCTTAGTATTGCAATGCAACCACGCATCCAAGCAAAAACAAGATGTTATTTAAAAAAATAGAATAGTAAGAGGATATAAGAGAGTCATAAATTGAATTTAAAATACATTTTATTCCGTCATTTGTATGCGTGATGGATAAGGAGACTTTTTTTCGATTTGAGGCAAATTTGACTTGAGAGGGACTTATTTGACTAAGGGTTTGTTCTGTTTACCGGATTCATTCTGCAAACATTATTGAGCTTAACCTCATGAAAATAAGTGGCGATTGCTCGGGTCCGCTGCTGTTTCATTAAATTATAAGATTCGACTTTTAATGATGTTCTGTTTCCATGATCAACTTTGAAGCGTTGTAGGAGACAAAGTTAGTTGCCAAGTCATAGCCAAAACAACATTGATTTTTGTAGCGGGAACTGAATTGTTTGAAATTATTCCTCGTTTTGAACTTGCATGTGCTCGTGCTGCATTTTATTTTTTATTTTTTATTTTTGTGTGATGGCTGCATGAAATTTGTGTGACATCTGACACCAGTAACAGAATTTCTTAAAAAGGGTTTTCCACCTAGTTATTTTTGTATGGTTAATGGTTATCGAAGCTATGAGTTGTAGAAGCATTAGAACTACACATATTTCAAAATTGGAAGTGAATTATAAAGAACTTTAAGAAGTGGGATTCAAGAAGAAAAAACACGGGCGGCGTTCGAAATTTGATGCCGCCCGTGAATTAAAAAGTTTACGAGAGGGTGAGCAAAAAACGAGTAACGTATTCGTAAATTCAGAAGAAACCGAAAATTTTAAACTTGCTGACATTATCAAAATCAATCGTTTTCATTGGTTGCTGTCAAAAGTTGAGCTATTTATCATTTTTTTGGGACTACCATACTTATTTAATTGGCTCTGTCAAGCCTGCAAGACAGCATTCAAGATGTCAAAGGACGATTTAAAATCATCTACTGACCAGCTGTCTACCAAGCAACAAAAGAGGGCTGAAAAGAAGCGAAGGAAGTTAGAGGCTGAGTACAATTTGTCTAAAAGTAATGATGAAATTAAAAGGGTAAGTTGAGCTGTATCAAAAATACCGACTGTTTACATTGCGCTGCGATAAGGACAATTCCACTGATTGCAAACTTCAAATCTCTTTAGCCTGGGCAACTACTGGATAAATCGGATTTAAAGAAGGCCCGGATTGAGCCTAAAGATGGTAAAAGACTGTCAGAAGAAGAATTCAAGGAATTGAAAAAACAGCTTGCAGAAAGGAAAAAAATTCTGACGGTAACTTGTGAGACAGTATATTGATAAATAAACTATTTTTTAGGTCTGTTCAGTTTTAATTACTCTTACTGATGTATTTGTAATCGTTTGCAGCAAATTCCCCGATTCAATTTGCAAAATGCCGGCATGATTGGTAGGTCTTCTTTAGTTGCACTATAATTGTTTGTCGTATTTGACCTATGTTTTAAAGAAATCCTGCGCTTTGCGTACTTTGCCGATCCGATCTAAACATGGAAACGCTTCACTTTTGTATTTTTAGCCTCGTTGTCAAATACTCATGATAAGAGAGAAGCCTTATTAATGTCAGATATCCAACATTTGATAATGTACTCCACATGTGGGAATTCTGTGGTGACGCCACCTCATAGGTAAGTTTTCGATTTTACTCTTGGTAAATCCATTTTTAATAAACCCGGAGTTTGCATAAATTAGGATAATTATGCTATTTGAATGTTGATAGGTGGTGCTACATGCAAAAGTGTAATCGACTGACCAATATAGTTACACTTATAATTGAAGGAATAACGTCTCAGGATTTCTTTACACATGAGCACTTATTTCCAAAGCTGACTGCTAATTTTCCAGATCGTGTAGAAGTTATGTCTCCTATTTATTATGGAAGTGATCCGATATACGAGCTTGCATGTGTTCCTCTGACTACTTCTCAAAAGAACGCAATTTTGAATCGTAAGTATACAACATGCAATGATACAACACTACGGCTACAGCTCAAAAATATTTCAGCCTGGAGCGCACTTTACTTCAGCAATATTTAACTCATCTAACATTGTGTTAATTTTTCATTCTCAGAATGTGGCTCTTTAGAAACTGCTATAGCGGAAAAAGAAATCATAAAAGTTTTCAGATCTGTGTTTCCAATTGAAACTAAAAACACTGACGACGTACTTGTCACGGAAACGAAAGATTTAAAACTTCCTGCTACAGATAGCTTTCCGAGGACCTATCTTCTGCTAAATTTAATTCAAATGCTGGCTGAAGGGTATCCCGTTCCGTTTGCGGCCCCCGTAAATGACAGGTATTTCCTTTACTCCCATTATTTCAATTGACTGTTTTTCAATTATTCAATTTAAAAACATAAGGTTTAGGTTTAATAGAAGTGGTGATTTTTTTGTCTCAGTCGTTACAGCTACAGTTCATTCAAGATGACCAAACAGGCGTATGCACAGGTTAATCCCCATTCCCCACTTTTTGGTGTGGATTGTGAAATGTGTCACACAACTAACAACATACCAGAACTGACTAGAATAGCTGTTGTGAATGAAAAATTAGAGGTATGTGTTGATGATATATAGCTAAACTCGAGTCACACTGATAATTGTTTTCAATGTAATGAGAAAAGCAGCAATAAAAATGATGTTTTTGCTATTGTTCTTCGCAGACAGTCTATGAAACATTGGTTAAACCAAAAGCGAAAATCACGAATTACTTGACTCGATGGTCAGGAATCACGGAGGCAATGCTGAAGGATGTGACCACAACTTTGGAAGATGTTCAAAAAGCCCTAACGGAATTATTACCTGGTGACGCCATTCTAGTTGGGCAATCATTAAACTGTGATTTCAAGGCTATGGAGGTACCTTAACTGGGGGAGTTTGATTTTCCCGGTCAAACATCACAACGCTTAACTTACTTTATGTTGAGAGTTACTGATTTGTTTTTATTTATTTAATAGATGATGCATCCGTATGTGATAGACACCAGCGTGATTTTCAATATAACTGGCATTCATGGCCGCAAGTCCAAATTAAGTGATTTAGCCACCAAGTTCTTAGACCAAGACATTCAAAATAATCCTAAAGGACATTGTCCTGTTGAAGATGCAAAGGCGGCTCTGCGACTTGTAAAACTTAAACTTTCCAAAGGTTTGTTTGTTTAATTTAAGCGTAATTTCGATGATTGCTTATCCCGGATCTGTTAAAATTAATTATAATTGGCTCGTTTACTTACGTTGAAGGATTCTCGTTTGGGAATGATGTCGCATATTCTGAGGCACCTACCATACCCGAAACAGTTCTCTCTACTTCAATTTTCAATCATACCAAAAAAGCTGAGAAAAAAGGTAAAATTTGTGGTCCGTTCTTTCAGTCTAAAAATTGAGTAGTTTTATTATTTGTAGGTTTTTTTTTCTTTACAGCTGCAATTGTAGGAAGAGAGAGTGTATTAGGAATTTATAAAGACTTGTCAGCAAATCAAAATAATCTGGCTAATGAGGTTGCAACAAAATTTACCCCGGTAAGTGTCATGTAATTTTTAAAAAAGAATTATTTATGTTGTTAAGAATGGTCACATTTATATCTCATAACTCAATATTAATTTATTTTCTAGATTTCAGCAACTAAAAACAATGATGTTGTGAAAAAAATCTTAGATGCAGCAGTAACATATGATTTCACCATAGGCCATTTGGACGTATCTCACTATGTGAATAAAGAAACTTGTAAGATCGAAGATGAAGACAAAATAGCCAAAATTGACAAGTGGTGCGATCGAGTGTTCAATCATGTCTCTGTAAATGGTTTATGTGTAGTAGTTTTTACGGGCCCCAAAACTCTTCCAAAGGATGTTAGTGTTAATAATAATTTAGGTGAACTTAATAGTAGTAAAATTATGAACTCCAGTGAAAGCAGTGAAAATTCTCCGAAGAAAGAAAATGGCAGCAGCAGTATTGAAAGCGGCAAAAATGGCAGCACGGAATCAAGTGAATCGAAAACCCTTCAACATAACCAAGCACGCCGAAATGGCGTTTGCTTTGTTCGAATTAACTCCTTGCAAAACAAAGTGAAGTAGAAGAAAGAAACCCCACTAAATTTTTCGATTTTATTTGATTCTGTAACCAAAATGAGTGCCTGCAAACGAAGCCAAGAAGAAACTGCCACTACTGCTACTACTACTAATTTTAAGTTTGTTTCTACTGATAGTGTTAATACTAAGGATAATTCTACTGCTAGTAAACGTCCACGTTTAATGACCATATCGTTGAACGCTATTGTAAATGATGAGCTGCGAATGGAGGTTCCACTAATTCCAGTTACAACAGGAACCATCACTGAAAAGAAAAAAGCTGGAAAATTGATGCAATTATTGCCTCCAATGCCGCCATCACTATCCCATTTGAAGAGAATTCGGTGCAATGAACAGGGAGAATTGGAAATCATTATAGCAGAGAAAAAAGGTGAAGACGAACCATGTAAATGTGAATTTCCAGGTCTGGAATCATCGTCTTTAAAAACAAGTCTTGTCGCTGGAAAGCCTCCAATTACGCGAGACCAATTTCATCATGCTGGAAAGTTTTGGCCTTGTAATTTCCATCCGGATTCTTCTTTAGAAAAGCTATTGACTCCTTATTGCGGTTTTAACGAAGAAGAGATTTCAGTCATTCAAAGAAATGTTAATCAAGTTTTGGAAACGGAGAAGCAATGTTGTTTGATCTATGATCCTCATGAAGATTCTAAAGAAGTTTTAGTCTGCACTTTGGGCTACGATAGAGATATTCATCCATTAAAACATGCAGTTATGGTGGCTGTAGAAGAAATGGGTAAACTTCAATTGGGGGAAAATGTGAATGTGAAAAAAATGGAGGAGGAGGAATATCGGCAAATGCAAATCTTAAGGTCCAGTGTAGTGTTGAAAAGCTCTAGCAAAAGAATACGGAATGAGCCTAGAGACTATTTGTGCACTGGCCTGGACGTTTATTTATCCCATGAGCCCTGTATTATGTGTTCTATGGCTTTATTACATTCACGAGTGAAGAGGATTTTTTTCATTCATCCGTCTCCACAAGTGGGTGGATTGATGTCTGTAACGAAATTGCACTGTCTACCTAGAGTGAATCATAGGTTTAAAGTCTTTCAAGTTAGTGTCTCGTCTTGATTTTTATTTTTCGTTGTATATTATCCGATTTTGTAATAATTTGATGTTATTATAGAGTTACTCTTTTTAGCTGGTCTATGAATTTTTGTCAAATCATTAAATTTTTGGTTTCGATCAAATTATACAGAATGATATTTTTAGTAGAATATGAAGTTCGGATATGGGAAATAGAAATATAATGTACTACTCCAGGAACTGATCTTAAATTGTTATAATGTAAAGTGTAAAGAATGTGAGACGACTTCATCTAGTTTTTTAGTGGTTAGTTCCAGTATATTTGTAGTTAGTTATGCAGATTACAAATTCTATATTTCATTCTTGCGTGGGTACGTTTCCAAAATATTTTTATGAACCATTTTTGTGCGTCATAGTATGCATTAGCTCTAGGTGCTTGGGTGTACGTAGCTGGAAATGATGCATGGAAAAATAAAATATTGATGATGCCAAGCAAGTAATAACTTTTCTAGTCGGAAAAGCCCTGTCATTATTAGCTTTGGTTTTAAATAGTATGCAATACTCATAAGATTCACGTCAATCGTTTTTTGTAAATGGTCAGTTCCAATCCAATGTTCTTTCCGCGTTATGCTTGTAACAATTGGGCCCAGCAATTCCTTAAAGTTACATAGCGCATTGGCACATGTAATGACACGTGCATTATGCATAGGAGTGATTCCCGCCTCATGCGTCACGAAAAGTGTTCGTCTTTTCCAATATGGAGTGATTCATGGGAACTTAATTTTTTACTAATATATTGGCATTGTGTAACGGAAAGAGTATAGGGTTATGGTAATGGGGTATACACTGGGTGTACCACATTTTTAAGACGATCACATGTTATGTTAAGCTGACGTGTGTTCAGCTTTGTAGCTACGAGCTCATTCATTTCAGACTTTTGCATGTCATTATATGTAGTTTTCCCACTACAAACGTTCCGCCATCGATCTAGCAAGAAATCGATATTTATGTAACCGTGTTCATGCAATTTGTTCAGAAGACCTTTTACTAAAAATTAAGATGGGTGTAAAAATTGATAATTTACAGAGAATATTTGCAAGCAATGTATTATCAGCAATAGCAGTAGAAGTGATTATGCATTCTTTAACTATATTTGGGGGATAAAATCACTCACTACTGTCCATATCATTAAAATAGAGTTCCCAATGTTTTGAGTATCTTTGTGAATTTCCAGTTTGTTGGGTTTGGGAGCTTAAAAAATTCAAATTGGTAAAGAAATAAATACATTTTTAGTCAAGTTTTAAAAACATACGGAATCAGTGCAGATATTTTCTGTTTCTTGGCAATTTGGATTTCTGCAGCTCTAGATGATCATTGCCATGCGATGCGAGATCGAAAAAAAGTTACTCTCTAATTTATTGAAACGGACCGTAATACTGCGATGCTGAGCGAATGAAAAAAGTTTGAGAGAACAATACTAGAATTATGAATGGAGCTCAGCCAAAACATAGCTGTTGTAGTACTATACTATGTGGTAAAGCAGGATATCCTCTTTATTGAATGAATGGTGGTTTTCACACTACCCACAAACCAACTTATGGAAAAAGCTTACACATGTGTGAGCCACTTGAGCATTAACAAACAATGATAATGATGATAATTCATGACCTACGTTTCCTCTCAGGGCAATCTCCATATGGGATTCATAGAACTCCGGTAGTGCGCCAATGGAATCACCATTTGCGCAAATTAATAGCAAAATAAAAAATACGTAGCATGATACTGTATCGATGGAATCAGTTTGCAAATATTTGAATAACAATTTGCAGTGGAATGAAGCATTGATTTATTCCGGTCTGAAGTTTAATTTTTCCAATTAATCATATGATATGATTCTTGTCCAAATATATATTTCTACTTATACAGTGACTAACATACTTGCTATTCGATTTTTGTCAAGTATTTTTAACTCTGACTAGACAACTTGTTCTGTGAGAGCGTACCGTGAGTGACTGGATCATCAGGATTTGGTTTGTTCACAAAAGAAGAGACAGCAGAAGGTAATGAGTCTAACTTTTTGTGATTTTCCCAATTCATCTCAAGATCAATAACAAAGAAAAAGAGACCTTGATTATGCACGTAATAGTAGTTAATGCAGAGGCGTTGTCGAAACATACAGTTAAAGTTAGTGATGCTTTACTATAGGAATGAGCAAAACGTTTTTAGTTAGTTTCTGTGCATTGGTGCACTTGACTACACGTGAAAAATGTGCATACCAGAGAAATGCGTAATACCCTACATAAACTTGCACATGGTTTTTTATGCAAGCATGCGAAACAAAAAAGAGCAAACTAACTATAACGGTTGTGCACTAGACTATAGTCAAGAACCGTCAAGGATTTTTGTTCCCATTTGATAATCTCTGACAGTGTGTTGCTAATTTTGCAGTCGTCCGGTAACACAGCTATTGTATGCTAGGAATGTATGAACTTAATAGTTTATTTAGCTGGCTACTCACTAACATCCCATTGAAAAATTATTATGCTTTTGTATGCATTATGCTTTGTCTCCCAAGTTTTCCACCTCTTTCAAATTCTTGAGAGTCTAGTTCATGCTACTTGCACACCAGGAATTTTTCGTCTCAAAACCGGTGAATCCTATAAATTCCAAACATAGTACCAGCATGGTTTGATACATGCAGTTCATTCAAAATGTATTTTGCACCAACATTACCTCCTATAATTCACAACTTACTAGGTACACAAAATTCATCTTTTCATCTCACATACTTGCATTCTTTGTATCTACTTGATTCAACCATCTGCAAAAATCACTCAAACAATGAAAGCTTCCTTCCTCAACATCACTCAAGTGAGATGTGGTCTGAACAATGTATATGAAATCGTGGTAAGGCCAACATCCAGTTTACGCTCTTCTCAAGATGTATTAACTATGTAACTAACTTTAACTAACTAGCTCAGGTCAATGACTCTCCTCAATGAATGAATCAACCTTCATCCATGAATGTTTGTCATGCGAGCTAGCATTTTCTAGGGTATTGTTTCAACTACCAACTACTATACTGTTCAAAAAAGCAATCAACATTTCGCATGCTGATAACTATAACTAAATCTTCTAACACAGGATTCATACATCTATAGAGTCATACGAGACAAAATCCTCCACTATAATTCATAGCCAGTTAGCCAGTTAGTTAGGTAGCCAAAAACACTACTTTATAAAAGTTGAGTATAATAATATGCACAAAGAAGCTGCAATGAGTTTCAAACCACCGTGAATGAGTATTAGTCAGTTTAGCTAGTACTAACTAGCAAACAAACTAGCTGACTTTTATATACATCAATACATCTTCGAACCAATATCTATGCTACATAATCCTGTAGGAAGCGAGCAAAATACCCGTAGGTGGATGTTCCCATTCTTCAGACAAGCCAAAAGCAGGTCCTGTGCAAAATCCTGTTTTTTATACTGCGTGTGTTGTGTGTGCGCAAAGAAAACTTTACTACCAAAAACTACTACAGCTGGAAGTACCAGTCTCTCATTTCATGAATGACGCAGTCACACAAAGAGTCCCAGACATGGGAAATAGACATAGGGGTAAAGAATTACGGCTACTATTAACTAACTTTCTCAGACAAATTACAAATAAAATCACAAGGGGAAAATTTTGTTGAGGACATGGCTAAAAGTTTTGGAAATCGGTACCCTTATAAACTCATCTAGATATCTTCACTTTTGCAATCCATTATGATCCATTTTGTTCATACGAACGGCAATCCTTGGTATACAGTATTTCGCCTTATTTTTCTGTGGTGTGGGTGTGGGTCGCTGAGTGACGGAGTCACTACGTAATTTGCAATCATTTTAACGACTCATACAAAGCATCCGATTTGGAGGGGATTCGTCTCCCATTTAAATGCCAATGTTTAGCAGGGGCAGTAGTCTACTAATTCCGGCCATATCCCTACCTATGGTTTTTTAGTGAGTTAGTAAAGTTAGTCTCAACAGCCTACACACGCATTATACGTACGCAGAGACTTTAGATTGTGCACACAACACACTGCAAAGTAATACAAGAAAAGCGTAATAAATGTAGTACTGCTGTGCCACATAATAATTCCCTGTTAAACCTATATGGGTACCCCTTGCGTGTGATTCCGACATGGTAAATGTATGTGTGTTGGTGAAAATAAGCAGGATCCTTATTCGTAGTACGCATATTTGTGAGCCAAACGGTTTTGGACGATCTTATTGGTATGTTGTCGCGCTTTTTCCTTCGTACGTAGTACGTAATACATGAATCCATCCAATTCAAGATCAGTTCTGGAGTTGTTTACAACTGATTCTGTGGTCGTCAAAGTAGAATTTTATATCGTCAGTCAGTGGTTATCAAACGTTGGGATCTAGTTTATCATCATCACTTGTTTATTAACTTTGCTTTAGCAAAGTTATTAGATTTTATTATTGGGAGCATTTTGTTAGGAATTATAACTAGCTGGAAGTGGAAGAAGTATATATAGTTAGTTAATTGTGAGTGGTTGTGGTGTGGTTAGTTATTCAGTGCCAGATGATTCTTAATGCATGTATTGCATGGGATGATTTAAAGTAACAAGATTACCGAGTGTTTTTGTGACATATGAGTCAGCATTGAGAACAGATTTCGTGTTTACACAGTAATGAAAGGTTGTATACGTATTTTGAGTGTATTATGAGCAATCGGAAATTCGTAAAATACTCGGCTGCCAAAGAGTAAAGTGAGAAATAAGTTAATTAAAAAGGTGAGATTAGTTTAATTATAATTGTTTGCGATTGCGATTGAAATATCAAAACGGGAATTCGAGGTTCCACGATGTACAACTTGTTCTCTGTGCTGTAGTGCTCTGTGGTGTTTCATTTTCGCAGATTGACTGATTAAATATTGTTAATTTCCTTGTTGTTTTGTTTCAGAGTTTGGATTTACGCCAATGAAAAAAAATAAAGATAAATAATTTTGAAATGGAGGAAAGGAAAATGAAAATTTTGGATGCATTATCCAAAAAACCAAGTAACAGCTTTTGCGCCGAATGTGGCAGTTCAGGTGCGTGTCTTATTATACAAACGCAATTAATATTATAGGTTGCGGTTATGAACTAAATTTTTATGGACACTAACTATTTTTTTATATTGCATGATCTTCAGATGTAGAATATGCTTCGTACAACATCGGCGTCTTCTTATGTCCACAATGCGCAAGGATTCATGAGGGGATGGGGTCCCACATTTCTAAAGTGAAACATCTGAAGCTTGATTTCTGGGAGGACAGTCAAATTGAACGATTAAAAGAAGTTGGTAATAGCAATGCTAAACACAAGTATGAATTAAGAGTGCCTCCTGCGTACAGAAGACCGAAGGAAGGTGATCCAATGTAAGTTAAAAATATTGTACTCTGAGTTAATTCACCACTCTAAAACAGATTTAAGAAAAACAATAGTTTATCCCTTGTGCATTAAGGTTTACCAGGTTTTTTTCATAAATGATGACGCAATATTTCTACACGCCCTTTCATACTCGATCGAAATATTATGCTTGATTTTGATTTCATATCTTTGATCGGCTTCTCACTGAAACTGTAAACTGTGATTGGTCATTTTTTTAAGTACCGGCATGTTGCTTGTTTTGTCCGCAAAGTTATAATAGCTATTAAAAATTATTCAAATCAGTAATTTTATGTCACAAAAATAAATAGCTTCCACTGAGAGATAGATGAAAAAATTGACCATAACCATTGACCATTCGATTATAAGTTAAGCTCTGATGGCTCATAAATGCAAACAGTGTTTTCCAAAGTTGTTAAAATTCTGGGTAAGACCGGATCTAGCTGCATTGTCCGCAAATAACCACAGCAGATAAAAAATGCGTCAATAAATTACCTAGAAACATAATCCGTTTGTATAACCTCTATAGATGTACCTACTGTTTGTTACCTACAATTCTATATACCTTGGCTAAAGTCATCTTTGGGTTCAATCAAACTAGTCCACTTTGGTTGCTGAATTTCAAAATTTTTACTATAATTAATACACTCTACTGCGACAAAAATTCATATTTATTGATCCGTGTGAAGGGACTTGTTAACTGATTCCGGATCACAAATGTATATTTTGTTTTTCGTCAACAGGTTGATCATATTTAGTCAACACGGTGCTAATGAACCCAACGGCGAGTAGCCTTGTATTTTATCTACCATGTGATGTAGGCATCTGCATTTTCATACAACGCATTCCTGTGTTCGGTCGATTGGATCAGTTTCATATAGTCAATAAAGTCAATTGTCTGTAGTCTGCGAGTCAAGAAGTATCCACACACAGACTCACAGAGTAGTCCAACATAACCTAAAAATAATACGCTCACGCTGCAGTAAATGAAGTACTTAAATCCTGTTATTTGTTGTTTTCCCACTTGAGAGAAACTTTCCCAAAAATGTGCTAATACCGCTAATACTACCTAATTACCAGGTATTACAAATGAAATTCCAGGCAATCTTTGCATAAATATTATTTTCGTTCATCATCATCATTGTATGCAGCATGGTAAATAATAATGTGTTTATTCGTCCGGCTTCGGTCCAAACAAACAAGCTGTTGATTGTAACTCTCATTTCATTCACCTGACCTCATCATCTGCATACCATTAAGTACTGGAAGTGGTATACGTGATCATGTGCTTTGTATGACCAAGTCATTTTATTTGCATAATCGGTCAGCACAAGCTGGTTCAAGGTTACTGGTTACATTTCAATGAATGGGCAAAGGATAGGTTAAGATTGCATGGATTGAATTTGATGAATGAACGTGGAATAATTACTATATTTACTAATATTCATAACCTAAATTATGAAGTGCTGTGCTTTTTTTTCTCGCAGAATTATTGCCGAGCAATGGATCTTTTCTAAATACTATCGTCAAGTATTTACAACAGGAGATAAGCACATGTCCTATCTAAGTGGCCAAATGGAAGGATTCCTTATGAAAAAAGGAAGAGAAGATCCTAGATATTTCCCCAGAAAGTTTGTACTGGACGCAGATGGATGCACGCTACGATATTATGTGAAAGAACACAAAAACCCAAAAGCAGTCATCCCTTTGAAAGATCTGAGCTTATCTCTTTGTCCGAAAAAGTTAGAGCATGAACATTCATTGCAATTAAGTTATATGAAAGACGGCTCCACTCGTCACATTTATGTGTATCATGACGATCCGGAAGTGATTATTCAGTGGTACCAGTCTCTACGCATTGCCATGTTACAAAATCTGAAGACTGTTTGGCCCAATAGTACTGAGCAGCAGGTACAGTTGAGATATGAGATTGATATGATTACGGTCTCATTAAATCAATTGTATTTGTAATTATACTTATTAGGGATTTGTTTTAAACATAGCTCTTATCATATTTACCTGAGGATGCAATTTTGGAGGGATGGCTCACAAAAGCTGGCCCAACACCGGCCTATGCTCACAGACGTAGATGGTAATAATTTTATTTAAAAACATTTCAAATTTTTGAAATCCATAATGCATTTTGTAACAGTTTTGAAATGTTATTGAATGTATGGTGACGTTTTGGGTTGCAGGTTTACGCTAGCAAATAGAAAACTAATGTACCATATCGACCCACTTGATGCGTATCCAAAGGGAGAAATTTTCCTAGGTACCAGTAGTGAAAATTCATTCCGAAGTTCTGAAGAGATTGACACTGCGGCTGCTGCTGTGGGCATACAAGACAATTTGAAGAGTGCTCTAGGATTAGGATCATACAAGGTGTCGTTGGGAGGCTTTGGTATGGATGAGGATAGCACCAGAGCAAGCTTTTCATTGCATACACCATATAGGTAAAAACGAATCTTCAGTCTTCGGTATATTATAGTTATAGTAACTGAAAGGATATTATTATAATCCATCTTAATATCTTATTAGAAGGATAACTTAATAATCATGATTATTTTTCCAGGACGTTCATTTTCGCTGCTGAAACCCAATCAGAACGAGATAGATGGGTGGAGAAAATTAATGAAGTTTTAAAATCTGATATCACCCCCACAAATATAGCCCGTGAGTAAAACTTAAGAGAATCATATCATAACTTCAAAACCTATTTGTGATTGCTTCTGCTGATAAGCATTTTTAATTTGCAGTGTGTGCCAGCTTAGTTCGAAAGCGAAATGGAATAAATCCTCTGTCCTTGTTGACTGGAAGGTAGAAAGGACAATACGTACGTGCTACGTCATTGCGTGCACTATTCAACAGCTCAAAATCATACGGTAAACTTACACAAAAAATGACAGCCTTCTTAGATAAAGAGACTCCCTTTGCAACGCAGAATTGCTCCATTTCTGCTCAACAAAATGACATTACAATTATAAGTTATATATTTTCTATCTGAAAGAAACGCGTTTAATCAGACTTTTGGAACTGGACTAGGATTAGTTTTAAAATTATATATGTAAACAAATACCGTGTAAACTGCTTTGTATATAAGTCACATTAAAATAGTATATACTCGGAGGCTTTAAATATCAATCAATCACAACAAGCTATAGAGATGAATGCTGTGCATGCATGCCTATGGCAATCGATTATATTTAGTAAAATTAATCTCTTTGAATTGAGTGGGTGACTATGGCTATTCGTGTTATGACACTGCCGTTTGTTGTGTAATGAATTTACATCGTCAACTTTGTGTTTTCACCTCGCTTTGCAATTGACATTTACAAATGCTATAACGGTCGCAACAGATAATGCGGAGTGACAGTGAGGAGTAATAGTGACGGTAGTGTAGTAGATTCAGGATTTAATTTTACAAATGGATGCTAGCGTTCATCAAGATATTAATGACTCGCATTTTGTAGAATGTAGTTATAGTGTGAAACTCTGGTGGTGCCCATGAGATACTGAATATTTGTTCCTATAAAGTTTTAAAAGTATTTATTTGCACGTCGAAGCAGACGTTGACGCCATCAAAAATTAGATAAAGTCAAAATTAATTTAATATACATATTATGAGATCGACGAAAATGTTAACAGTCTATATGGAATTACGTGTTTTTGCTTAATTGCTGATATTTCAGCGTTATGTTGTGTGAAGTGAATAAATATATCGATTGATAATTTAATTTGATTACACTGGTATTGATGCATTAATATTAAATCCACAATACACCTGAGACTGACACTTTGCTGAACAACTTCGAACAGTTAACTCATAAGTGAGGGAAACATACTTTAGCGACCAAAAGTTCAGAAATTACGGTTATCCACAGTGCTAACACAAAACAAATGTACGAGATTCCAACCTGGTGCGAATTTGGTAGTTGATATAGTTCCCCCCCGATTTGGGGCATGTAGAATCCAATTGGGAAAATCACGGCAGCCACACAGAACAAAATCACTGTAAACAATCAATCAAAATCAAAATTATCAGAATTCCAATTGGCATAAAGAATGTAAATCATATAGGTGCCTAAATCAGACGAATATTATAATTGCATGGTTTCATCCTTACTAGAAAAAAATCCTATCCATCTAGCGTACGTAACGACATGACGCTCCCAAACAGATACAACAAGAAGGACGACCGTAGTTGTTAATCCAACACAGCCAATAAAAATGCAGATTAGAACGACGAACCATTCAGTGGGTAAAAATGTCGGAGCAATACATATCTGTGGGCGATTATGGATTGTTAAACATTCTTTCAAAAGACCCAGTCTGGTGTCTCCTATTGAATAAAATGGTATTAGCTTTCGTTCCTTAAACTAACCTTACGAATATTACGAAACACGAAATACTATCACCAGTAGTGGCTTTGCTTTTCTTACCTCCAATCTCAGTAACAATCCAATCAGGTTGAATTAAGCTAACGATAGCAAAAACGTCAGCAATAGTGAACAAAACTCCAGAAACTGTTGTTATTTTGTCCATCATGAAATCAGTAGTACATCATATCAATAAATCAATAATCATTGCTACGAAATAATGCGAGGATTGAGTAAACTACGATGGAGAAGATTAATTAAAGTGAAACCACTTGTAAAGTAAAAGTATATCAATATCAAATAAAAATTCAATCTTTCATATTCATATTATATTATAGATTTTATTCAAACTGATACAAACCCTCCACAAGGAAATGAGAATCATTTCTATGCAGGTATAGCACATAACGTTTCTGAAAGGGCGAAACGAACCAATAAAGAGAACTTATGTGAAATTCTAAGAAACTTTTATTAGAAAATTAGAAACCTTAAATAGCTTTCTCAGTAATCCATGCATCAATCATTTTTTAACCAAATCTTTCTTCCCCTTGCTGGATTTCTTTTCAACATCAACTTTATTCGGATCCTGCCAGACTGGAAGTCGCACAGGCTTCATAGGCACAGAATTTAATTTTTCAGGCATAGAATGAGCGCTGTGTGGCTGTGGCATCCTATGACTCAAAACTTCAACCTTGCTGGCGAAAAGTAATTCTTGGTTCTGAAATTAGAGAACGAGTATTATTTTTATGGACACAAAAAAATCATTTAGTATTTACATGAACTATGTATGTAAACATTACACAGTCGTCAAGAGCTCTATCGATGCAATCTTTGTATCTCTCCAGAGTGTCTTGCTCATTCCCTAACCGAATGATCAAAGATTTTATGCTTCTCATTTGATCTTGTATCGTGGAAGAGTGTCTTGGCGCATTTGGATCCTTATTTGGCATATCTGGCTTCTTGGATCCTGAGTCAAGACTGTCATCCCCGTTATGTCTCTTATCTTTCCCAACGTCATTATTTAACTCGTTTTTCTCCATTTTGTATCAAGGTAGAAACGCAGATCTGAAACATTCAAATAATAAAAGTTATGAGAGTTGTCATTCATATGTAATGTAGTGCATAAAAAGGTCCGGTTTTAGAACTTGGGACACCTGAAAAATTTCTAAGTTTTTTCAAGCACCATGTTGACCGACATTGCAACCTAACCTAACCTAAACTAAACATAGTGTTTGAAAAAACTTAGAAATTTTTCAGGTGTCCCAAGTTCTAAAACCGAACCCATAAAAAACTTACAACCGGAACTTACATCCAAAAGTCCACAGGTCCACGCTAACGAACGAGCACCACGCGCTTGAGTCGATTATGAAGTCAAGTAAAAAAATTAGGAGCGACAATCACTGGGAAATGAATTCGAAATCAAAGCACGAAGTCACCAAAAATCAAAAAATGAAATATCCGAAAAAGAATAGTATAATAAATTAAATTTCTCATGTGCTTGTTACAATAGAACACTTTTGGACTGCCCGCCCATACGAAACGAAAATGAAACGCCATGATGAGTTGTATTGTAATCGCACTCACAGTCGCAACCGCAACTCGCATTTTTTTGAGAAAGGAATCTTGTTACTTGCAGTTCGATCCCAATTCCATCCAACCATGTAAATGGTGACAAAAACCAAGATTCCAAGCCAAGAGAACAAACTTTGCTGTTATTCAATTAGCAATTGACGTTGGACTTCACCACACAACTTTTATTTGTCGGCCATGTTTGCTAAACTTGTGTATAATGTGATTGGTAAATAGATTAATAGATAGGAGTAATTCAAATTGCTTTGATACTACCATATTTT
>Ga0210040_10003737_pt1 | contig 20389 bp, 7 predicted proteins | sample CryGeyCG12114_NA_FD_185462 | JGI IMG/M metagenome (GOLD analysis project Ga0210040, IMG submission 185462) | Groundwater microbial communities from aquifer - Crystal Geyser CG19_WC_8/21/14_NA (SPAdes) (version 2) | ecosystem: Environmental > Aquatic > Deep subsurface > Groundwater | place: USA... | reverse complement strand
CGGCATCGGGTGTACCCCTAATGTGTCGAGCAGGCAATTAATATGCACGAAAAATTCACTCACAGTTGTAGTTATCTTTTCTGTTCATTTGGTATATAGTGAACTTAAATCATTCATTAATAATTGATAAAGATGTGCTTTTCTTCATCATTCACACCACCATACACCACTTTTCGCACGCATACAGGTGTTAACTTTATCCCAGCACACTCTGCTATTCGCATTTAATTGGGAGCATTGAGGGTTAAAAAAGTCTTTCCGTTTTCATAGGTTTCCAAATTTTAACGTAATTCTCACTACGATTGTTTTCTATTGGAAGAATTTAACGATTACATTGTGCAGTCACTGCGCACTGGTGCAGTATCGTTTTGATTCTGATAACAAGAACCTACAATAGAACTTACTGAAGCTGAAGAAAAACACTCCCTGCAAAGGCAAATACAAGAAAACTTGAGTAACAATCTATATAATAATGATAATAAATCAGTAAAACTTTTGAAAGAGTTGAGAAGTGAATTCACGAAGTTTTCTTTCCCTATTCACTATTATTCTGTTTTCTCTCTGGCTCCTTATTTTTATTCTCTCTCTTTGTATTATTGTTAGTTTCTCTGCATGAGTGCATATACTGCATTTTCATATTTGGGTATGTACTATAAAGCATATCGAGACAACCATATTTACTTGCCTGATTTATTGATGTTCTCGGCTAACCTATGGCATGAACTAACCATATTACCTTTCCACCATTGCCACCATGTTTCGATTATTTTAGAACATTTTTCATCCAATTTCTTCCCTTTCCTAATAAAATTTTTATTATTGTTTCACTTAACTACAACTGAAGTTTACTGAACGTTTCCTAATTCACTCAAGATGCTCACGAACATAGCTGGGCATTTCATTTCATTCACTATACTTCTGTTCTTGCCTATTCTTGTGAAAATGAAAAGTAAGTGGTGATAAGTGTAAATAGGTATGCAACAAAATATTTGGTCACATATATATTTACCACAGAATGTGTTCAAACTGCCGGTAAGCAGCCAGAGGGAGATTCTTAAAAAATCAGATACCGACAAAACTGGTGCCGTCGCTACAAACCACTGTATTCTTTCATATTATTCATGCTATTTGTGTGCATTGAAAGGATTACTTTCTTTTGGCAAACATTTATGTATCTCTGTCTGAGTGCATTATGTACGTGCGTCACATTTTTCCATCTATTTGAAGAAAAAAAACTCAAGTGCCTTCATATTTGTGTGGTATGCTTATTTCTTGTACCACCAATTCTAAAGGTAAAAGTGTGCGGAATAAATGCGTTCTTTTTGTACTATTTGTTGTGTGCAGATGTCAACAATTTGAAAAGTAGAGAATTCCAGTCGCTCACTCTTTTAGACTACGATGCATGCATATACGGTGGAGATTTTGTTTGACAACAATAGAGAACAGAACCTCGGCTCTTCGTCCCAGTTTACGTACACAATAGAAGGAAAACACCAGTAGGGAAACTATACACATGTCAAGTGCAGAAAGAGACATGAGAGTGAAAGGCCCAGTTAGTTTTCAAATGTGAAAAAAGGAAGAACTCAAAGGCTCCACGTACAACATTTTTATGTACTGCTGTTGCTTTGCTGTTGGCTTTATTAAAATTCAAATATTGTGATCCCATTTTTCACACTATGGTTGTAGGCTTAGCTTATATAGCAGTCATACGCACATTTATTTTCACTCCTTCTATTGTTTCCAGGACAAGAATAACCATGTGACAAAAAATGTGCAAATTTAAATCTGTTCATGCAATTATTGGATATAAAAATACCAACTTGAGCAGTGACCGCGAGTAGCAAAGAAGAGAATAATGGAAAACTTTAACTAAAACAGAACCTGTTTCGCGACCAATCATTGTTTTCATTTGATTCGTTTCATCCAAATTGGGAAATACTATTTTGATGATATAAATGAGTATGGGGAAAAGGAGTATGTATATGCACACACAAACTGCAGCGCAAATGACTTGTTGCTGCGTTGAACTGGATGAAGCAATATGCCAACAACAGTGTTTTTCACATTATTTCCCAAAATATAATAAAATCATATTAAAAGCTTCTCCGAATAGAGTGCATAGTAAAAGAGAAGGTTCCATTCTATCATTATTCTTCGTGAACTAGGAGGCCATAGAATTCGATTAGAATGAAAGAATGAGTCTTTACTACCACCATGGGGTTTTGAGGTTTTTCCAGTGAGCGAGGAAAACCAAAAGCACTACTCTTTCATCACTGTGCTGTGGCACTCAATAATGTAATTCCTCATTTGCACAAATTCACTCTTTTATTTACCGCTCCGTGTAGATTATTATTATTGGGGAGAACTGATTGTGTTTGGGAACATAAGAGGGAATTGGGACTCGTACGGCTTTCATGATCAACATTTGCATGATAATAACTGTGAAGTGAAAGCACGAAAGAATATAAAAGCCTTTCCCCCTTTATTTGCTTAGTGCGATAGTGAAGTCGTAAGTGGAGTGAAAACTATTTGTTGTTCTGTCAAAGGCATTGGCTAAATCTATTATTGTCGCCTTCACTCCACATTTCTCAAATCTTGGAGTTTTCGTTCAGTTCAGTCAGCCTTCAAGGCATAAAATATTTCTGGTCAAGTTATCGGGCTAAAGTTTGCAAACACTGCTTAATAATTTCATTACAAGTGCGATTAGGATTTCCCTCACAGTAATTCATTATTACGCAACAGCGTTTTAACTGAAATACTATAGGGAAACAGTAGCCAACTCAAGCAAAGTGAAAAGAAAGTATTCATGGGATGAAGCTGAATAGAGAAAGACCCAAGGGAGCCCTTAAATCTTCTCCCATCAGCTTTGTATGCACATTATCAAATGCAATATGGACAGATAGGGCTTTTTGGAATTGCAACGTACTTACGTGATTAAACAGCTCACATTGAATTTTATAGCATTTTGCTCGCTATAAGGATTCCTCAGCTCAGGATTTGCAAGAAGTTCATTCAACAAGCAATTCTTGAAATTGGCACCCAAATCAAGCACACTGAATGAAGACAGACAGAGAGAAGTTGAAAATGTACAATATTATCTTGTTAATGCGAAATTTCAATGTCGATTATATAGTTTTCAGTAATAAAAATCTAAATCTAAGGTCGTAAAACAATATAGTATATCATAAGTGTGGTCCCGTGTTTTATCCGCACTACACCCTAAAAAATACGGATTTTTGAAAGTTTGTAAAGCTTCGGAAAGTTGTGCATCCCAGTTGTTACATAATAATTAGTGAGGATTACTTTTTTTTACCTGAACGTTAGAGTTCACTTTTTTCATGCAAGTAAATAGAGAGGAATTAAAAAAAAGAGTTAATGCCTTCAAATGGAAATGGCAACTCATTAAAATCTTTCTTTATTGTTGATATTCTTCAGAGCTGAAAAAATCGTAGCGGGAAGTAAAACTTACTTGTTTCCAAATGACCGAGTCCCTTTGTGCCTAATCTGAAAAAAAATATCATGAGTTGCTCCATGCCACCTTTGTAAGTTGTAGCAATCATGATGATGATGATAATAATTATTATTTTATTCCAATTTTTGCTCAACTTTGTATAGTGTCTGGGGGTATACAGCTTGATTTCAAAAGAACTATTCACAGTGACGGATTATGAAAGCTAAGTTGAGCAAATGAGCACTTTTTTCCAACGAATCCTACTACCAGCGATCTACTATATCTGCGTCTTTTTCAATACACAATACGAATGCACTACAAAGTTTCCCTTTTCACAATCAAATCATAGGGAGTTTGTTAACGGAACATAAGTGTAGTCAAGAGCTCATTCGTTTTGCTAAATAATGCTTCAAAGCCCCCGAATTTTTTAAAATCGTGTTCTTATTCCCTTTGCTCTTTTAATTCTTGACAAATAAGTTATGGACAATTAAATGGATTATGATGGTTACAAGAAGTTTTATTTGTTGTATAACATCAAAGGTATACAATTTTCTTACAGTTAGTGAACTTCAAACGATTACTGAAGCAATTTGTGGTCGACAATCGAAATCTGAAAGAAAAACTGGATTCTTGCATTTCCGCGCCATTCATATTTGTATTAAATCAATGCTGGTGAGTTAAATAAATGGTCACAATATGAAAGTCTATTCGAGACTGTCATAATGCATTCATGCGCAAAGGTAAAAAAAAATCTCGTCTTATTCTAACAATCTTGCTTGTTTTACAAAAAAAAGATTCTTATTGTTATATCTGCAACTCTTTCAATACAGTCTACAGTAGCAGATTTCTTTCCGTCCTTATCCTTTCTACTCCATAGCTCTACTTGTTCCATTTCCTTTTCCTCTCCTCACGTTCTATTCGAGTGGACAGTTTTTTCAATCGAAAATTTCTCAGCAAAAACACTGTGTATTCTTCCATAGATGTAAATAATATACCACAAAATTCCAAAACTTGTATAAATAAATGTCATCAAACCACTTTTGAGAAAACCATATTTAAATTATCCAGAGTTTACAAACCTTCCAGTCCCAACTATTAATGAAACAGTCTAGCCTGTCGTCCGTTTTGCTATACTACACCATATAGCCTGCTCAGACACAAAAACTTTTTTCAAGTATACTTCAACTTAGTACAGAAAGTATAGTACTGTGTGCTCTCTAAAGTGTGAAGAATGTGTTGTTATGCTATTGACATTTTGGCATGAACCAAAGCTACTACTATTTTACCAACTCACAAACCCTATGTCACCATTCTCTGGAAGCACACTGAAAATAATAATATTGGATTGTGTAGCCCAGAAAAGCTTTCACTTTTTTACCCTCTTGTGCCACATTCTTGTTCAAAGCTTGTTGTGATGAGATTTAAAATTCAAGTGGTGCCAGTTCCTTTTCTCCGTGAAAAAAAAGTTTGTATTCAACGAACGCAAAAAAAATGCAACAATCATGATAATCATAATACCACTATACATGTGTGTATCTCTTCTAACCCGAAACCCTTGTACTGTACCCAGTGCTTGTCAAGTCTGTCAAAACATGGGTTCACATTCTTTCATACATGCATGGTTGTCCCCATAATAATTTTGAACTCGGCAATTTTTGTAAGGTGAAAACCTTGTAGAAATTCCAGCTCTTTGAAAAGAAAAGTTCCCTTTATCAGACCGTCATTATTCACTTTTGGCTGAGTTTTTAAGTGGCCAGAAAATTGATTCGTTGAACCAACAGAATACTTTGCAGTTACTACCAGTCACTCCAAACATATGAGAAATATGTCATCATCATGTCGCCTGCCTATATGACCGCATAATTCACATACTTACATAATTTTTTTTACACTGGGTCGTTAATCTTGTGACCAGAATAAAAGACTTGTGAAAAATGAGGCTGACAACAAACATTTTTTATTGGATAGTCTGTAAGATACTGACTGTTCACATACATACTATAGCTAGCAGAGTTCATTGGGTTGGAAAAATTATAGTATACTATAGCACTATACTTATACTACTACTAAACTAATAATTTCATGTCAAGTCTTTTATCCCCATAATTGCATTGTTTGGAAGGTTATGGAAAAAAATATTAAAAACCCTTTGGATTTGCCTAGTCATTTGTGTGTGTCCTTATGAATTGGCAGCTGTAGAAAATTGTCGGTTACCACCGTTTAGTTCAATATACTGTGGTCTGCACGCATCCAATAATAATAATAATACTAATAATATGCAACAACAGTAGTATTCATACTATGGTTGATAAATCTCAGTGCACACTTGTGTAGTGGCAACAATGAAGCCACATTTAGAACTTTCAAGTGGATACTTATTCATTTCGCAGAATCCCATTACCCATGATAAATGGACACAATAGGCACGACCATCTGCATGCATTGATGGGACGACATAATGAATCGGACCGTTTCGCCCGATAAAAGCTTCAACACAGAAAACATATTGACATATTAGTCTTGCCCGTACAAATGTATGTACACAACAGATTCACCATACATCATAGTTGCAAATGAGGGGACAGAGCGACTATCTGTTCATAATATGATTTGTGGTCTCACTACTAACTGACTAACAGAAGATACTTTACAAATTTGAGGGTGTATTTTTCTCCCCTATTATGATGAATATATTTATTTATGCAGTTTGTCAGTCATTAAACGTATTAGTGGATAACTTATTGAGGAAGGAAACTAGTTAGTTAGTTAGTTAGTCAATCATAATATGCTATAGTATAATAGTGTGCTGGGATTTTATTGAATTTCTACAGTGGTTCCACTCAAACATGAGATATGGTTACAGTGAGCTTTTCGTTCTCAATTTGTGAGACTAATAACTTTGGACTGTGAGTGCACCCAACCCTTTGTTGCATAAATTTTAGGCTATCCTATTTATCATGACTTTTATGTATTTAGTTTGCGTATGGTTGGAGTGCGTAATAAATTGGGGGAATTTGGGTGGTGGTCTCGTCTTCAGCATTGAAGTAGTATTTGCTGACTGCATTATAATAAAAGACTATTGAATTTCCTTATAGGGTAATATAGATAGAAAATTAACAAAATTGTTTTTTGGAAATCCAAAAAAATGATTAAATTTTCATAAAATGGGACATTCCATCCATAGTTTTAGATGTATACATGCGTAAAGTATTTACATTCCAAAAAAGCTTTACATTGGTTAACTAACATGATTCAGCCCAGTGCAACATACAAGCAAATCGGAGATTTTTTTTCAGTAACTAAAAAATGCGGACAAAGAATACAGTAGTCGCATATTGTTTTTTTACATTTTAAAAACGGGTCTTAAATCAAGGATTTGCAGGAAAAACAAAGACTGGATCTTTTTTCCCATTGGGGAAGATACTATTGCCTCTTGCCTCATATAGGATCAGTAGACTGCACAAAAAGAGAAAGAGATTCTCTGTTCACATTGCACCACAGGGGTTCACGAAAAAAGAAGGAAGGTTGGGAAGATCTCTCAGTGGGCTGACAAGTTGGAACAAAGAGAGGTGTACGGAGCACAATAGGCGTTCCTAAGTGGTCAAGTGTCTTCCCATTCAGAGCTCTGTGGTGTGTTTTGTGTACACTACATTTGTATCAACATTTTGTTACTGTTTCCAGTTCATAGGAATCCATGCATACTGCACTATGTGGCTGTGTGTTTATGTATATGTGTAGGCGCATGGATGGAGGAAGGCTTCAAATGACAGGATGTAATTTATTTGTTTTTAGCTGTGCATTTTTCTGTGAAATCACAGAATTTCAACCCGTTTTCGTACTAGACAAACCTTGAGGAAATAAGATAAAATTTAAAAAAAAAATTTCTTAAATATTCCCGCAAGGTTTACAATTGTAGGCTTTTTAATTTTCACTTTGAGATCAAAATATCTGATTAAATCCTTAGATTCATAAACTTTTGAATTTGAACACAATATTGCATATGCAAGCTCACAATATTTATATCTATATACCTTGATATGCAAGTTAGTATTTTGCATACAAATTTTACAATGGAATCAAATACTATATATTTGACAATGCAAGACGCTACTGTTTGAAAAAACTAGCCCTATAAAAATTTCCATTCATTTCAAATACAGTGCACATCAAATGGCATTTTTCTTAAGAGTGTGAGTGAGAATGCAACCGAATGAATGAAAATCCAGTACACAGTAAGTGGTATCCAAATGTATGAGCACGGTATAATCAAACACAAACGCAAATCTACATGTATGAGAAGCAGTTGGCATCATTTCACATTTGGACTTGGCTCTCATGCAAAGAGTCCAGTCCGTAGTCCATCTCATAAACTTAACTAACTATAGCTCTAGTGATGCCTGGGAAAATCATATAAATTCCTAAAATTCCTACGCCAAACACAATGATATGAACCACTTGTGCATAGTACGTACAACAGTTTCAAGTGGCTAGCAGTCTCTCAAGATAAACATAACAATGCACTTAACTTATACCCTTGAATGCATGCATGTGATGCAATATGAATGTGTGAGTGAGTAAACGTGTGAAAGAAATAGTAGTAGTAACTTTTTAACGAGGGCTCATCTCTATAGTTCATGCTGAGAATGAAACTCCATGATTCCTTCAGATAATATGCTCAAATACAAACGCAGTGATATGGGCGACCCAAAATGTGTTATTTTGGGTACAGATACAATTTCTATGCGACTATATTCACTCAGTTGGTCAGTCCCAAAGAATCTTCTTCTATTTTGAATATTCAAGTGCAGATTAGGTGAGAAGACCAACATATGCAATGTAGCTAAGGTATTATAAAGGCACACTTGACTCTCTACAATTCAATTGCTTTCATATGTAATTTCAACTGCTGGAGTGCCAAAAAGGTCAAATAATTTCAAGTACTTTTTTGCTTGTGAAATATTTTTTGCTATTTAGTGAATATTGCACTTAAAGATAACACGACTTGAAAGCTGAGGTATTCTTAAAACTTTAGAATTACAGTAGTATTGGCTATTTAGTCATCAAAGTGTATGCATGTATAGCTATAGTATTGTAGGCTGATTTCTCTTGACTAAGCTTTTAAAACTCGTGTGAAACCGAAGCAATTTCTTGATATTCATTTAAAATATGATTGATGGATGCAGTTTTCCAGCTCTTGGAAAAATTTCACACCATTTAACCATCAAGTATATTGAAAACCATGTATTATTTCAACCCATGAAAGTGCATGGATCACAAAAAGAAACACTTTGGTTTCTCTGTGAGTGAAATGAAGATAAGCATCAGGAAATTATTGGGAGGGTTGAACAAAGAAGGGCAGACCATTTGCAGGACATTTTTGAAATGCTCTCACACTACTATACTATACCACCATGTAACCTTATATTCAGTTCTTTATCTTTAGTGGCTCAAAAGACACCTCCACTCATGAAAACACCTGTTGAGACCACTCAGCACGCATTCCTTTTCCTGAAAATGAACAACTAACTAACCAACGAGTGGCCTCTCCTTCATTTCAGTTCGGATGACATTGGTTCTCTCACATTCTTTCTGAAGCAATCAAGACAATAATGCTTCATTGCTCACTTTCTAAAGAAGAGCAAGACAGTTTAGCTGTTCCGATACAAATCCAAATGATGATGATCCCATTTAGCCGATAGGGTAAATTGATTGATCTCAAAGATAAAATAGTAGTGGTAAAGTAACTAATCTACTTGACTAACTAACTAACTAACTTAGAGCTCCTATAGAAGAAAACAGATAGAGATAATGCATTCCAATGTTCTCAAAAGGATCCATGATGTCTATCAAAGAAAATATCCAGATCTCATCGTATGATACGTAAGTGGTCGTTTACATTATGCCGTCAAAAATGGGTATGTACAAAAATAAATGAAAACATGTATCAAAGGCCATCTATTTTGGGACTTTTAAAGCACTTAAAAGTGGTTTGCTTGACTATGTAGGATTCATGTACGTTGAAAAATGATTGGGTGTCATCAAAATAATCATATGAGTTCATTTTTCCTTGTTATTTTGCCACTAGAGAAAAATCACAAAAGGATTGAATTGTGAACCCATTCTTTGGCAAAATGGAGTCCTTCAAATCCCCAAAAGAAGAATGCTTTATTTTGCTTGCTACTACAGTTACTATAGCTTATACTCAAGTTAGTAGTTACTTACTACACTATATACTAACTAAAGTAAGTGAGTGCGTGAATGCAAGCCAGCAGAGAATGAGAATAATAGTCATTGAGGAATAATCTGGGAGACAGAACAACAAACGGGTTTCTCTTTTACCATTTATATTTTTCTCTTTCTCTATTTTGCTCCCTAATGTCCATCCATCCTCCTGTTGTCATACGGTTATTGTTGTCCTCCAAAACTGGAACATACACGGCTTTAGTTGAGCCCATTGTTGGCTCACAATTGATGATGGAGCTAAGCACATTTACGCTATTCTTCCCATTTTATATTCACTCATTCATTCATTCTGTTTCTTAAGAAAAGACCTTTTTTTTCTCTCCTCATTTTCTTGAACCGTCCAATCTGTACACTGCCAGTCTTCAGTTATAGTATAGTATGCATGTAAACTCAGACACAAGCACACAAAAGCAATACGGACAGCCAGCTCCAAGTTCCAATGTTGGTACATTTTCTCAATAAAGTGTGCAATGGGCTTCAAAAAGCATAATAGCATTTAACGCTCACATAGCACACAGGGTCATTCTTCTCTGTACAATTGTGCTTTCTACCCAAACAAATGAGCAATGGATTCAATAAATGAGAAATGTTCCACATCCGGTTGACAAAAAAAAATCCAAAATTATGAGCAGTTCTGTACAATGTGTAGAGTGTGAAAGTGTTATTGTGGAGCTGAAAAATTTCCTCCAAACCTCCAAATCAGATTATATGCAGTCATTTTAAATTTCATTATATTTTATGCAAAGTAAGCAAGGTGACATACACTTATGTTTCATAGGAATGAACAACCGCTAGCCAAGCCACTATCAATGTCAAATCAGAGCCAATCCCATCGAAAAATACAAGGAGCAATGCAACTCTTTTGCTGAGGCTGGCTTGGGAAAAACGTTCATTCACAAAGTACAAGAATTCCGGCGACAAACTGACTGTCGTGACTGGCTTAAGAGGGAAATGCCTTTAACTAGCAACAGTCATATATGGTTCTTGAAGAGAGCCGCTTTGTACTTCAACTCATGCAGTAAACCAAGAAATTCTATATGCTCTGCTCTAGTGACTATCCACTGCATGCACACAGTGAAACTAACCAACTAGTTATAACTACTTATACTTATGTATGTGTCAATTCAGCAGAGAGATAGGTAATTCCTAGTTGTAAATGCCAAGAAAAGAGAAGAAAGGAAAAAAAGATTTGGGTGCACCTGCGTCTTTCCAGTGAAAAAGAAATAGACACACCTGGGTCATTCCTATTGTAATTGTTATTGTTGCCATTTAATGTGCCATGGTTTCTCTCCTTAAGTCCTTTTGAATGCAGGGTGTTGCTGTGTGAATGTTCGTTCTGTGTCTCCTTTTTCCACTCGGTATCATATAAACTTCACGCATATGCGCTCCATTGCAGATAGCCCAACTATCCATCTACTAACTAACCATATAGGAAGCAACAAATAATGTAAAACTCTCCATTTCCATTATAACCACTTTTATTTGACTGACTGGGCAGACATACTGGTATCCAACGTAGAAACTGACTAACTAGCTACATACCTGCATGCACATTTTCCATAATTATGAGCTGTGAACCTCATACGGTTTAGTTATGATTTGACAAAAACATTGAGGCACTCCGGTGGTATAGTTAAATTTTACGAGCACAGTGAATGAGCAGGAGCAATAACTATGAAATTTACAATGCAAGGATTGGTCCACGAACAAGCCTTGTTTAGCTCAGAAATAATAATTTTATAAACTGGGTAATTTCTACTTCTCTCTTACATGAAGTTTTTAAAGCTTCAAACGGTTCAGCAAAAAAGTAATAATGAAATCTTCACGGAATTGATCCATATCTTGGAACTTATTGGAAGCCTAATAAGGAAGACACGCTCTCGTGAAATTTTCATCACTTTAAATCAAGAACAGAAGCCTTTTACGACTTCACAAGGAGCCTTTTGGTCTCTCGTACGCTGACATGGTAAACAATAGCCCGTCATCCGTTTAATTACAGGGTGGAATGATTAGTCAGTCAAGTTATCAGGAAAATCCAATCAAGGCACTAGTTAGTTGGCATAACTATAGATTACTGTGTATCCCGAATTCAAGCCAAACTGTAATTACTAATTACCGTCAAAATCTTTAATAGCCGATCAATTCCATCCATAGGCTATGACTGTGAAAGGTAACAGAAACGATTTGCGTATGCATATCGCCAATAACATTGGATTGGTATACAGTCAAATCACACAAGATTTTTCGACTAGTTGAAACAATGCTGTAATTTACCTATCACTTACTTACCGTAATTAAATGAATGATTGCCGCCTTGGGACCATCACACCGAATGGACAACAATGCTTGCCAGAACAATACTGGAGGAACGCTAAACGTAAATTGGAATGCTTGAGTTAGTGAAATAACTCAACAATGGTCATGATAATGAAGTTTTGAATGGGAGGAAGAGAATAATCAGCCAAAGGGAAATCCAATCTGTCCATTATTATTATTATTATCATTACTTACTTACTCACTATACGGAAATCTTGAGTTAGATAGTTAGTTAGTTTGAGAATCTCGTAACACTCCACGTCATTATTTTATTAGGACCAAGAGCTCTATACTCATTGTATTGTTTTGTTGGTCGGTGCACTCCCTCGTTCTTCTTGGTCTTGTCAAGAAAATAGAGAAGTGGCTATTCTCTGTTAGTTGTTGATTCCTTGCAAAGTCATCTAATTGCTATCGACGAGGAACTTTTAGTTTTCAGCTGACAACAACAGCAACAAACAACAAAGGAACAAAAGTACTTGAGTGGTATTCACATTATTATTTTTAAGTCATCATGGTCCCTTCTCGGTTGATTCTTGCTGAGCTCATCCCATTGTAAAGTGGATGGCGAAATAATATGAATTATGGGAGATTCATGTGACAAGTCGTGAGATTTGTTTAAACTGTGAAAGAAAGAATCAAACTAAATATGGATTTGTTGTAAAAATTGAGATTTAAATAAAAAGCCAGAGTTTATTTGCATTCAATATTGAATCCATTGAACATACATCCATACATACTATTGACGATAAAATAATATACGCAGTAGAATTCGTGTTTTGGATCACAATAGAGTGAATTTAGTTAGTAAGTTGGTTAGAATTTGCATACACAGTCTGATCAGATTTACTGTCAGTTTTAAAAAGGACGAAAAAAAGAAGATAATATATTTTTTGTCAAAATCAAATCACTTGTCAGTCAATAATCGGTAAACATTGTAGGAGAAAGGGGGAAATAAATGCACATCATGGTTCATAGATTTTTACAAGGGGAAGAAGGGGAACCCATGCAACTAACTATATAAACCAAGTTTTGGCAGAAGAATCAGACAACTAATTCAAGAAGCCATCAGCTTGATATAGATTTCGTCCTATTGTGCTCCCAGAATTGAATTCTTTAATAACAATAATAGTCATTTTATCTTCAAACTGTGCTCCCATTCTTGCTCCTTGTATGGGAGTTTGTTTGTGTCCAATCTATCGGGAGCATTCACCACTCACTCCCTGTATATTATTATTATTAGTTATATTCTCCTCACACAGTGTGCTCATGGTTGTTGTTGGCTAGAAAGAGACGTTTTTCACCCATTGTTTCCCAACGAATCGTTTCTCCGTATTATAATAGCCATTGTATCTACAAAATGCATGGATAGTGATGACGATGAAAATAATAGAAGAATGCGGGGAACGTATTTTTTTCTCAAAACTCTTGTAGCTTTTTTTTATCTCTCTGGTTGCCATCATTGTGCTCGTATCGTGGAATTTAATTACTGAATTTGGTAAGAAAGAATTTGATGAGAACTTGTTCACCATGAATTGAAGCGCTAAATAGGAATTCACTCCTGATGACTTGCCATGCTACTAGTTACTTGACTTGCATATTCTAACTAACTAACTAGTAACTAGGTAGAATGCTCATTCACAACAATGCTACTTTGTTGAATACAGTTTGGTAATTAAAAGATAACTGAGGATTTTGAAACTCTTCATAAAGGCTGCTTGTTAGAAATTCTAATGAAGTTCACTCTTGTGTAGTCTCTTTATAAGAAACTATATGGGCATTAGCTACTTAACAATTGCCATTTACAAGAGCATAGCATTAGTTCTTTGCTGCTACACTATGGGCATTGTTGAAAGTGCAGTTTTTTTGAACATTAAAAGCAAACTACTAAGGAATCATGATACACTCTAGACTACAACATTGTGATTTAATTCATTTAAGTTTTCCAGGAATCTTTCTATGAATTTTGATCATGAACCCATTAATAGCTCCCAATTTTTTACAAGCTTTCTTCCAATGAACTCGTGATAATGATTATGATGATACATTAAATAGCCGGTGTAGATTTCATGCTCATCAATGTGTGAGCACAGTTGTGATAATTATGTTGTCAGTGACGGTGAATTTCACGCATTTCAAATTAGTTGTGCTGTGAGTGAGCCAAACAAGGTTCTCTTTTGTGTTAACATGTTCACGCACTTTTTTTGAGCTCTTTGCGTTTACTTATACAGACTGGCTCGTATAGTTAGTTAGTTAGTTAGTTTTTTCGCTCTAGTCTTCATCATCGTCCTTTCTCCTTAATACACTAATCATCATCACCATGATGCTCATCAGTTTGTGTTGATTGTTGTGTATGTATTATGTGGGATAAAAAATCGGGCACTTTTTGCTCCCATAGATAACTAACAGGTGGGCAATAGTTAAGTTAGTTACTTACTTTTGGTTAGCTGGTTATAACTGTACTGTTAGGTGCATTTCTTCACAAGCTCGTAAAGCTTGTAAAATACATGCTACAGCAAATACAAGTGGCCAGCATACATACATACGTACTGATGGAAATGAAATCGTAATTTTCTACCGTTCCAGTTTAATCCTTATTATGAGTATGGGCTGACACAGCATAAAAATGAATAAGAAGTGTACAAAAAGTACGGTTATATTTTTACTTAGTTAGTAGTTAGTATGGGATGCTTAACAAAAAGCATATTTTCACCTTTTTGTCTATTTTGTGCTAATCATTGCGTCTTAATTTATATTACACGAAATGAGAATGAAAATATTTTCCTAGTGGTTCACTCACACTCACTTGAGGTTTCTTTAATGTTGATTGACTGTAACGATTTTGAAGTGATTTCTCAATTTTCGTAAAATTCGTTTGCATTCTCTGCTCACATTATTATGAGCAATTACTCAGCATTGTTTCATTGTTCACACAGACACAAGGTTAGCTCTCTTAACACCAGTAGCAATTTCTAGAAGTATCCACAAAAGTAATAAAGACTTTTTGTCTTTCAAAATCCTCTTCTTGTCTTGATTCGTTGAACATGAAATAATGAAATGTTCTTTCGAGTTAGTTAGAGTAATTGAGAGATATGCTGTACAATGTGCTTTTGTATTATGGTTTCAAATATGATTGTTTTCCTTGGCTGTACTGTTGTTGGAAAAGGAGATGAAAAAATCATGGTTTGTTTGGTAGGATAAATGAACCCCTCTTGTCTATACAATCCCATAATTAACAACATATTGCATCTCCACTCTTTTCTGTTTCTCTACTCGAGAGTTTAATTTCCTGTTTTTCCCAACCTAATTCAAAAGATGATGAGACAACACATTTCTTATTTTCCTTGCACATGAAAATTAAATGAATGTATTCTTTGTGGCCTACAATCGTATAGTTCCGTCAAAGTTACCTTTCCCTCGAAAAGTGAAAACAAAGCCTGTTAATTATCTCTGTGCTTGATTTCTTTAACAAAAAAATCGTTTCGTTTCATATAACAGGAACATATATACATTTTTTCACACTAAAAACTACCTTACACCATTAAAACCTCCAAAAAACAGCAATTGCTTTTATTTTGGGGACGTCGTGAATTCAATTGCAAAAAATTATACGATTGAATCATTACAAAACACAAATTTAGCGCGCACAATTATCAAAAGGAAAAGATTGCCATAAAGTTGAACCCAATCAATTGAATTGAATCTCCCATATAAAGAGTGTGGCCATGAAGGGATACAAAAACTCGTGCTATTGAGCTCAATTTAAGTTGATCATGTTGCATGTGTAAATTTACCTACCATCATTGTTGACCAGAAAGGATGTAAAAGGGAGTTGGAAAGCAAAAAGTTCTTGGTCCATGAATATATATTTTATGTGAGTGTGTGCATGTGTGTGAATACACTGCATGCAAGTTACTTCACTAGTACTATGTATAAACCATGCACGCATCATTTTATTGTGTCCTCTCCTTGAATGTTGTTGTTGTGTCCATTCTTCCTGTTCATTCAAGTCAATTGAATTGAATTCAACAATTTCATGACGAAGCCACTTTCTTGGCCGTCCCATCATTTCCCATTTAGGCAGCAACAATGCTCCTTATGTACATCAAACATTGAAGGGAGAGTCGTGATCCTTTTCAATCTCAAACATCCATGTGCACCACAAAAAAAATGGTTCATTGTACAATGAATTCACGTTAGGTATAGAGGTCTTCCTTTCCACATTACACTTTACATTATTCGGAAAAATCATTGCCATTGTGTGATTGTGTCTTCTATTTAAGAGAAGAGTTTATCATCAAACTATTTGGTTGTGTGTTATACAGTTACAGTAGATAGTTTTGCATTCCATTTATAAAGCAGAAATAAAATACATTCTCCGAAATTCAGCATTGATTTCGGTAAATAAGTCGCAATATGCGACTAGTTCTGCAATCTTATCACCAGCGAGCTCCCTTTATATTTTGCAAGGAGCCTTTCGTGTGCATAGTTATTAACTAACAAAATGACTAAATAGAGACTTTTCGCCGATCATGATAAACGGTCCACTAATAAATCGACGAGTCGTGTAAGAATCTAACTGCATGTGTGTGGTTTTTCTTGTGCCCATCGCATACTCACGAGATTGATTTCATAAATGCATTATCAAAGGTAATTCATCTCGTATCATTGACTTGGATCGATTATGGAGTTGACAGCCGCCGTCTGTCAGCTGCCCTATTCGCCCACCATTAGTATTCATGTTTGCTTGTGCACACAACCACTATTATCAGTTAGTTAGTATGTACTCCTCGTAATAATCAAGTTATTAGCATGCAAGATGGATGTCAAAAATTTCACATTCAATATGTCCAGCTCGTATTGAATGCAACCTTTGGTGGTCTTCAAAAAGGCAACCAACTAACTCACACCCGACACGATCAATTACTTGTAACTTATCATCCTCATGTGTGAAACTACATGGCCTTTGTATTATACGCACGATGGTAGAAATAAACTTCTATATCTTGCAAATTTCTAATCAACAAAAAAGCAGACCAAATTTTGAATTTAAACATTCTAATCATCCACTTCCCCAAATGCGTAACGGAAATAACAAAAGGATTAAATTTTCTGCCTCCCTTATTTCCACCCTATGGAAGCTCCTGATGAAAGAAAATTCAAAAGAAACTAAATCACAGTGAATACAAATGTAACAAAAACTACCCGCACGCAAATGATAAATCATAGGTCAAACCCTACTTGAGCCAGAGACCCTAATAATACTCGGTTTGCTGCCACGATTATTATAAAAACAAAAGGCTGTGGAGCCATTGTGTGCCTCCCCTGGAGAATGGCAAAATAATCACGAAAAGAAGAGTTAGAATCCAATCACTGTTATGTATTAACGTAACCAACTAATGAGAATAAGAAAGTAAAAGCAGGGAGAGAGCACAAGAAGAATGGGCATAAAGTTTTCACAGAGTGCAAAAGGGAGCACATACACTGACAGGCACAATGGACGAGTTTGAGAGAGTTGATAACTCTTTCTCGTGTCCTTATTTTAAGGGAATTCTTCATTCTTCTCCAAAAGTACAAACTAAACGTAAAGATACTACTAAAAGTTCCCCAATGGAGAAAAGCCTCTTTGTTATTTTCACTTTGCTTGTGCTCCATAATAATATGCGTACAACCTGGTTGGTTTGTTACTTACTTAGTTAGCTATCTAACCCTTACCCTATTACTAACTAACTACAACAGTGGGCAATCTGCAGTCCGTATAAGTTTGATTTCACAAATTTTCTCTAGCTTCGTTCTCCATCAGGGGAAATGCATGAATCAGTAAAAACGGAAAATGTACAGCATTGTGTGCATCCTGACTTGAACTCGACGAGGCTTTTCTCATTGTGCACACAACTTTGCGCTTCACGAGTTTGAATCAATGAGTAGAGCCCAACAATGGGAACAACAGGGTGGAGTGGAGGGAGCAATCCCAATCTACCATTGTTAGACTCACAGATTTGATGAGTTGTGTGTTCTCGCCTCAGTCACGTTAGAATATATGGACTGCGATACTTTGTTAGTTCTTAGCAGTACTAACTTGGTGAAATATTAAGAATTTGCCATTCTTTATTGCAGCTGAAGAAATTCCAAAAATAAGTGTATACGTTCAAGTATAGTAAAGCCTGAGAGTTGAAGTTCAACCAACGTGACATAATATTGCTCATCATACAGTTTTAGATTCTTACGTATGATTTCTCAAGCATGTTGACTGTAACATGGCTCCAAAAATTAGATTATAACATAACTGCAATTTTTTCCTTGTTTCCATAGAGCGAATACGTCAAATATCCTGTAGGTTTACTACTTGCGTTGATATAGGAGCAGTGCAAAGATTAAATATGCTCGCTTCCTGGTCCCAAACTGTTAGGTGACTTTTGACAACCAAAGGAAATAAATTATGACGCTCTATATATTTAGGAGCACTGATCATTTGAAACAAACTTTTTTCCTTACGTTTCCTCTTTTGTCCAGAGTTTGAACCAGTAGTAGTAGTAGTAGTGGCATTATTAAAACTAATCTTGCATATGGTGACTTCCACCCACTTGCATAAGATAAATCACAAAAGGAGAAGAAAAAAATCTTCTGCATAGACTAGAAATATAAAAAGGAAGGAGATGAAAAATGTGCGTTTGTTTGAGACTCTCTTTTCACAGTAAAGAATGATCCTATGTGCGTACACCTTCTTGTTCCATTCCCATTCCAGTTTGACTCATTCATTGTCTGCATAGTCCCATTATTTATTATTCTTGTCCCTTATTGTGCAAGGCTCACCCTTTACGACTTTTACTTTATCTCCTTTCTTACCAGTTTCTGTGTATGGAATAATGGGACATATACGGAGAGCTCGTCTGGCTCACAATGCAACTTGTATGCGCACTTTTTGTATACACTTTTGCTTGTTAGGCGAGCTACTAACTATTCCCAGTTTTGTTGTCATTGTATCATTCATCCAATGCTTCCTTTGACTTTTTCATACAGCCAAGAATTTCTTTTCGTTGCTCAAACTTTAAAATCCTTAGTCAAGATTAACTATTGATTTTCAAGGGATCAACAACTCTTTTCTATGTACAACCAAGTCAAGAAAAAAATTGCTTTCAAGTTCATTTCAAAGAATACTTAAGTTCCGTGCTAATAATCATCCTAAATGATGCGTTGCTCACCAGCCTAAAACGTCCCATCGTTATATAATAAGAAACCGTGACTAAATAGAGCGTCTAGAAAAAAATGTGACATTGGTAACTAGCCTATACTAGGAGAACATATAGTACTACTAGGCTTATTTGTCATTAGTTTTATACAAACAAACTTATAAAACACAGTGTCATGAAAATGACTGACTAAAACAAATCCGTGATCTACTCTCGTACAAAGAGATTAAGGGGCACAAGAGTATACACAAAACGCACTACACACGCTACCAAAGTCGAAGCAAGGCTTAATTCACTTAATTCTTATGGTAAACGAGTGAAGCCAAATTCGTCTATTGTTGAAACGGTCAAATGCATCACTCTAAAACAAACATAAGCCTCACGACCCTGGCTTGTTGTAATCCAATGCTAATGCGGCAAGCTTTTCAAGTAGTAGCAGTTATACCGCATAGTCAAGTTTCGTCTTACACTACCAAATTTTTCACAAATAAATCCTATTCAGGACAAACTATACTTACTAACTACTAAACACGGCGAATTAAATAATTATTATTCTATGGTTTGGTTTTGTCGGCGCATGAGAAAATTATTTGATTTAACAACTGACAGTACGAATATAAAATGTAATGGATGAGAATCTTGTCCAGTTGAAAAGTTCCCATCATCCTTCCACTCGTATTCCCACTATTTGTTAGGAACCAACTAAACTAACTAACAAGTGTTCCAGGAAGGCTCCAAGCTGTCTAGCTGTGCTCCATTCATAATATGGAGTGTAAGGAATGCACGAACAGGAAATCGCCTTAAGGCTTAGGGGCAAACAAGAAGCCACTTACTTAGACTAACTAACTAACTTTACAGGTACAATTTTACAGGGAGAGTGACTAAGATAGATACTTGCCTTGATATGGACAGATGGGCAGCGTCTTTCTCACACCATCCGTCATTTTCAAAACACAAGGAAAATCAGGTACAAGAGACTGGATGGCATATTTTGGTCCTATTGAATGCTGTAGTGGATGAGGTGATGTGGAATGTGAGAAAATACATATTTTCACGGAGAGTTTTTGTTAAAACTGTTTGAGTAGTAAAGACGGGTACTGATTTGTTTTCTACGTAAAGATATGCAAGGAAATTAAGCCCGATTAAAATGCAATAGTAATACGTCGCTTACCAATTTTTAAAGGAATGAATA
>Ga0210040_10003736_pt1 | contig 20390 bp, 15 predicted proteins | sample CryGeyCG12114_NA_FD_185462 | JGI IMG/M metagenome (GOLD analysis project Ga0210040, IMG submission 185462) | Groundwater microbial communities from aquifer - Crystal Geyser CG19_WC_8/21/14_NA (SPAdes) (version 2) | ecosystem: Environmental > Aquatic > Deep subsurface > Groundwater | place: USA... | reverse complement strand
TTTACCGGGGCCGTTCCTCACCAAGGTTTCGCTTTAAACGATGCTGCTTATGTTTCGGCAAAAAAAGCTAAAGGTAGTTTTCCGTTAGCGGTAGCCGGTAAAGTAGCCCCTTTATATATCAGCTCCCAAGATTTTGCCGGGGTACTGCGGGTAACCAAACACTTGCAAACCGATATCCAACGCGTCACCAAAACCGCACCTCAGCTGTTATCCGATGAAGCTCCCACGGGCCAAGCAGTAGTCTTAATTGGCACCTTAGGTAAAAGCCCGCTCATCGACCAACTGGTAAAAAATAAAAAACTCGATGTTGCCGATCTGGCGGGTAAGTGGGAAACCCATATTATTCAGGTAGTAGAAAAACCCTTACCGGGCGTCGCGCAAGCTTTGGTAATAGTGGGTTCCGATAAACGCGGTACTATCTACGGCCTGTACAGTCTTTCGGAGCAAATTGGCGTTTCGCCGTGGCATTATTGGGCCGATGTGCCGGTTAAGGAAAGTAAAAAATTATACGTAATGCCCGGCCGACATACCCACGGTGAACCGGCGGTAAAATACAGGGGCATCTTTATCAACGATGAAGCTCCGGCGCTGGCGGGCTGGTCGAAAGAAAAGTTTGGTGGTTTTAATGCCCAATTCTACGATAAGGTATTTGAACTGATCTTGCGAATGAAAGGCAACTACTTATGGCCGGCCATGTGGGGTAATGCCTTTAGTGACGACGATAAAATGAACCCGGAACTGGCCGATGAATACGGCGTTGTAATTGGTACCTCGCACCACGAACCTTTAATGCGCGCTCACGACGAATGGCGGCGCTACGGCAACGGCGGCAAATGGAACTACCAAACGAACGAAGCTAATTTAAAAAACTTCTGGCGCGAAGGCATCCAAAGAATGGGGACGAAAGAAAGTATTGTATCGGTGGGCATGCGCGGCGACGGCGATGAGCCCATGAGCGAAAGCAGCAACATTGCTTTACTGGAAAAAATTGTAAAAGACCAGCGCCAGATTATAGCTGATGTTACCGGTAAACCGGCTTCAGCTACGCCGCAGCTCTGGGCTTTATACAAAGAAGTGCAGGACTATTACGAAAAAGGCATGCGGGTGCCCGACGATATAACCTTACTCCTGGCCGATGATAACTGGGGAAATATCCGAATGTTACCCAAATTAGGCGAAAAGCCCCGTTCGGGCGGTTACGGCATTTACTACCACTATGATTACGTGGGCGGGCCGCGTAATTACAAATGGATCAACACCAATCCCTTACCAAGAATATGGGAACAAATGCATCTGGCCTATGAACATAAAGTAGACCGAATCTGGATTGTAAACGTGGGCGATATAAAACCGGTGGAATTTCCGACAGAGTTTTTCCTGGACTATGCCTGGGCACCGGATAAGTGGCCGGCCGAGCGCTTAGAAGCATATACCCGTTTATGGGCCGAACGCCAGTTTGGCCCTCGACACGCACCGGCTATAGCCGGTATACTGGCGAAGTACGGCAAATACAATAGCCGCCGCAAACCCGAATTACTTGCGCCGGATACCTACAGCCTGGTGCATTACCGCGAAGCCGAAACCGTAGTAGCCGATTACAATAAGTTAGCCCAGGAAGCGGAGAAGATTTACAATGCTTTGCCAAGCCAATACCAAGATGCTTATTACCAACTGGTTTTATACCCGGTGCAAGCCAGCGCTAACCTAAACGAATTGCACGTTACAGTAGGTAAAAACCGTTTATACGCCCAGCAAGGCCGCGCCAGCACCAACGATTTAGCCGCCCGCGTCCGCGCATTGTTCTCCCGCGATGCCGAGCTTTCCCAATATTACAACAAAACCATGGCGGGTGGCAAATGGAACCACATGATGGACCAAACCCACATTAGCTATACCTATTGGCAGCAGCCCGAAAAAGATGTAATGCCCGACGTAAAAGAAATAACCTTGGCCCCTGCTGCGCAAATGGGCATAGCCGTGGAAGAATCTGAAGCCTGGTGGCCGCAAGAAAAAACGCTGGCCGCATTGCCTGAGTTTACACCTTACGGTCAGGAAACTTATTATTTGGATATTTTTAATTGTGGTCAGGCTCCTTTTTCTTATACCGTACAAACAGGTGCGCCGTGGGTGCAGGTATCCTCTCCTAAAGAAAAGACAGTAGAAAAAGAACAGCGTTTATACGTGAGCATCGATTGGCAGCAAGCGCCGGTTGGTGTACAAACAACTGCCATCACCATTAACGGTGCGGGTAGCAGCCAATTAGTACAGGTAAAAATAAATAATCCAACTACCATTAAACCAGTTGGCTTTGTAGAAAGTAACGGGTACATCTCCATAGAAGCAATACACTACACCAATGCGGTAGTGGCCGGATCGGTAAAGTGGCAGCAAATTCCGTACCTCGGGCGCACCTTATCGGCCATGACGCCTTTTCCGGTAACTGCTCCCAGTCAGACCCTAAGTGCCAATAGCCCGCGTTTGGAATACCAGATTTCCCTGCTGGATACCGGGGCCGTAAACGTACACGCTTATTTTTCTCCTACCTTAAATTACAACCATTCTAATGGTCTGCGTTACGCCATTTCTATCGATGATGAAACGCCCCGGATCATGAACCTGCACCCGGATCTTTCTAACCGCGCCTGGGAGCAATCGGTAGCCAACAACATCCGGGTAGTAGTTTCCAAACACAAAAACCTGACTAAAGGCAGCCACCTCCTAAAGTTCTGGATGGTAGATCCGGGGGTAGTTCTGCAGAAGCTGGTAGTGGATACCGGTGGTTTGCAGCCCAGCTATTTGGGGCCGCCCGAAAGTACTAATCTGAAAACACATAAAGTCAAGTAAACAGGAGATTCATCGAACCCGGATAAACTATAATCAAAGGATTAAAGTAGATTACAACAGCTTTACCTGATCATGCCTCCACTCCGAAGCAGCTAGCATTTACGACTAAAAACATTAAATAAGTAGCTATGTTTCAGTAAGTTTATAGAATTAATTATATCTATTACATTGGCTTAAAAATTGGGTAAGCTAAAAAAAATTCATTACTCCTCTCTCCTTAATATGGTTGTATAATTTCCGTAATTAATTTGCATTAATTACATATACCTTTTTTGTATATTACTAGATGAATCAGATACAACTGCTTACCAGCACTAATATCTCAAGTTTTGTTAAGTGGTTAGGAAATTATATAATATCCAAAAGCGGCTTATATAACCAACAGGAACAATACTTTAATGTAATAAACATTTTGCTTTTTTAGTAGACGCTCTATAAAGGTTATAACTTTATATATAATATTTTATATGTAATTGTGTAATAGATGCTAGCAACATATTTTAGAATATAATTAATCTGCTAAAATATTGATGCTGTACGTGTTATAACTATTTATAAGATTAATATTTTTTATTTGATAAAGTATATTTAAGTTTAGTGGAACTTATACAATAAAGATCTGCTTTAAGTGAAATATTACCAATTAGTTAGCCTTATGAATAAACTTTAACAACTATACTTCAACATGAACAAACAAATCAAAAAAACATTTGTCAACTCTTTATTTGTATTCGGAATGCTAGGGGCTTTTAGCTGTAGCAAAGAAGAATTAACCCCAGCTACTGACGCATCTCAGAGTGCTACCAGCGATGCTACCGCAGGAACAACTACGGTTACATTTCATTCAAAAAATTACATTATTATTTCTTCCGGCGCTCAATTGCCGGCCAATATTGAAGGCCAGCTGAATTCGTCGAACGGTAAATTAACCGCGCTATTGAGTGAGGTGGGTATCGCTATGGCTACTTCCGATGATCCGGAGTTTGCTACGAAAGCAGCTAAAATTAGCGGTGTTCGTTCAGTGGTGCATGATTTTACTTACCAAGGATTTGACCCATCAAAAGACAAAGCAGTAGAGGCTGATAATGTTAATCCTCCTAGCACGGGCGACAGCAACCCTCGTTTCCCGCTTCAATGGGGACATACCGCAATTCAAGCACCGGAAGCCTGGATTACAGGAGCGCTTGGACAAGGTGTTAAAGTAGCAGTTTTGGATAGTGGTTTTGATTTAACGCATCCTGATCTTAAAGATAATATTGAAGGTTCAAGATCTTTTGTACCTACTGAACCAGCTCAGTATAATGCTACCGGATCTAGCCATGGCACCCATACAGCTGGTACTATTGCAGCGGTTGATAATAATATTGGTGTGATTGGGGTAGCTCCGGCTGCTAAATTAATACTGGTTAAAGTATTAGCTGATGCAGGATCAGGATCTTTTTCTTGGATGATGCAAGGTATTTTATACGCAGCACAACAAAAGGCTGATGTTATAAACATGAGTCTAGGAGCTGCATTACCTCGTAATTCCAAGTACTTATATGACAATGATACCCCTGATAATCCAGCGGACGATTATATGGTGAATGAAACCAAAGCTATTCAGGAATTAATAGTAGCTATTAACCGGGTGACTACTTATGCGGCGCAACAAGGTGTTACCATTATCACTTCTGCTGGTAACGATGCTAACAATGGAAACGCAGATCAGGATTTAGTACACATCCCTTCTGATGCACCAAATGTTATTTCTATTTCAGCTACTGGCCCGACAGGTTGGGCGAATGCGCCTTTAACAACTAACCTAGATGAGTTTGCTTCTTATTCTAATTATGGGACGTCGGTTATTGATTTTGCGGCACCAGGTGGAGACTTTGATTATCTTACGAATGAAATTGTTGTGTTTAGAGGTGTGAGACAATATGTTTGGGCACTAGATATGGTTTATAGTACTAATGCCAGGGGTGGTTACACCTGGATGGCGGGTACTAGCATGGCGGCACCACACGCTTCTGGTGTAGCAGCTCTTATTATCGGTAAAAACGGTGGACAAATGGATCCGGCTAAAGTAGAAGCAGTTTTACGTGCGTCTGCTGATGATTTAGGCAAACCAGGACGTGATGCTTATTATGGTCATGGCCGGGTAAATGCTTACCGTGCGGTTACAGCCGTGCAATAAATAATACTCTGCTTTTTATAAGAAGGGCGATTCTATATCTAGAATCGCCCTTCTTGTTTTTAAATGGAATGCTTGCTGATAAAAACTATAGCTATCGTAAATTGTATGTAAGCTAATTGGTAGATTCCAAGAGGAGCATTTAGAAGTGGAGCCAGGCCAAGCTTCTTTTGCCTTGCCAACGACCTTTCTGGGGCACAAAGCCTTTTTGACTTGCCATTCACAATAATAAGACCCACTGAGCGGATACATCCCTTCTAAATTGTGCCACTGTAAGCCGATGCAGGTAATACGTAACAGGACATTCGCTACCGCAAAAAATTATGTTCCCGTTTGCGGCCGTTATCCATAATTTCTTGTATATCTTGCCATCGAGTTAGTCGTCAGCGCACAGAAACGTGCTCGTTTGAACAAGAGGTTTTTCTTAGCCCTGGTAACTTAAAAGATTAAACCCCTTTTGCTACTTGTCTACTATCTCTTTTTATTTACTATGCTACTAAATTCTTCCCTAATTCTTAAATAGACGCTCCGGCAACCGTTATAAAACCCAGGCAAATCATGATAATAGAACAGTTTGAAGATAAAGGGTTAGCTCATTTTTCGTACGCAGTTATGAGTGAAGGCGAAATGGCCATTATTGATCCGGCCCGCAATCCGCAACCGTATTATGAATATGCCATGCTGCACGATGCCTGGATTGTAGCCGTGGTGGAAACTCATCCGCACGCCGACTTTGTAAGCAGCCACTGGGAAATAAGCCAAACCAAAGAAGCGCCCGTATATACCAGTCGTCTGACCGGCGCAGACTACACTCATACTCCTTTTGACGAGGGAATTTCTTTCCGAGTTGGTGAGCTCACGTTACACGCTATTAATACGCCGGGCCATTCGCCAGATAGTATTTGTGTATTGGTGTTGGATAACGAAAATAAACCCCAGGCCCTTTTTTCCGGTGACACCTTGTTTATTGGTGATGTAGGCCGGCCGGATTTGCGGGAAGATAGTGGCCATACCACCGCTGACCGCAAATCGCTGGCCCGGGCCATGTACCACTCTACCCGCGAAAAACTTCTAGTATTACCGGATGATGTTTTAGTATACCCAACGCACGGCGCCGGTTCTTTATGCGGCAAAGGCATAAGCAACGCGCTATCCAGTACCATGGGCGCGGAAAAACAAACCAACGCGGCCCTGCAAGCCATGACCGAAGAGGCTTTTGTAGACTACCTGCTCGCCGACCAGCCGTTTGTGCCTTTATATTTTCCTTTTGCTGTGGAGCTGAATAAAAAAGGTGCCCCGTTTTACAAAGAAAGTTTGGGCGCAATCCCGCACTTGGCACCCGATAGTGAGTTAAATAAACGCACCCTGATAATAGATACGCGTCCGGCCGCCGCCTTCCGGGCAAAACACTTACCCAACTCCATTAACCTGCACGACGGTCTTAAATTTGAAACTTGGCTGGGTGCTATTGTTTCGCCAAAGGAAAATTTTTATATGATAACGGCCAACAAAGAAGCCCGCGATCTATTAATCGCTAAAACAGCCAAGATCGGTTACGAAAAAAATGTTGCGGGTGTACTGGTAAAACTACCGGAAGTTATGGCCGAAACGTCACCGGAACTGGATGTAACCAGATTTAAGAACAACCCGGAAGATTATACGATTATTGATATCCGCAACCGCCGCGAAGTACAAGAAAAGCCTATTTTTCCGGGCAGCTTAAATTTGCCTTTACCCGAATTACGTCAGTTGATAGACGAAATACCCACCGACAAACCCATACTGGTACATTGCGCCGGGGGCTACCGCTCGGCCATTGGCAGCAGCATTATTGCGGCCTGCATCAAAAATCAACCGGTTTACGATTTAGGCGAAGCCATCCAAACATTTTCCTGATCCCTTAACTTTAATTTTCGGAAGCTACTTCCTTATCAGTACGGCTATAACTTTTTAATTTACTCGAATAAAAATAATACTAAAACCTCCTCTCCTGTTTTAGGAGGGGCAGGAGTGATAAAAGTACTCCCAACATAAATATTTATTTAAACTCAGCACCTAAATCAGCAAAGGTAAAAATGCTTAGTAATCTTGTGGGCGAATACGGCCACGGGAGACTTTCTTTTCGCCTTGTTGCTTTTTGCCCAAAATCCGTTGCTGGTGCGCTGCTTTAGAAGGTTTGGTGGGTTTGCGTACTTTTTGTTTGGCGAATGCTTTGCTCAGTAATTCGTAAAACTTTTGGATGCATCGTTCTTTGTTGCCTAATTGGTTACGCTCGGTTTGGCAAATTACTTGCAAATAGCCGTCGTTGTTAATGTAGCTGCCCAGCTTTTCGTGAACCAATGCTTTTTCTTCTTCCGTGAGTAAAGCCGATCTGTTTACGTGGAACCGCAATTCTACTTTAGAAGATACTTTGTTTACATTTTGCCCGCCGGGGCCACCACTGCGGGAAGTACGAAACTCAAATTCTTTGGTAAAATCCTCCACTTTAAACTTGTTTTGGCTTAACATACGTAGTAAAGGTACCGATGGACTACGTTACTTTAAAACCCTATCGGTTTAGGAACGCCTGCTTTCACCAGAAGGGGGTTAGCGCATTTTAATAATTCACAAATTAAATAAACTTTGAGGACTAATTATCAGCAAAAAACCCCGTTAGCCCAGCCGAAGCGCAACTGGAAAAACCAAAGTATTTTACTTATTAGTTGCGCCTTACTAAGTTGGAGTTGTGAAAGGTTTAAACCAGCGTCGGGTAAAAAAGAAAATTCGTCTATTAATTCTGCTTCCACCATGCAAGCCACCATAATTTCTAAAAAATTATTCCCCGATATACCTTCGGCTTCCGGTATGGAGCTAATTGGGGATAAGCTTTACGTAATCGGCGACGACTCGCCTTATTTATATATTTTAAACCGGGCCAGTTTGCAGTTAGAAGATAAAATAGAGTTATTTAAAACTAACTTATTTGTGACGGGCCGGATACCCAAAGCTTTTAAGCCCGATCTGGAAGCATTAACTAAAGTTGAAATAAACAATATAACTTACCTGGCGGCCTTTGGTTCCGGCTCGGCTCCTACCCGCACGCCGTGTTATCTTATTTCCTTGCCTATAACTAACGCTACTCCGGTAAAGGTGCAGGAATACTCCTTAAAAGAATTATACGGAGTAATGCAACAGGAAAGAGAACAGAGCGGGGATAATTTACTGAACCTGGAAGCCGCGTCCACTCACGAAGACCAGTTGTTTTTATTCCAGCGTTCCGTGCAAAAGGAAGCCAATATATTGTACCGTTACAACCTATCGGCGTTTCTACAGCATCTACATGAACCAGCCACTCCCCTGCCGCCTTACGAAAAGATACCTTTCCGTTTACCCCAATTAGCCGGCTTAGATGCCCGTTTTTCCGGGGCTGTTAGCTTCAAAGATAAGTTATTCGTGACCGCCTCCGTCGAAAACACCAACGATGCTATCCTGGACGGCGAAGTTTTAGGCAGCTTTGTCGGTTGGGTACCATTAGCAGACATAACTGCCAGCGATCAGCCTATTATGCTACGTACTGGTCTTATTTTAGAACCAGATGGTCAAACGTACCAAGGCAAAGTAGAGTCGTTGGTTATTACGGGCCGCACGGATGCCAACACGTACCAGGCGCTGGCCTTTACCGATAACGACAACGGCGAATCGGAGCTTTTAACGTTAGAAATTAAGCTGTAAGATAAGTAGCTAGGAATTTAAGCTCTGGGCTTCCATAAGGTAGCTGTGTATCTACAATAAAACTAGTTGTGTTTTTATTTTATTCTTTCTAGATTTTGTCTGCTGTCAAACATGTAAGCAATATAAATTACTTGTTCTCTTACTTCGTAGAAAATAATAGTCTGTCTTGTCAGCACCGCCTTTCTTAATCGTGGAGTAGTATTTGAGGATGGAAAAATGTTTGGAAACTTGCTTATAATATTTAGTTGTGCAGAAAGCTTAATTTTAAATTTATCTACTTCTTTGTCTGTCCAGTTAGTGGCAATATAGTTTAGAATTTGTTCTAAGTTTCTAATGGCTTCATCTGTCCATAAAATTCTGTAATTCATAGACCAAACCGTTTCTTAACTTCTTCATGAGAAGTTACTCGCCCTTCATCAATATCTTTTAGTCCTCTCTCAATTCCGGATTTTTGTTCAAGAGTTAAATCTTTCCACCAATCGTTTTCTGATTTAGAATCTTTAACAACTTTTAAATATTCAATTGTATCCTCATCTTCTAACTTTGCCAACCATTCAATTAACTCAAGTTTTATAGCTTCTAATCCCATTTGCTTTTTGTTTATTTAATTGTCAAGTTAGCAAATTATTAACCGTATTCTAAATTTGGAGACTTTCTTTACATGCCGCCCAACGTTTCTGCTATGGCACGTTTTAATGTGCTTTAGTTTTTGTTAGGGAAAGTGGGTATTTTTTCAGTTATATATTTTACCTTCGCACTCATAGGGATAAACTAAAACAGTATCCTTTTTATGAATGTAAAACTTTAATTCTCCCTGCTTTTTTACAATAGTATCTCCAATCCCTATTTTGGTATAAAAATAAACGTACCACGTTCCCATATCACTATATGTAGCCATTTCTCCTGTTACAGGATTCTTGCCTTTTATGTCAAACCATCTTCCTGAATCAGGAGTCTCACGCACTACTATATTGCAATACTTTTCTCTATACCTTTCCCCAATAACCTCACAGTCAATTTTAAAACAAGAAACACATATGATGGCTATTATAATAAAGCCTATGACTCTGTACATTCAAGATTTTCTTTACTTACTATTTTCCCTAACTATCAGATAAACGGAGTAATTCCGGTTATCTGCACTATGGATGAAATTGGCCGAGGCAATTTTTTTATATAATACAAACCTATATTTACAATATAACTCCTCTGCTATATAAAGGATTTTATTAAAATTAACAACCTAATTCTTTCGTATAAAGCCTAAAAAGCATGCTAAAATCTTTCTTGCCGATTAAGTTACATTTCTCCAAGTCAATCGGCACCTAAAACACCTTTTTCCACTAAAGCCATTCTTACGCTACTCCCGAGGAGGGCAGAAACCGCGGGGCTACCCGGTTTTTAGAAGCTTGTTCGTACGCGTAAGCAATAGCCAGCAGTTCCGACTCGGTGTAGGCCCGCCCAAAAAACGACATACCCACCGGCAAACCCTGCACCTGACCCAACGGCACCGTTATGTGCGGATAACCCGAAATAGCCGCCGGCGTCGATAACCCGTAACCCGTTACGTGGTCGCCATTTATTAGGTCGGTACACCACGACGGCCCGTAAGTGGGGCCCGAAATCGCATCCAACTTATGTTCGTCCATCAGGCGGTTAATCAGGTTGCGGGAGGTGGTGCGGTTTTTATTTTTGGCGGCCAGATATTCCGGACTCGTTAGGGCTTCTTTTTTATTCGAGCTTTCCAGAATTTCCTGCTTAAAAAACGGCATGGCCTGGGCTTCGTGCTGCTGGTTAAAGGCTATTACATCTTCTAACGATTTCACCTTCGAGTTGGCAGTCGCCAGGTATTTGTTCAGGCCATCTTTAAACTCGTATTGCAGCACGGCAAATTCATCGTTCCCCAGTTTATTAATCAGCTCCATTATTTCTATTTCCACAATGGTGGCACCTTTGCTCTTAAATAAATCCAAAGCTTTTTGCAGGATAGCATCTACGGCTTCGTGCCCTTTCATAAAAGTTTTTTCTATACCAATTCTTTTTCCGTGTAAGGCATTCGCGTCCAAAAAGCGGGTATAATCCGGCTGAATTTTGCCGGTGCTTTCTCCGGTAACGGCATCCGCCGGATCTACCCCCGTTAAAGCACTTAACAAAATAGCGGCATCCCGCACCGTACGCGCCATCGGGCCAGCGGTATCCTGCGTTTCCGAAATAGGAATTATACCGGAACGACTCAGCAAGCCAACGGTTGGTTTTAGGCCCACCACCCCGTTTACCGAGGCCGGACAAACCACAGAGCCATCGGTTTCGGTACCAATGGCTACGGCACATAAGTTAGCGGCCACCGCTACGCCCGAACCGGAACTGGAGCCACAAGGATTTCGGTCGAGAATGTACGGGTTGCGGGTTTGGCCGCCCCGGCTGCTCCAGCCACTGGAGGAGCGCGTAGACCGAAAATTGGCCCATTCGCTTAAGTTGGTTTTACCTAATAAAACGGCACCAGCGGCTCGCAACTTGGCCACAATAAAGGCATCCTGGCTGGCCTTGTTATCGGCTAAAGCCAGCGAACCGGCCGAAGTAGCCATTTTATCGGCGGAGTTGATATTATCTTTTATTAAAACCGGAATGCCGTGCAACGGTCCACGTATTTTCCCCTCTTTTCGTTCTTTATCCAGAGTTGTTGCTATGTCCAGCGCATCCGGGTTGGTTTCGATAACAGAATTTATTTTGGGTCCGCTTTTATCGATATCGACGATGCGCTTTAAATACAGTTCCGTTATTTGCCGCGACGTCAGGTCGCCGCTTTGCATTTTCCGCTGCAAATCGGCAATCGTTAATTCGTTCAGTTCAAAATTATACGGCAGTTCGTTTGAGCTGGCATTTTGCTGCTCTTTGGCCGTCGGGTTAGTAGAATTGCAAGAAACAACCGCCAGCGAGGATAACGTTAAACTGACTAAGGTACTGTTCTTCAAAAAATTTCTTCTGTTCATCTTGTTTGCGGGTAATATAGTATGCTACAGGCAAGTTAAATCTATAAATGCTTGCCTCTTTGTTAAGCTGCCAGGAGAGCAGTATTTTTGAAGTGAAATATACTAAAACTAATTGATAACCCGTAAACCCGCCGTACTTTGCTACTAGATTTAGAACTTTTTTCTAAAAATCAGGCGTATTCACTTAAAATAAAAACCCAAAGAAAATAAACAAGTGTATTTTAAATAACAGCAATCCTCCATTATAAAGTGTAAGAACTTGTTTTAAGAAATAAGAAATTTACTTTATGAAGAATGATAACTATCCCCTAGAGGGGATTATAGGGGTGTAAAATAGCATTATCATATATTTCAACATCCCCCTGCCCCCTTCCAAGGGAGATGTTTTTGTAAACTGAAAAACGCTAAACAACTTCAAAGAAAATTATCCTTTTAGAACAAAAAGAACTCACTTCGGGGCAATAGATACCTAAATTTTTTAATTAGCGGCATCAATTTCGGCAGGAAAAGTAACAGGGACAAGCTGTTTCCAACCAAAATCCTGGTTGGTTTTAGCAACGTGGCACGAGTGGCACAGCAACTGAAAATTGGATAGCCAGCAACCACCGCCGCCGTGTTTAACCGGAACAACATGATCGGCTTTAAGCATTTTGCGAGTACCGCAAACCCTGCATTTAGCCCCAAAATACTTTTTAGTAAAGGTACTGATGGCTTTGGTTTGTCCGTCTATGATGGCAAATACCGTAGTGGCAAACTTGGTGCACTCACTGGTAGCCCAACGCCGACGCCGACCGCCTAACAGTGCGCCACAACCACAGGCGCACGAGCCGTCGGCTTTAATTGGAAACATTTCCGGAAAAGTTAAATGCGTTTGTACCCGTTGCCAGGGATTGATGGAAATGCGGCGGTAAATTTCGGTGGGATTCAGAAACAAGACGCGTTTATGCCATTCCGTTTTTATCCTGGTCTTTTTAAATGGCAACCCGGCTATCAAATTATTAGCTTTTGTTTCTGATAAATCAGGAGCGGCCTTTGCTGTTTTAGCCGGTGATTCGGGTAATATAATCGGCATGCGGTAGTAAACTTATCTAAAAACGATTATTAATCGGAAAAAAAATCGCATTTGTATGCTATTTATCGCCAATTTAACAGAAAATAGGCATTCAGGAAAATTCGGACCCGGAGGTTAAATGATAAATCGCAATTCAAAGAACATCCATTTATGCGAACGGCCATTTTTAAATTCGGGAGTTAACCAAACCACCGAACTTTCAAAACTAATTCCTTTATAAGCGCCCACCAACCCGGCCGATCGCTGCGAAACTGTTCTTTTTATTTCTTTGGCTTTTAAAGTATAAGAGTTATTTTGATGGAGAACGCCGCCTTGTAACGTAGCATTATAGCCCACCAATCTTCCGGTAAATCGGCCCTGGGCATAAAACTGAAATTTTTGCAAATCTACCCGGTTTTGCCGGGAGGTGGAGGTGATACCTAAGTTCTGAAAGTAGCCGTTCATTTTGCCGCTACGCAATAAAAAACCAGATTGGGCATAAGTATACAAGGTACTCAAAGAGCCTTCCGCTACGCCAACTAGCTCGGCTACTTTCGCTACGTGCAGTAATTCTTTTTCGTACAGCGCCTGATACCCCAATACCAAATTGGTATTTACCTGATACTTCCACCCTTGCGGGGCCGGGGCATCGAGCCACTCGTGTACTTTCGTCTGAAATTTGCCTGCTCCGGCTTTGGGACCGATAAAACCCATGTCGAGGCCAGATGTAAGGCGTTGTTTTTTAGCCGCATCCTGTTTAATCCTATATTGCGTCGCGTAAATATAAGCTGCATAGGGCCGGTCGCCGTACCGTATTTCCGGATCGGAGATCTGTAAAGGTGTAAACCCATCGTACCTGATCTTAAAGCCATAATAATTAAGGCCGCCTCTTTTGCTACCGAGTAACAGTTTATTTACCGATGATTTGCCCAATGCCGGATGCACCAAATTAACCGACATGCCCTGGGTAAAATAATAATCAGTCCGGAAAGTAGCGTCATTGGCAAAGGTACCGGCTAATATCCGGTCGGCGCTGGAAATACTATCGCCCGGCACCGCCGCTTGCGAGATTGATGCAAAAGAAAAAAAACAAAGAACAGAAAAAAAATATTTATATATCCGGGAGAACAGATGCATGGATTATTATTAAAGCTATTGCCAGGTATTTACTCCGGTTCGGTTATAAATGTTGATCGCTGGAGGCTTCTTTGCGTAAGATAAATAAAAAACCAAACCTCCCGCGCCATCAACATGAACCAAACACCTCCTCCTGTTTCCGATCCCCGGTTCCGCTGGCTCGAAACCGTATCTACCTTTATGGATAACCAGTTTCGATTACCCGGCACTAACTTCCGGTTTGGACTGGACCCCATTCTGAGTTTTATACCGTTTGCCGGCAGTGCGGCTAGTTTTGCTATTTCGGCCGGTTTACTTTTAACCATGATGAAACACGGCGTAAGCCGGAAAGTAGTTATTTTAATGTTAGGCAACCTGGTGCTGGATGCTATTGTGGGCAGTATTCCTATTATCGGTAATATTTTCGATTTTACCTTTAAAGCCAATCAACGCAATGTAAATCTATTGAAAAAACACTACCAGGAAGGCAAATATACCGGCAGCGGTACTGGCATTATTATTACGGTAGTTGTTGTATTAATTCTGCTGCTGGGCTTTATTATTTATGGTACCTGGGAATTAGTTTCTTACCTGGTTTCTCTATTCTAAGTATCTATAAATACTGGTCCTCAATCAAGTATATAGTTAGCCTGATTGTTTCACACTCGTCATTTCAAAAGAATCTTATTTATTAGTTACCTACTGATAAGATTCTTCTGAATCCTTCAAATTCTACTGAATGACAAATTTAGTTAGGATTGACTTATAAACTTTTGGGTTTGCTAAACATGAATATTTTAGTAAAAAGAAAGTAAACCTATTTAGTAAGAATAAAACAGATAAAACCAGTAGCAGGTATTTCCTGTTTCTAAATAATCAGGCCAATTAGCGCAACTTCAACTTACTGGCTACCCGTTGTTTTTGTAACCGGGAAGTATGCTTTAATAAATCGGCGGTATTGGCCAGTGCAACTACCTGCCAGTAATCGCCTTTATCCTGCATTTTCACTTCTAATACCATAGTCGTGTCGTAGCGGGGCTGCGTAAATTCCAAACCTACCAGCGCCGTTTCGCCTTGTTCGTTTACGTATTTTACGCCTTTAAAAGCCGCACTATCGCTTACTACTTTATGCCACAAGCCCGATAACGAAATATCTACTTTCTTCTTGGGTGCAGACGGATCTTTCTTAAAATCGCCGGTTTCCACGTACTTTTCTATTTCTTTGCGGGCTACCTGGTTCAGTTGCGGCTTCATGTACTTTAAGACATTTCGTACCAGGCCACTCGCCGGGTTAATAGCACTAATCAGGCCCCGCTGTTCGGCCAACTGATCGACCATGCTGCCCGTTACGGCCGGCAAATCTACGTATTTTTCAAAAGCTGCCATATCGTGGTTTTGTACCGCTTCGCGCGCCTGCAACAACGAATATTTAGGGCTGCTCTTAAAATTCTGATAATAAAGATAGCCGCCAATCAGGCCAACTACAATAAGAATTAGTATTATTTTTTTCATGAGGAAAGGTGTTCCGGGGTAAATTAGAAAGCAAAATTAACCAGACAAAATCTTATTTGCAATGCCGGTAGCGTTAAAACCCAGGGGGAGCCAGCCGGCTACAACTTTCATTTCGGTATTTGGTCTTTAAATAATTATCTAAAACAAATAAGATTGTATTATTAACGCGCACAGTGCCCTAAAACCAAACTCTTTTTTCTCGGTATTTTTTAGCAAATTTATTTTTCATTTTGATTATCAAACTAGAAATACATAGCTGTAAAACTAAGTTTCCGCCGGATTATAAAATTCATCTCCAAAATTGAAAGACTTGTTAGTTAGCAATGGTGTTATTTTAATTATTTTTATTTTAATACCAGATGGATCAGCTTTGTACTTGATTAAAAACAAGTAAATTTGGCTAGTCGATTCTATCCCGAAAGTGGTTATTTTAGAGTAAATCACGCTGACCAAATATGATCTCAACTGCTGTTCGTATAAAGATATACAATTACCCTAAAATCCTGCTTTTGTGTCTGGTATTATTAGTTGTTAGTAAACCAGCCTGGGCTCAGGAAACGTGCCTGCTTATTCCGGCCTCTTTACCGGAACGGGTTGCTCAGGCTACAGTAATTGTGGAAGGCAAGGTAGTAGCGCAAAAAGCTTTTTGGGATCAGCAACACCAAAATATTTACACGGTAAATCAGGTAGAAATTTACGAGCTATTCAAAGGCGAACCCAGCACCAATAAAAACATTCAAATTATAACCGAAGGCGGCCGCGTTAATGATGATCTGCAAACGTATTCGAACACGCTAAGCTTACAACTAAACCAACAAGGTATATTCTTCCTGGAGCCTTCTGTTTTTCCAACTCTGAATCAGCACCAAAGCACCGGTCCGGCTTATGCGGTTTATGCCAGTTCCCAAGGTTTTATTCAGTACGATTTACCTTTCGATGAAGCCCACGATCCGTTTCAGAAATACGAGGGAATAACTTCTACGTTATACCGTGCGTTACGTGCTTTGCCGCAGGTGCAGGCTAGAATTATCCGGGCCAATCCGGAACTGCAAAAAGCCCAACCCCGGAAAACCAGTCTTAATAACCCCAAAGCCCGCACCCAAGCCATTCCTACCATCGCGGATTTCACGCCCGACAGCCTGAGTGCCGGTACCGGCGCCATTCTGACTATAACGGGTTCTAATTTTGGCCAAAGCCGGGGCCAAGGTTTGGTAGAGTTCAGTAATGCCAACGACGGGGGAAGTTCTTTGGTGCGGGCTTTGTCTTCGGATTATATTTCCTGGTCTGACAACCAAATAAAAGTAAAAGTACCTGCTTATGCGGCCGGAGTTGCCGCTTCCGGCCAGGTACGCGTCACGAACAACGATTTAGCCTCCGTGAACAGCGTTAAATCTTTATTTGTGAAATATGCTGTTACCGGTGTTTTAAAAGATGATGTGCCGTACACGCCTTACCACGTAAACAAAGACGGCAACGGTGGGTACATTTTCCGGGCTAATGCTAGCGTAAACGCCGAAGCTGCCGGGTCTTTTACGCGCGCTTTGCAAACCTGGACTTGCCAAACGGCCATGAACTGGCAGTTAGATGCTCAGCCTACAACTCTCACGGTAAATGCCGAAGATGGCATCAATTTATTTCAATTTACGACAGGATCGGCTTTACCGGCCAATGTGCTGGGACGTACCACCAGCCGGTACAAAGGTTGTGGCACTAATCAGTATTACCGGTTTTGGGTAGATGAAATCGACTTTGAGTTTAACAACAATATTTCCTGGAATTTTGGCAGCGGCACTCCCGCCCGCAATCAGTACGATTTTGAGACGGTGGCTTTACACGAGTTGGGGCATGCGCACCAAATCAGCCATATTAATTATACCCGGGCCGTTATGCATTATTCCATCTCCCGGAGCCAGGTAACCCGCCAGCTAAATAGTATCAGCGATATTGATGCCGGTAATTTTGTTGTTTCTCGCAGCTTCCGGAGTAACATTTGTGGCCCTACCCGATTGGAGCCCCTGATCGCAGAAAACTGTGTCTTGCCGGTACCTTTACTTTCTTTTACGGCTACCGCTCAGCCAACCGGCGATGCTTTACTTACCTGGAATACGGCTTCTGCTACCGATTTAAGTTATTTTGTACTGGAACGCAGCGCCAACGGTAGCAACTGGACTACCCTAACCAAATTACCACCGGCAGCTACCCCCACCTATAACGTAACCGATCCGCAGCCTTTTATTGGTTTTACCTATTACCGGCTGCGGCAGGTATTTAATAATCAAAGTTTTGCTTATTCGCCGGTGCGCCGCGTAGGCACCGAAAACACAGCGCAGGCGGGCATTACCTTATTTCCTAATCCCCTGCAAAACAACGAACTGCACCTAGAATTCCGGGCGCCAATTAATGGTACCGTCAGCATAAAAGTATACGATACAGCCGGGCGGTGTCTTGGTTTAATTACCCGGTTAGTTAGTCAGGGCAATAATCCTTTTTATTTTGATGCTGCTGGTTTAACCAAAGGTTTATACATCGTGCAGGCCACCATCAATTCGGCTACCTACGTAACTAAGTTTGTAAAAATTTGACTTCTTTTACCGTTGTCAAACTTTTATTTGCCCTAATAATCATGTACTTTCAGGTGCTCAAATAAGCAGCTTGCATAATTAAGTATGCCACAGATGAATTGGGAAAAGTTATTGTCGCGCCGGCGCTACGCCACCGAAGACAGCACGAAGGAAACCGAAGAAATAGCCCGGGGCGCTTTTCAGCGCGACTACGACCGCATTGTTTTTTCCTCGGCGTTTCGGCGGTTGCAGAATAAAACCCAAGTAATGCCCCTCCCGGAAAGCGATTTCGTGCATAGCCGCTTAACGCATAGTCTAGAAACCTCGTGTGTGGGCCGGTCGCTGGGCCGGACCGTAGGAAGAGACCTGCTGCAAAAATACCCGGAACTGGAAAAAAGCAGTGGCGTAAATGAAGCTAATTTTGGTGATATTGTGGCTGCCGCTTGCCTGGCGCACGATATCGGCAACCCGCCTTTTGGCCATTCCGGCGAAGATGCTATTTCGGCTTATTTCCAGAGCCCCGAAGCACAGCCTTTTCTGCAAAACTTAACGGCTGCCCAAAAAGCCGATTTGCAAAATTTTGAAGGGAATGCCGCCGGTTTTCGCATTTTAACCCACACCTATCCGGCGCAATGCAACACGCCCGGCGGACTTAGTTTAACCTATACTACTTTAGCTACTTTTACCAAATATCCCAAAGAAAGCTTGCCGCGCCATCCGGGAACTACCCGCACCAGCGAAAAAAAATACGGCTTTTTCCAAAGTGAGAAGTTGTGGTTCCGGCACCTAGCCAATGAGTTGGGTTTGCTGCCCAAAAATACCGGCGACGAAGTATTTTACCACCGGCATCCCCTGGCTTTTCTGGTAGAAGCCGCCGACGATATTTGTTACCGCATCATTGATTTTGAAGATGGCTGTAAACTCGGCTTAATTCCGCAGGAAAAAGCCGAGCACTTATTAAAAGAAATTTTAGATGAATCGCCCGCCAGAAAATCGCGCCTGACTTTTTACGATTGGCGGGAAGAGATTGGTTTTCTCCGGGCTAAAATAATCAACAAGCTCATTCACGAAACCGCGGCCATTTTTATCCGGCACGAACCCGAAATATTAAATGGTTCTTACGACCAACCGCTCATTTCGGAAGTCAGCAGCAAAACCACGTTAGATAAAATAAAAAAACTGTCGGTGGAAGCTATTTATAAAAACCGGCCGGTATTGGAAATTGAAGCCGCTGGTTTTGAGGTGTTGGGCGGCCTTTTAGATGCTTTTCTGAAGGCCGTTTTTCAGCCGGAATCGCGGCGGCACCAGAAACTACTAGACCTCATTCCGGATCAGTACCTGGACAGTAACCGGCAGGTAAACCCCAATGAGTATGAGCGCATCCTACAAATAACCGATTATATATCGGGCCTAACCGACCAGGCAGCGATTAATATGTACCGGAAAATAAAAGGCATATCCTTACCAAAAGTTTATTAAACCTTACATGCACCATAGTAGCCTACTATTTACTTAAGAACTTACGTTTAGTAGTTTTGTATCGCCCTCATTACCTTTCATCAAACTGCGAAACAGACCAGTTTAAATCTACTTTCCTGATGAATTTCGAGTTCTTCCAATTTTAAAAAAGAATATTTTTCCTAGCTATTCAGCTAAACACTACCTGTATCTCATTCTTTATAGAAAAGAAATAAAACAAGTTTATCTTTCTCTTATTATAGATGTTTCTATATTTGACAAATATTTGCAAACTAATATAAAATTCAGTCAATTGCCGCGTAATTATAACTGTTGCCTAAATAACCTGTATTAGGATGTTTAAATTACTGCTAACACCTTTTTTTAGGAATATTTTTATTTTTTTTATACTGATTTACTAAGCTAATGTAAATAGATAAAAAAAAATAAATAAAATATTTATTTAAATAGCATTAAGACAACTTTATTTTACATATATTCGTAAAATAAAATATATAACAGCAAAGATACTTCTAAATAGCATTTATAATTATTGTAATAACCAAAAAATAACTAGAAACCCTAATAGCAGAATAATGAAAAAAATACTTACTACCGCACTCTTGTTTCTTTTTATGTTTGCAGCTCAGGCCGCCGATGGTTCTTTAGAATCTCTAAAGGCAAAAGCCACGGAAGAGACCCGGACTTTAGTACAAAAAATAGGTTTAAACGAAGTAGAATACATTAAAATTAAAGGTATTATTTACAACAAACTGGTGTCTATTAAAGACGCCAACGAACTGTATGCAAACGATGCCGACATGCGAACCAAAAAGGTTCAGGTAATTGAAGAAGAATTTAACAAAAGCTTAATGGCCTCTCTCACACCCAAACAGCACCAAAGTTACTTGGCCCTTAACAACTAATAAACTATTGCTTTTGTTATAAAAGACCGGCTACCGCTACAGGTG
>Ga0210040_10003735_pt1 | contig 20392 bp, 24 predicted proteins | sample CryGeyCG12114_NA_FD_185462 | JGI IMG/M metagenome (GOLD analysis project Ga0210040, IMG submission 185462) | Groundwater microbial communities from aquifer - Crystal Geyser CG19_WC_8/21/14_NA (SPAdes) (version 2) | ecosystem: Environmental > Aquatic > Deep subsurface > Groundwater | place: USA... | reverse complement strand
ATGCCATGGATGGACGTCACGATCTGACAGCGCTCGACATGAAGGCTGCGGGTGAAGTCATGAAAAGTCGCAACGTTTAGCAATGGAGACTGGGAACAGCAGCTGAAGGACGGCAGCGGAGGCGTGGTGGATACGGGGAGTTTGGCGACTTGGCCATCGCTCGCGCCGCTGCTACTGAGCCACGAGAGGTCTCGAGCCGGACAGGGGCGGTCTGATAGGCCCACGGTGCATCGTAGCATTCTTCAGCTGGCGAACACGCCAGTCTCAGGCACGCACAGCGCGGATAAAAAGAAGGCCATAGTCAGCCTGCGCGCTGTTGACTTCTGGCAAACTTCATCACCAACGCCGCGCTTCATCTGCCCGGACCGTTCTCGAACGCTCTCGCAGCTCAAGGATCATCCTTCGATAGCTTCCAAAGCCGCTCCTGTGCCATCGCCAGACCATAGCTTACGCGCGTCGCTGCCTGATTGGGAGGCCCACCCGCTGCCCCTGCCCGCTCGCTCCGCCAAGGAATAGGGTTTCAGGACCACAGCCCCAAACCTGCCCAAATCCCCAGCGCGGCCTGCGACTCCATCGTCCACCACACACGCTCACTCGGCGCCCTCGTCGTTTGTCCCTCGTTTCGCCATAGTCTTCTCCGCGCACCTCCAGCATCTTCCTAGGCTTTCGACTTTGTGTTTGCATCCATCAGCACCAGCGTTTACCCTGTCTTTGCTTCATTTCCGGCACGAGAAAGGTTGAGCCTGCGGCCAAATTACGTTTAATCACACGTTTCATCTCTATCGCGACCTGATCAGAAGAGAAACCCACCACTTTCGAACCGACGCCTGTCGCGTGCCTCGTCCGCATATCGACGTCACCTTGGACGGCCGCCCACGGGCGAAGATCACCAACCATGAGAGCGCACACGACATATGCCACCATGCTCGCACCCTTCATACTACTCGCGTCCGCGCCGCTGGGCGTCTTGGCCGGCGACGTCCTCAAGACCAACGGCTACAGCTCCTGTCTGAACGGCGCTTCAGACATCAAGGTCAACAAGCTCGACATCGAGTTCGACAAGGACACCAAGAAGATCAAGTTCGACGTGTCAGGCACCAACGAGAAGGAGCAGAATGTCATGGCCACACTCATCGTCAACGCCTACGGCAAGCAAGTGTACGAAAACACGTTCGATCCCTGTGCCGACAGCACCAAGGTTCCCCAGCTGTGTCCAGTGCCCAAGGGTACCTTCGGCGCATCTGGAGAGCAGAGCATCCCCGAGAAGTACTTGTCTGCTATTCCCTCTATCGCCTTCAGCGTTCCAGACATCGACAGCCAGGCCACGATGCAGCTAAAGGCAAAGGACGGCGGCCAAGAACTGGCATGTATCACGTCACAGGTCACTAACGGCAAGTCTCTGTCCACTACCGGAGTCCAATACATCGCAGCCGGCATCGCGGGTGCTGCGCTGCTACTCTCCGGCTTCTCTGCAATTGCTAGTGCTGGTAGCAGCGGTGCGGCAACCTCGAGTCCAACTTTTGGCGATGTCATCGGCTGGTTTCAGGCCATGGCTTTGAACGGCATGATGAGCTCAGACGTCCCGGGAGTTTACCGCAGTTGGTCCAAGAACTTCGCTTTCAGCACTGGTCTTATCTATTGGGAGGGAATGCAACAATCCATCGATGGCTTCCGTGAGAAGACTGGTGGCAACCTCACGACCAATAGCGTCGACTTCCTGAAGAATGCCACGCTTGTTCATGTTGACCAGAACATGACCTTGACTAAACGCAGCATGGACACCGCCCTTTTGTTCGCTCGCGACGAACTGAACACCAACCTCAACGGCACGGAAGGCGGAGAGGGAGATAGCAAGGTCATTCACGCAGTCAAGGGCATCCAAGGCTTCGTCGAGGAGTACACTATTCCGGATGGCAACGCCTTCATGACTGTCCTGCTAGTTTTCGCCATCGTTCTTGCCGCCATCACAGTCGGTATCCTGCTCTTCAAGGTCATCCTAGAGACCTGGGCTCTCTTCGGCAGCTTCCCCAAGCGTCTTACCGGCTTCCGCAAGCGATACTGGTGGACCCTCGCAAAGACCATCACCAACTTGATCCTCCTTCTCTACGGTGTCTGGGTCCTATACTGCGTATATCAGTTCAAGAACGGCGATTCCTGGGCGGCGAAAACACTTGCAGGCGTTACCCTCGCTGCGTTCACTGCTGTGCTAGCATTCTTCACCTGGAAGATCTGGCACATCGCCCACAAGTTCAAGAAGCTTGAGGGCAATCCCGGTGCTCTCTACGACAACAAGGAGGTCTGGCGCAAGTACAGCATCTTCTATGAAAACTACAAGAAGAGCTACTGGTGGATTTTCATTCCGGCTATCCTCTACATGTTCGCTCGTGGATGCGTCATCGCCGGAGCGGATGGCCATGGTCTTGCCCAGGCTGCTGGCCAACTCATTGTTGAAGCAATGCTCCTCGTCGTCCTACTGTGGTCACGACCCTATTCGCTCAAGTCTGGCAACTGGATCAACATCGTCATCCAGGTCGTCCGTGTGCTGTCGGTAGTGTGCATCCTAATCTTCGTCGAGGAGCTCGGCATGTCACAAACCACGAAGACGGTTACTGGTCTTGTTCTCGTCGTCGTCCAAGCTTCGTTGACCGGTGTTCTGGCCATTCTCATTGCAGTCAACGCCATTATTATGTGTTGCAAGGAGAACCCGCACCGCAAGAAGCGGAAGGAAGCTGGTAAGTTCCGCAGTCTGTCACGTCCGAGACACCCGCTAACAACATGTGCAGAGAAAGCCCGCGACATCGACAACCTCACTCCCCTCGACGCGCGCAATTCGCTCCTCATGGACCCACAAGAACATAATAACAAGCGCAGTTCGTTCCCTATTCCCTTCGGCCCCCGCGCTGGTGGCTACGACCAAGTGCCCCTTTCGGAGCAGAACACGGCATACAACCGACCCGACCCGCAACGAAACCCGAGTGATCAAGGTGTCCTCCTTGCCGATGCCTCGACATTCGGCAGAACAACTTCCCACGCTCGCAGTTTCAGTAGTCATAGGGACGACAGCCCTGGACCATTGCGGGACCCTCATGCTGACGGGTATCATCCGACGGCCTACACATCGAATGCCCCATGGCAGCCTCAACAACCACGAGGCAACCAGGGCGGCTACGCGTACTAGATCCCGCAATACGCAAAACATACATCTCCTTGTGTAAATTTACCAGCTTAGGAGCATCTTGCTGGCTGTGTATATCGCTCCTTTGTTTTAGCATGGCATCTTGCGCGGCAACATCTGTCTTGTATCTAGACGGCAGCCATTTGTGTGTTGTTTGCATATGGGCGGTAACTGGGGGACCTGGCATGTAAAACTAATGCCAGCCTGTTATCGACCCGTTTAACGAATCTTTCCTATTGTTCATCGTGTGGGACTTGTACAGATGGATAAAAACTGAATTGTAATCAATGATGCGGTGGCCTGTGGCTGCGCAATATATCAGCTATGTTCGAACATGGGAGGATAGATAGAGAATGAGAGAATATCAAAATAAACCCCAAAAAGATTCCTTCGTGCTGCCTTCGGGCTACGACTAGCGCTTTCGGACTAACATTACGCGTGCTTGCTAGTTCGGATCAGCCCCATCTTCTAAACTTTAAACTTTAGATCCTTTGGAGTCAACTCGCACCTCTCCTGTTGGGACGAGTGGCCCCCCTGAGCCGCGATCCTGCATTATTGCCGAGACACTTGCGCTTACATCATCGCCCGAGGCAATGCACATGCTGGTCCTACGCCGTCGATCAGGTACCCACACAACAATACTAGACTTTCCTTGTGCGAAGCCCCGAGATCGTTCGTGCCTGCCGAACGCTTCCGCAAATAGTCAAGTGGAAAGTCGATCTCCCGCTAAGTGCGCGCCACGGGCCTGAAATAGCGACTGTGATGCAGGTACAAGAAGCAACAATACGCTAACCGCTATGGTGCGGAAACGATATGGTGGCTCAACAGTGCCGGCTGTTCCTGCAAGATGGGTGATAAGAGTTGGCGCTGCATGGGCATTTGACGCTCGTTTTCTTTCTTGAGCTTGTCTTCGATTTCCTCATTTCTCGCTCGCTATATGTGGGGAGTCCGTCCTGCATACGGCGTTTCTGGTGTCACTTTGCGGCATCCTGTTTCTGCGGCTTGTGTGTCTTTGTGGAGCTCTGTTTGAGTAAGAGCTATTGTGACGACGTGACGAACGCTTTCTCGTCTTTTGGTTCCTTTCGCTTGATTTGGCGCGGTACCGACGATTTGACTTCTGCTCAGCGAATATCTAGGTTTCTATCGCTATCAAAAGTTTTCGTCTTCTTCCGCCTGCTGTCGCTATCGTAAACTACTCTACCAGCTCCAGCTGTTTACATATCGCTACAGATCTCGCGATCGCACCGCTACATCGCCCATAATGCGGCGCTCAATCCTCCTCTCTGCCACCGCGGCCTTCCTCCCTCTCACAACGACCCAATCCACCTCAGCAAAGCGCGGCATCTGCCACGTACTGGCCGAGAAGGACCCCAACGACGACAAGATATGGATTTCTGGGCCTAGTAACCCCACTTGGTACTACAACTACGGCCCCGACCCGACTCCCGCCTATGCAAATGTCAAAAACATGCAATTCGTCCCCATGCTCTGGGGTGCTAGCGCCAGAGACAAAGGGTCACCCTTCTACGACCTCGTGAAAAGCCAAATCGAAGGCGGCGCCAATATTAGCTACGTCCTCGGCTTTAACGAGCCAGACGGCACGTACAATGACGGCGGATCGCAGATTGCTGTCGACCTTGCCGCCAGACGCTGGATCGCAGACATCGAGCCCCTCAAGAAACTTGGCGTGAAAGTTGGTGCACCGGCTGTTACGGGTGCGGCGAGCGGGTGGACATGGCTGGACAAGTGGTTCGAAGCGTGCGATGGCGGCTGCAATCCTGACTTTATTCCTGTGCATTGGTACGGGAATTTCGAGGGAATGATGAGCCATGTTGGACGCGTGACGAGCAAGTGGCCGAACCTCACTATTTGGGTGACTGAGTATGGGTATCCGAATCAGCCACTGGAGGCGACGCAGCAGTTCTACAACATGAGTGCGCGGAGCTTTGATACTTGGCAGTAAGTCTTCATTGCAAGCCCCCACCTCCTGCGGGTCGATATTAGATGAAAGGCAGTCTCCTGACGTCTTTGACAGAAACATCACGCACTACTCTTACTTTGGCGCCTTCCGCTCAGACGTCTCAAACGTCGGCGCGAACGCAGCCATGCTCACGCAGGATGGCAAACTCACAGATATCGGGTCATGGTATATGGGCGGCGCGGCGACACACAATATCCCCATGTCATCGGACTCTACTCGAAACTCACCTGTCCCCGCCTTTCTCCAGCGCCTCCTCCCTTCAGGCTCGGTTGGATGGAGCTGTTTCGCTCTTCCCTTCGCCGTGTGGAGTCTTCTGGTTTAGTTGCACAGAAGTGACTTGGAGTATCCAGTTGATGCGGACTTCCCTTATCTGGATCTGTCTGGGGCCGATGATGTGGTTCCCAGGTTTTGAGGAAGGTATATGTTTGTGTGAAGGATTCACTGGCCTCCCGTAGGTTGGCTATGGTTCAGCGCGTGTATGGCGGGCGGACTTACATGTCTGCTATTATTGGAGTGGTATGTGCTGGCAGGAAACGAGGTTCAGCGTGGTGAGACGGTCTGAGACTTTCCACGAAGAACTACCAGATAGCGTTCTTGTGAGTGAGAAGTAGTGTCAGATCATAACAAACTCAGAGGCAACCACGAATATGCACATTATTTAAGAACACGTATCGTACAACCACACCTGCCCCGCAGATGCCACCTCCCCAAACCTTTCCCCTTACAACCCTCGCACCGTACCCAATGCACCCAGGTCCTTCCTACTCCTCACCCTCTCCAGCGGCTCAAACCCCTCCAGAAACGCCTCCCCTTCGCTCAAACACACTTGATCTTCATTCTTGAGCCTCAACACCGGTTTGGGCACCTCTAGCTCCGGTACACCGACAGGATTACTATGCGCTCTACTCAGCGTCGGCGCCGTTCTTTCTTTTCTAGCAGTCTTGCGCTTCATAAGGTCCTTGAGCATATCCATAGCCGCGGACCCCACAGTCGTAGGCGACGTGCTCGGCGAGGAATCCGAGCTCGAACTCGGACTGGTCATAACTGTATCTCCATCTTCATCTTCCTCGGCCACACTAGCTAAAGGCGAGCTCGGCGTCTCGCTCTTCCGCCTCTTTGCGCTCGCGATCAGTGCCCCCCAGAAGTCAGCCTTGTCCTGCTCAAGACCGGCCACGTTCTCGGTCTTCAGCACTCCTTCGACATGTTCCGATTTCGTTGAGGACGAAGGGGAGATGGGTTCGCTGCAGAGTTCCAAGATAGGGAATGTAGAGGTATTGGGTGTGGGTGTGTGGATGCCGAATTTCTTGCCCCAGCGGCACTCGCTTGGGTAGTCGCATGTGTTCCAACAGTCTTTCTTCCTGATCGCACTCTCCTGGTGCGGCGACATTCGTAGCACAACGTGCCTTGCGCCTCCGCGACGCCAGCGGCCCCAGGCCTTCCAGCCCTGATAGTCGAATTCACTCGCACATGCTCTGTGGCGTCTCGTGCGGCGCTGCTGTGCGGGCTTGCGCCATGCTTTTACCGTCGTGGTCCCGCTGCAGAATTGGTGCCCGTCCTCGAGGCAGCGGCGCGTTACGCCCAGATGATAGCTGCGGTGGCACTGGTGGCATTGCCATACCCATGATAATGGGGAGGAGGGTGCGTCGGAGGCGTCTTGAGGGTAGTATATGTTTGGAGTTTGGGGGCGGGGAGAAGCTGTGTATTTGGAGGTAGGAAGGAATGGGGTCAGAGGTGTGCGTGGGGAGCAAGGCGAGGGTGGGATGGAGAGAAGGGTTGGTTTGAAGGGCGTTGGGTTGATCCGGAGTGGACTTCGCGTCCTTAGTTCAGGCATCTTGTCGAAGCTCTGTTGGAGCTTGCTACTGGGCGCTCGACGAGATGAAAAGAGTGTCCGGAAGTAGAACGCGCAAAATCCAGCTTTGCAGCAGGAAGACGAAGTGTAGAGAGCGTCGTACAGAAAAGATCAGACAGCAAATGCGACGCGACGATACCTCTTACAAGTAGAGGCGTTCCACAACTTTTGAGAGACGTCGACATATCGTGCACATGCGCAGCCACGCAGCCTAGCTACGTCCTTTGTGAGTGGCCGGCGAAGTTGCAACAATGGTTTTAACATCTGGATCTTTGTTCGCAGAATCTCGAACTCTACCACGGTGATCTAAATTTTGTCATCTCCTTTGTCTGGTAAAGCTCGAAAGTCGTCCAAAAGCCCACGTGAGTCCGTGGGAAATGTCGCCTTCTTTGTCCATGGTGGCTGGTCGGCGTTCAGAGGCTTTACGGCTCCATCGTTCGTTGCCTTGTTCGGCATGATGCGATTTGACTGTAATTGAAAGTTCCATGTTTCAGGCGTCTTGCAGTATGGTCTCAGATTGCAAGCGTAAGATGGTCAGGGTTTAGGATTGCGAACGAGCGTAGGCTTCTGCACATAATTCAAGTGCCTGATAGAAGGTCCTTATATTGCATAGCGAAGTACGTCACCGCAGATGTCGATAAGCGATGACGAACCTGAGGTCCAGGTTAGCTGCATGTGTACATGCTCGCTCAAAGGACATCTCGAGGGCGGCAACTTCCAGATGGGGATAAAAGCTAGGCTTATAACTTTCCATCGCCAACTATAGCATCCTCGTGCGCTGTGGAATGTGCCAAGACGCTGTCTGTGGCCGGTGACAGATGTGAGCATGGCGGTCATGGAGCATGCATTGTTGCTGCGGTTTGATTGTACCGATTGCCTTTTCTTTTTCAGGGGAAGAGCCTCATCTGCGCAATCAGCATGTATGATGCAGCCGTACAGTAGACTCGAGCGTCGCATCGGCTCGGAGTCCTCAGATAGCCCATGCGGGCCGTTTTCGAGTAGATAGATGACCGCCAAAGATGTAGAGACTCGTCAATGATGCGCGTATATGAGGCGCATCATTCTCACCGACGTCGTCCGGCAACTCCGGCTGGCGGGCTCGGTCTTTTGACCTCAGGTAATCGGATCTTTGAAACAATCAAAAATGCCTACCGAACGCGAAATCCGCATTGCGTACCCGCTTACGTCAGGCTTGGAGGGTCTGGCATGTAGAAATTCAGGCAGCAACGTTAGAGAACGCCTCGCCAACTTAGAATCTCGTGTCCTGCCGCACAGCTGGTGATATGGGGACGGTGGAAACGGTGCTGCGCCACGTGTGTGGATGAGCTACGCCTTCCCCCTTCTGGTGTTCCTTGCGAACCCTTGGAAGGTTCTTCCACCACGAACATGCAACGACGTCGTGGTTCGCGCTCCGGCAAGCAATGCCAGCCGACGGAGCGCCAATTCTTCCACGTCCGCTTTCCAACATGCATTTCTCCTTACCAAGATTACTCACTTGTCTCCCTCATAGGCCCGTTCGTTGCATCTGTCATCCCGCTCGCTTGTTCTTTCCAGTGCCGATTCGGGCTCGCCTTGCGAAATCGCATGTACGGCCGCGACAACAGACTTCCGCGCCCTGTAACTACGTCAATCTCTCTAAGCGTTGCTGGGAATTTCGCGTGGCTCGGTTGCTGATACAGGCCTCCCGTCCGTCTCGAAGCTTGTCGAAGGTTAGAAGCTGAAGATACCATACGTAAACTACTACATGGTAGACGTAGCCATTAGAGGCGGTGTTGCCTGAGTACTTTGAGGAAGTCATTGCTGCTACACTTTGTTTATAATCGAAGGGAAGGATCACTACAGACTGTGCTTGGTGTACTGGTTGTCGGTAGCCTGTCTTTCTCTTCCTGCACTCCTTTGCTTAGTCTTATATAACAATGGTCTACACTGGGAAGCCTAGCCGGGGTTGCGGCATGTGTAAAAGCCGGAGAATTAAAGTAAGTCTCAGCGTGGCGGCGAGCATCGAACGTTCCGTTTGACGTAGATCTGCTTGCATGTGCAGGTGGAGTTCCGAGACAGATCCCGCGAGCCTTACTCACTTCGATACTAACGAGTCTTAGTGCGACGAGAAACGACCGACATGTGGCAATTGCAAGAAGTCAGGTCGCGACTGTCCAGGCTATCCAGACGAATTCGATCTGGTATTTCGAGACGAGAACAAAGCAATGGCTCGCAAGGCGAGGAAGTCTTCTGGACTGGCGCCCTCCAGAAGTAGCACGGGAGGCTCAAGCTCGCATACTTCACCACATCTGTAAGTTGTTCCCAGCTGGCTGGCTCCACCCCGCACAGGGCGTATGTGCCGAGTCGATCAAGCTTCACCGTGCATGTGGAGCATCACGCAGGGATACATTAAGCTTGATTGAACGTTGTGATACATGCGCGTGAATCAAAAACATGGCACTATGCTCCATTATTGGTTCAGTACCAACTGACCAGAGCTAGGTCTCCATCTACATACTTTGAAAACCAGTCTGAGCCGAGCACCACCCAAATCGAAAGCTCCAACACATCTCGAAGACCATCAGATCAGAGTGGAGATGATCGACTCATACCCTTTCTACCAGGGATGCACACTCCTCTTCCATTAGAACAAACATTTGACTTCGAATCGTTTGTCTGGAACCTGCCAACTGGAGTACCTATCACCATCACCATGCCACCAGAGTACGAAGCGGTGCCATTCTTCTTCAAGAATTTCATCGCTCTGCCACAACAAGCCGAATCCACCAGAGGCTTCTTGGAATATCTCGTCCCACTCTACAATAAGTCGCGCCCCTCGTCAGTCCTTCATCTGGCTACTACCGCTGTCGCCATGGCTACATGTGGCCAGTACCCAGGACGTCAAGACCTCCTCCGCGACGCAGTATCCACCTACGGCAAAGCTCTAAAAAGACTCAACGAGGACCTGAAGGACCCTGTCATGTCAAAGAGTGATGAGACGGTGCTTGCCATTCTCATGTTCTCCTTGTACGAGGTCAGTAAACTGGTTGCCTCTGCAAGGTTTTCTGTAGTCTTTTCTTCCTGTCGTGTGATTGTGTTGGTGTCAGGCTAATGAAGGGCAGACTATTATGAGTACCGACGATACGATCACCGCATGGGGTAATCATGTTGATGGTGCAGTAGCTTTGACAAAACTCAGAGGTACTGAACAATTCAACAACGAAATGAGCCACTCGATATTTCGAGCCGTCAGAACGATGATGGTATGCTGTACGCTTTTTCCTCTTTCAACTTGAGGCTGATGAAGGCAGATTACAAGCTGCGTGCAACGCTCAAAGCCGATCGAGGACTTCCCCAGCTCAAAAGGATGGATAGGCAACGGTGAATTCAGCGAAGAAAACGTCGCAAACCGCCTCACACTAATCTGCATCGACCTGCCCCGTCTCCGCGCCCGCGCGAACAACCTCACCACCACCCCACACGACCCAGCTCACGAATCAGAAGCCAAAGAAATCCTCGAGTTCGCGCAAATGGTCGACGGGAATCTCGCAGAATGGTACATTACACTCCCACCCGAGTGGAAACACAGCACAATCGGCGTCGTCAACGAGATACCCGCCATAGAAGATCTAGCCACCACAGAAAAGTGGCCCGGCGAACAGCACATCTACAACGACGTCCCGCTCGCTAGCATTGTAAACGACTACCGTGTGTGTCGCATTTTCTGCAGACGAGTCATTATGGCATGCATCAATTGGCTCAGTAATGGCGGACACGTTGACGAAGACGGAGAGTACAATCAGTCCGTGTACGTTATACAGCAAATGGTGGATGCTATTAGCGCTTGCGTGCCGTTTCATCTTGATTATGAATTGCAGACTGTAGCGAAAGCGATGGGGCAAGAACAGAATGGTACGTCACTGAGGACTGCGGGCATACTCAGCCTCCACTATGGTTTGAAGCGGTGGCCATGCTGACAGATATGTAGCTGCAGAAGCTTTCGGCGGGTACTCCCTCGTCTGGCCTCTCTATGTCGCCGCCAATGCCGATACTGTTCCACAAGCACAGCGTGACTGGCTATTTGGTCGTTTGTCGGTTATAGGCACAAAATTCGGGCTTAGTAGTGCTCAAGTGCTTGTGCTGGCTAGAAGACATGTGCTTACATGTGGGCCGATGTTCCCTTGAGCTGTGAGGGCTTCCATTTAGTCTACGGGCGATTGTATCTTCGCACCCATCTCCAGTGCTTTGCAGCGCCGGAAGTAGAAGAAGAAGTTCCCCTTTCGTCCCAGCACTGTATAGGAAATGTTCTGTAATCTCTCCTTCGATCAATGTACTGCTGGTCATGTACACGGTTTCTTCGGTCATGGCTGTACGATACACGCATGGAAGGGTTGAAGGTGGTAATGTAACACAATTATGTATGCAAATTGATGTATTCCTGTGGTTCATGCATTCTAGTCTCGTTTCATCACACTTACATTACTGTACTAGTCAATGGGTTTCCCCTCAGCTGTCATCTTCATTCGATACCTGCAGCTATTGAAAGCTGCTTTACCTGCATCGGACAGCAAGACATCCAGTAGCCTGTTGAGCTGCCTTGTTCCCATCACAGGCATGTGCAACATCTCCCCTCGCCGCCTGACCACGACTTCTTCTTCACTTCATTCAGCAGCAACACTTTCACTCAAGCTGAGTTCATCAGAGGTTGGAATATCTCTCGGCGGACATACAACAAGTTCGTTGCGATTACAGAGCAGCTGGTACAAGAAGAAGGACCTGATCAGATGGGGAGGAAAAGCAGGAACGTTCTCTGGAAGATAGGCATGGTCATTGACAAGCTCCCACAAGATGATGAACTTGAGTTCCTCCAGTCTGAGGAGTCCTCACGTCCTTGGAGAGAGCAGACGATGAGGGCAGCAGTCAACAATGTTGCTGCGGACATCGCAAAGCGCAAAGCAAAGAAGCAGCTCACCTTTCACCACGCAAAGCAAACGAAGACCTTCAACCATGGCCTCAAGATGCCCAAGATATCGTCCAAGCCAAAGACTCAGGACAATGATAGCGCGCACGAAGGTGCAGGAGTAGTTTGTCGAAGGAGAAGAGGGGAGCTTCGACGTGCAATTATGACTATGTAAGAAAAGGAAGAAGCAAGCGAGACCCCACCGTTCCTAGAAGATGGCTCACTGCTACCGGACCCTCGTCCAGGCCCTTCTCTAGATCGGCGATTCCAAACAACCGAGCAATTTCACACTCTTCACCTCCCTACACCCCTCAAGCTGCAAACATTCCAATTCATCATAACTCACATACTCCCGCCTCGCTCCTCGCACTCTCCAAACCAATCTGATAGTCCGATACTCCATGCTCTCCGTCTCCATCGCGTCTCCGCTGCTCCCCCACCTAGCTTGCCCACTCCCCGTCCACGTATACATCAGACTGAGCTTCTCATCAAAGGCTAATTTCTCACCGTCCGCTTTCTCGAGCGCAAGCCGTTTGCAAAGCTCCGCTTGCTCCAATAACCCTTCCCAATACCCCAACAAATCCTCCCTCGTCTCTAACTCGAGCGTGACTTCCCGACAACTAGCTGGAAGAACAATCCCACTCATCACCGCGCTCAATTCCCCGATCCCGTTCTGACTCTGCAGTACCGACGGCCACAGGTACGCGCAAATCGTCCAGGTCACTCTCTTCCAGCAAAGATGCGGGAGCAAAAACCTTGAAAAGTTGGGCGGTCTTAATGCTATGAGGTTGTCGTGTAAGTGGTACAGGCCGGCGCCTTGTTGCTTCGTCACGTGGCGCAGCCAGATGTCGCCGTTGTACAGCAGCGACGTACTCCCCAAGTAGCGGAAATGGTGTGTAGCGCTGCGTAACGGGATGCCATGGGCTTCGTAGTACACCAGACGACAGGTGGATAAGAGGGCGATCGAGGTTTGTACGTGGTGCGTGTGGCCGGGCCGGAATAAGGGGGAGATTGAGTGGATGAAGACGGGCCTGGTTGTGTCGGGGCGTTGGCTGAGTACGTGGCGGAAGATCTGGAGACGGAGTTCTGCTGGGAGGAGGGAGAAGAGCGGGGACATAGTTTGGGTGTGTGAGTTGGATGGAGAGATGGCGGCGATGACGCGGCGGATGGCTCGGGCGTGGCGTTGGCGAGTGTAGCGCTCTTTGGGACGAGATTTACTTTGAGGCATGTTGGATGGGTTCGAGAGGTTGGTGATGTCGCTACTACTACTACAGCGTCTGAACCAACCCGATTTGATCTCACGGTGTGAGCATGCAGGCTATCGTATATTGTCGGTATTGCCAAAGGAAGTTCCCGGAAATTACTTGGGTATGACGTCTTCCCTCAAGCTTGAGGAAGCCGCGTCTGTTGGGGACCTTACTTCGGATGCAAACAAACGCAAATACGGGACACGAGTGTGATAGTAAGGTTAAACGTTCCTCTAAGGCTGTGCGCTTTGCCTAGGGTTTAATTAAAACTCGATGTGGACGGATTTCTCACGATGCGTTTTTTTTATAAGATATTATTCAGTTTTCATTAGTGCCGAGAAGCTGCATCATCCATGAGGACGCCGGAGAGTGTTTGAACGGAGGGAGTTTGCAGCGTTTTCTTCTTCTCGATATCACTCGATCTGTGCGCTGTATCGCTACGGAAGTCTGATCAGCCTACGTGACACATACGCTTGTATGGTCCTTCCGCTTTCTTCGTTCTCGCTCGATCGTACATTCAGTTCCCAGCGCCGTCCATTAGTCAGTCTACTCTTTCACACGGAAAGGCAACTGCGAGTCAACAGATTTTCATCGCGATCTTCAAATCATCCCCAAAGACATGCGACACTTTCGGACGGCTATCTTGCATGGCTCAGACTTGGCGAGTTTCTAACCCCCCTTTCGCGGTGCAATGGGCATCGCGACCGGAGCACGCGGTGTTCCTGTCCCAGCACCCTGCTTGCGTTGGTAGTAGCGCTCGACCACTTTGCGTACAAGCGCCTCGCTTGGTGCCTTGTCCGCTGGAGCTTTGATGCTGTCAAGTGTGTAGGGAGGCGGGATGAGGACGGAATCGTTGACGACGATCTGGGCGTCTGCCCATCGGGTTGGCAGGCTAAGCGAGTGTCAGCTCGTCCATGTTGATAAACGCACGCAACGGCTTTCCCTTACGTCCTCGATATGGCATCGAACAACTCCTGTGCCTCCCGGCTGACACCTTTGCCCTTCTGCGCATCCCTCTTCTTCATCTCACGGATCGTCTGCTCCTCTCGTGCCTGTAGCGCAGCAAGATCCACCTTGGAGATAGTGGGCATGGCGCCATCGAAGCCTGGTCCGGACTCGGCAACTCGCTCGCCTGAGCCCACAATCTCAAAAGACAGTATGTGCGCGAAGGGGATGATATGGTAGTCGCCCGGCTGGCTGGCGAGCGGTGCGGAGGGGTTGGGTGGGGCAGGCGCCGTGTTGATAGCTATGGCGTTGGTGAGGTTGCAGGCTGTGAAGAGGGTGCCCTCGAGCACATTGTTGTTCGGCGCGCACGTGATCTTGATGCTGTGTATCTTGTCAGTCTCCCGTGGTGTTGACTATGTCTCAGTGGCAGCTGCAAAGGCGCCAGGGAAAGTCGTACCGCGATCCGACCGCCTTGTACAGGTTCGAGTCTACGTCGATGGCATCCTTGCTCGAACCGCCGCCCACCTTCAAGTTGGGCGTCGCAACCTTGCCCGCGATACTGTTGCGCTTGTCCGCCATGAGCCGAGGCCTGTCCCAGCTCTTGCTTCAAGCTTGCTCTTCTTCCTCGCTTCAAACCTCAGGCTACGCCGAGGACTCCGCAAGCCGAACGCCGAATAGTCATGCAAGCAGCAGAAAGGCAGTGCAAAGGAGCGACAGGAAGGAGACGGCTGCAAAGGTACGCGCAACCGAAGGAGTATCAGCGAGGCGCGTCGCGGCGGGAGCGACTGGGGCTCGAGGTGGATGCAGGTAGTAGCGGTATTGGAGCGCTTTGATGATCCGTTGCTATGCCAAGCCTGGTTTGCGGGCGCTTGCCGGCTGCGCCAATCAACTACAACTAGATATTCTTGTACTGAATCTGGTCACAACTCGCACGTAAAGCACAAGACTTGCTCAACTGTAGTGGTGGGCTGTTCCTTCTTCTCAGGGTACCCAGTCCGACCATGCCACTTCGCGTTAAAGCGCCTTCCAACATCACATCACATAGGCGGTCAAGCCCAGCGAACGTTCACTTGTCAACCTTCGAGTGGTTTCGTGCGACTCAATCATCATTCTAGATTCAAGCTATGTATTTGCCCGCATGTCACTTTTCGAGCACAAAACTTGTGTAGCGCCGCGCTCTGTCGGACCAAGTGGTGGATATATCTCTGTTTATGCGTTGTATGTCTGGTGGAATGGTTAGTCGTTGCCAGTATGCTAACGAACTGCTGACTCACTGAAGCAGAGATGTTGCCACCCCTTCCAGTCCAGTTGACGTGGATGTCCTGACCCTCCTTGTATTGGTCGTTTGCGCACTCTGGCTTGATCCTGAAGGTGTGTGCGCCGAAGTAGTCACGCTGGGCCTGCAGCAAGTTGGCTGGAAGGTCCTTCGCGCGGTATCCGTCGTAGAAGCTGAGAGCGGTGCTGAAAGCGGGAGTTGGGATGCCCCATAGAGCGCCCTTGGAGACGACACTGAAGACATGTCAGCTGGAAGCATAAACGCTTACACATCGAGACTTACTCTCTCCACCCAGCCTGTGCATTGTGGATAGCCTTGTTGAAGAAGTCATCGAAAAGCAAGTTCTCGAGGTCGGGGTTGGCGCGGTACGCCTTGGTGATGTCCTTCAAGAAGACGGATCGGATAATGCAGCCACCGCGCCACATGAGAGCAATCTCGGGCTTGTTCAGCTTCCACTTGTACTCCTTGGCGGCCTTTTTGAGCAGTCAGTAACAATCCTTTGAGACCACACATGTCACTTACGTTCTGGATCAGCATGAAACCCTGGGCGTACGAGATAATCTTCGACGCGTACAGAGCCTGCTCAAGGTTGGCGATGAAGGCCTTGCGGTCTCCAGAGAAGCTTGGGCTGGGTCCATCGAGGAGGCCGGCAGCACGACCACGCTCCTGCTTGAGCGAACTCAAGCAACGAGCGAAGACGGCCTCGCCGATCAGGGTGACGGGCATGCCGAGATCGAGAGCGTTGATCGCGGTCCACTTGCCGGTACCCTTCTGGCCAGCGGAATCCATGATCTTCTCGACAATGGCGACACCGTCGTCGTCGTTCTTGTACATGATGTCACGGGTGATCTCGATGAGGAAAGAGTCGAGTACGCCCTTGTTCCACTCGGCGAAAACATCGCCCATCTCCTTGTTGCTCATGCCGAGACCGCGCTTCATGATGTCGTAGGCCTACGAGTTGTCAGTCGACACGACCGCGAAACCTGAGCTTTCGGTCGCACCTCGCAAATGAGCTGCATGTCACCATACTCGATGCCGTTGTGAACCATCTTGACGTAGTGGCCAGCACCCTCGTCACCGACCCACTGGCAGCAGGCTTCGCCGTCGGACTTGGCGGAAATCGACTGGAGGACATCCTACGGTACTGTCAGAGACGACCCGCGACTCGCTGCCGATATTCCTACCTTGATGTATGGCCAGGCCTCCTCGTTACCACCGGGCATGATGCTGGGACCGTAGCGGGCACCTTCTTCTCCTCCGGAGACACCGGTTCCGACGAATCGAATGCCCTTTCCGGCGAGGTATTTGGTGCGGCGGTTCGTGTCAGGGTAGTGCGAGTTACCGCCGTCGATGATGATGTCACCCTCCTCGACGCCGCCCTCGTTCAGAAGGAGCTCGATGAAGTCGTCCACAGGCTTGCCGGCCATGACGAGCATCATCATGCGGCGGGGCTTCTTGAGCTTCGAGACGAACTCCTTGATGGAGTGGGCGCCGACAATCGACTTGCCCTTGGCCTCTGTTTCCAGATCAGTTCGAGTCCGACTTGCGCAGATTTTCGACAGGCCTACCATCGCCCAAGAATCGGTCAACCTTGGCAACGCTACCAACCAGTCAGTATGCGCCTGCATCCGTGATAGTTCCAATCGCTTACGTCCTGTTGAACGCAACAACCTGGCGCATGTTAGTGCTGCAGCTGGCAAAGCTAGCCGGAAGGTATCCATACCGTGAATCCGTGATCGGCGCTATTTCATGTTAGCATTGCTTATTGAAGGTTTTGGGGGGTGAGTAATGGCTTACGCGTTGAGGATCAGGTTCTGGCCCATGACCTGGAAATCACAGGTGAGCTACCCCCTCATTTTCTCCTACTCCACGGCAAGTACTTACGGCCAAACCGATCAATCCGAAATCTCCGACGGCCTCAGACATGATTGCGGTTTGTGTTGGTGGGTGCTGGAGGTATTCGCAGTACCGCGGGGCTGGTAGGGTCGAAGAAAGCTGCAGCGGCCGGGCGCGCAACTATAATGGACAATTGGAGCTGTAAGAGCTGTTTGGGGACGAGAGAAGAAGAGAGACAGGCCGGAGTTGGTGGGGTGAACGAGATGATAAGTAGTTCTCCGACCGGAAAGGTTTGAAGGTTAGCGGGGCAACTAAAAGGTTGCGTCAAGTGGCTGCGATGGAAGGAAGCACGAGCCGTACACATCCCTACACCATTCTAATCCACATAGTGACGGACAGCAGCTTCGGCCGCGGCGGTAACCGTTTGCAGTCTATGTCACCGTTGCCACTTTTACCGTGTAATTGTTTGCTGGAGATCGGTTCCCCATTATGCGGCGTGGATAGCTTCAGTAAGCTCTACATGCTGCGCTGGCGGGCACCCAACGCGCCTTGAGACATGTAGCCCGAGATATCACCAGCAGACGCTGTTTGCTTCTTCTATGGATACGATGGAATGAATACCTCCGGCGGACGCGCGCGGAAATGCTACTGCTCCTGCGAAAATGCGCATCGCATCACGCTGGTCGCTCTGGCCTGCACAGTGGACTGCCCCTCCACCTCAGCCTTAACGCCTGCTTACGGAAGGAGGGGCTGCGTGCAGGGATCTTCGGGCACGCTAAATCCGAGTGCGAATCAATTAATGTCTTCGAAGAGCATCGACAAGGACGTTATGCAGAGCACACGGCTGTATAGTCAACATACATAAAGTATACACTGTAACAGGGCTTGCTACCCGTCAAGTCTGGTGCGATGCGAGCCCATCCCGTTTGCTGCTGCCCTGCAGACGCTGCTGTGCTGCGGCTGGTCGGCATGGTCACGTGCGCGCCCACGCCATGAGCACAGAGCTTTCTTGAGCCAAGGCGCCCTCTCAGCGAACATCACCCAACAAATAATAACGGCGTCAACACATTATTTCACGCACCCAGCGGTTATTAACCTGCACCGGCCCGCCATCCCACACTACTGCCTTCAAACGCCGACCGGAGCTTGCTACCGCGCTCTATCCGCAACACGGCCTCCGCCGCATCAGGAAAGACTCGTCGACGACCTTGTGTGTAGTCAGCATCCTGTAACCACAGCCTGCGCAGCACCTGCGGCTTCATCACCTCGACCGCAAACACGCCCTCACCAGTGAACATTCACCACTTGACCGGTACGCGACACGGTGGGCCCCGCCACACACATTCGCCGCTGTGAATCCTCCGGCTGCACCTCACCCCGTCATCAACCTCAACCGACACCACTCGATCAAAGACAACCACATCACCCTTCGATACACCACTGTGCGCCCAACTACGACGCATCACGGTCCACGACAGCAGGAGCGCGGATCAGATCAGCTTCTGGTTAAGTCATCACTTCACTGAGATTACCCTGAACTGACGTGCAGTTCCAACTCCAATATGGCAAGCATGCAGCCACACCACTCACTCCCAGCTCGCCCTCCGCCGTCGACCTACTCGGCGCCACCCTCGAGACCGGGCAACGCTGGTGCTCGGGGCCAGGGCGGCTCGTTCACGTACGCCGGCCTCACGCCGCGCTCAGTCGTGGCGCAAGCTCCCCCCCAAGCTGGCCCACCGGCCGTCTACTCGCAAGCCCCAGTGAGCACCCCGTACCAAGCTCCTGCCAGCAATACTTACTACGACAACTCATACCCAGCCTATGCGGCGGCTGCGCCCTCGCCATCCTTCCCGGCTGCTCCGCCCATGGGCCGTGGCTTTGGTGGCACTTACGATCCCGAAGAAGAGGCTCGCATTGCCGAGTGGAATAGCGCTTACAACAAAGACGACGCGGCCAAGAAGGGTAACAATGCGAATGTTGGCGCACGTACCGATGCCGTAGCGACGCCGGACGCGGAGCCTGCCCTGACCGCCGACGGCAAGCGCAAGACTGTCGTTCGCGAGGGAGGTGGAAAGACCTGGGAGGATGCCACGCTGCTGGAGTGGGACCCCATGCATCCAAGGCTGTTCATCGGCAACCTTGCAGGAGAGGTCACGGACGACTCACTCCACAAGGCCTTCTCCAAGTACCCCTCTCTCGTCAAGTCCCGCGTCGTCCGTGACAAGAAGTCCACCAAGAGCAAGAGCTACGGCTTCGTCAGCTTCTCCGATACTGACGACTACTTCCGCGCGTTCAAGGAGATGAACGGCAAATACATTGGCAGTCACCCAGTCACGATCAAGCGAGCGACATCTGAAGTCAAGGCCGTCACCAAGAAGGAGGACAAGCATCAGAACCACGGCAAGAACAACAAGAACAACAAGGGCCAGACGAACCGACCCAACACCATCACCGCTGCTCCCGTCGCACCCAACCCTGTCGCGTTCATCCCTAGAGGTGTGCAGAAGAAGGGCAAGTTGGGCGCACCGAGGGTCCTTGGCTGAGATAGGCGCTCGGGGTTATACGCGGAATTGGAACACCGTCAAGGTCAGTAGTTCAGGTTTCTTCACCTTCGCTATCATCTTTTCCTCCAAGTTTTTGGTTGCTTAATGTCATGGCGAGACTGGCGTTTAAGATTGGACGGGTTAGGTCAGCGAAGTGTCTACAATTTGCATTGCTTCCTTGCCCTAGTTCTCTCAGATGATAAGTGCTATAGCTTCTAGCACGTGCGGTAATTCCCAAAAGCACTTGTATGCTAACTATTGGCTGTGTCGTACCTATCGTGTTCCTCAATGTGATTACATCTGCACTCTTTGCAGTCTCTACGACCCACCGTGCTATAGAAAGCATGATTTGCGTAGGTTGTGCTCGGATCCATGACGCTCTATTAGGTGTAGCTCAAAAGCGATAGCACCAAGAGTATGTAAGGTGGCTGTGCATACGCACTTTACGAAGAAAATAATAGTACCTAGTAATATAACTATTATATATACACTATAGTTAATTACTCTTACTATATTTACTACTATTATACTAGAAAAAATCTATAATATATAAAGTTTAGTAGTTTATATAATATACTCTATAGATAAGTTACTATATAAG
>Ga0210040_10003734_pt1 | contig 20395 bp, 12 predicted proteins | sample CryGeyCG12114_NA_FD_185462 | JGI IMG/M metagenome (GOLD analysis project Ga0210040, IMG submission 185462) | Groundwater microbial communities from aquifer - Crystal Geyser CG19_WC_8/21/14_NA (SPAdes) (version 2) | ecosystem: Environmental > Aquatic > Deep subsurface > Groundwater | place: USA... | reverse complement strand
TCGGCGCCGAGGTCGCGCTCGCGCCCGGAGGTGATGTAGGCCGGGCGGGCGACGGCCGCGCGCGTGCAGAGGCCGAGGCGCTGGCCGGCCCGGACACCCGGTTCGTCGGCCGGATCGACGACGCTGCCCTGCGCGACCTCTACCGGCGCTGCCGCGCTCTGCTGATGCCCGGCATCGAGGACTTCGGCATCGTGCCGGTGGAAGCCCAGGCCTGCGGTGCGCCGGTCTTGGCCGTGGACGCCGGTGGGGCCAGGGATTCGGTGGTGCCCGGGGTCACCGGCGTCCTGGTGGCCTCCGCAGACCAGGGCGAGGTCGAGGCCTGGGCGGCGGCCCTGAGGTCGTTCGATCCGCTCGACTACGACGCGGCAGCCATCCGCCGGCACGCCGAAGGCTTCTCGCGCGCCCGCTTCCGTGCCGCGATGGCGGAGGTGATGGTCCGGGCTGCCGGTTAGCCGGTTAGCCCGTCAGCTGGCCGGCCCAGCACGGCCCGCACCGTCTCGGACGCGACGTCGTCCCAGGTCCGGGTCGGCCGGGACGACGGCGTGCGCGGGCCGTCATTGCCCAGATGGTGGAGCACCGCCCTGGCCCAGGCGTCGACGTCGTGGAACGGCAGGTGCGTGGCGGCCTCGCCGCTCACCTCCACCAGCGCCGCGTCCACCGACGTCACCAGCGGAGCCCCGAGATCCAGTGCCTCGGCGGCCGGCAGCCCGAACCCTTCGGCCAGGCTCGGCGCCAGCACCACGGCCGCCTGTTCGTAGCACCAGCGCAGCGTGCCGTCATCGACGCCGACCAGCTGCAACAGGTTCCCCGAGCTGACCAGGGCTGCGTGTGCCGATCCGTAGCTCTCCTCGCCCCAGGCCGGCGGTCCGACGTGCAGCAGCACAGCGTCGGGCCGGGTCCGCACCACCTGCTCGAAGGCGGCGGTCACCACCGGCAGGTTCTTCCGCGGCTGCGAGTCCCCGACCACCAGGGCGAACGGCCGGCCGGCGAGCTCGGCCACCGGCCGCGGCTCCGCCTTCCGTAGCTGCGGGCTGGTCGCCAGCGGCACCACAGCGGCACGGCCGGCCGATCCCGGTTCCCAGTGCCGTACCCGGTCCCGGGTCGCGGCGCTGACGCACAGCAGCGTGTCGGCCTGGCGGATCGAGGCGGAGTAGGGGCGGGCCAGCAGGGTGCGCTTGGCGAGCCCGAAGTCCTGCGCCCGCTCCAGGAGCAGCATGTCGTGCACGGTCAGGGCGGTTCGGGCCCGCACGCTTCGGGGGAGCAGGTGCTTGGTGCCCTGGACGACGTCGAACCGGTCGCCGAGCAGGCGACCCAGCGCCTGCCGTTCGATCGCCGGTACCGCGGCTCCCGGCACCGCGGGCAGCCGCACCACCCGGCCCCGATCGCCGAGCAGGTCGCCCAGCGGCTCGGCGGCTCCCGCGGAGGTGAGCAGGAACAACTCCACGTCATCCTGACGCTGCAGCGCGTACGCCAGTTCCATCGTGTACCGCACCATGCCGCCGCCCAGACCGCTCGCCGGCACGTGCGAGGCCATCAGCAGCCAGCGGGTCGGATTGCTCATCGTGGCCTCGGACCGGTCGGAGTGAGCACCGGGGACGCCGCGGGGGATAGCTCGGGTCGCACGGTCGGGTGGGGGGACAGAGCACGGCGGGTCCGCTGCTGCCGGTCGTCGCGCACCAGCACCAGTGCGACCACGATCAGGCACACCCAGGCCGGCACCACCCGCCCCTGTGTCCAGTACAGGTAGCGCGGGAGGTCGAACAGCCCGATCAACGCCACGGGGTACAGCAAGGCACCCCACACCGTCCCGTTTCGGAAGCTGCGGTACAGCAGCCCGAGCACGACCCCCAGCAGCACGAAGAAGGCGAAACCACCGACGAGACCGAAGTCGACGAACGGCGTCGTCAACCCGCCGGGGTTGTTGAACTCCGGGCTGGCGAACCGTTCGAGCAGGTTGTCGGAGGTCGCCGGCACCGGTGCGGAGAACCGGTCGTAGAGGCCCAGGGAGGCGATGACGGGCGCGTTCCACAGCGCCGCCAGTGAGTCCAGCGGCAAGCGCCCCGGGAAGGTGCCGTACTGCATCTCCACGTACCCGTTGTTGTATGCGGTCGCGTAGTACCCGGCGAACCGGATGAGCGCGAAGAGGGCGAAGGGCTCGTCGGTGCGGGTCCGGAAGAACTGCCAGCTCCGGGAGTACTCGAAGGCGGCGAAGATCAGCAGGACCAGGGGCGCGAGCACGATGGGGGCGATCCTGGCGACGAGCCGGCGGACCGGCCGACGGCTGTTGCGTGCCGACATGGCCAGGACGGCAACGGCGGGGACGGCCACCTCGATCAGCGCCAGGCGCTCGCTGGCGGCGAACGACCGCACCAGGGTGAGGAGGAGCACCAGCACCAGTTGCGCGATCAGCGAGGCGGTGCGCTCGCGCCGGAGCAGGTACGCCGCGAGCACGACGAAGGCGATCCCGCACTGGGTCAGCGTGGTGACCCCGGCGATGCCTCCGAAGGACTCCTTGAGGTCGGCGCCGTAGGTGTCCTGGCTGATCAGGGCCTCGACCAGCACGCCGGGGGTGACCCCGCGAGCGAAGCCGGAGCCGAAGTAGGCGGCGTAACCCACCATCGTCAGCCAGAACAGGACGCGGGCGGCGGCTCCCAGCCGCCGTGGCACCGGCCGGTCGGTCAGCAGCGACGACTGCCGGTTCGCCACCGGGGACAGCCGGGAGACCAGCAACGCGACGCCGCCCGACACCAGAGCCGCGACCGCGACCAGCACGAGGTTGCCGGCGGTCACCGATTTGGGCGTCCGGTAGAAGAGCTGGAAATCCGCGTCGCTGAGGCGGTGGGTGAGCCACAGCGTCGGCGGCACCAGCAACGACATCGCCCCCAGCGGGGAGATCCACCACAGGCCTTGGGCGGACCGACGCGTGGTGCTGCGGTTCATGCCTCCTCCGGCCAGTCGGCGGGCCGCCGGTCGGTCCAGCCCGCCCAGGTCCCGCGCAGGTAGGCGAGGTCGGCTCGAGCGAGCGCGCGCTGACCCCGGACGGTGCGGACGGCGACCGCGCCGGCCTTGCGTGCCGAGTACCAGAGCAGCTGCCGGCGTGGGAGGCGGTGCAGCCTCCACAGGTGGCCGTTGCCGCAGCCGTAGCGCAGCATCTTGCGCACGAAGGCGGCGTCGGCCTCGTCCCGCGGCTCGTCCTGCAGCACGACCAGTCCGGGCTCGTAGTCGACCCGCCCACCGGCGTCCAGCACCCGGATCATCAGGTCCGACTCCTCGCCGGCGCCGTACCAGCCCGACGAGCCGACGCCCATGCCCTCGTCGAAGGTGCCCACCTCGGCGAGCACCGACATCCGGAAGAACATCGTGCTCATGATGCTGGTGCGCATGAAGTTCGACCGCGTCACCGGTCCCGGAGAGGACAGCCAGCGCAGCATCGACGGCCGGCCGTCCACCGTGCGCTGCTGGCCGCTGAGTCCGGCCAGCCCCACGTCCGTGGCGAAGCGGTGGATCACCTGGCCCAGCGTGTCGGCCGGAAACCAGCAGTTGTCGTCGGGGAAGCCGACCAGTGGGGCGGTGACCAGCTCGAGCCCGGCGTTGCGCCCGCGCGCGGCGCCACGCCCGGACCTCGTCACCGCCCAGTCCACCGCGGTACCGCTCTCCCGGAGCACCCGGGCGCAGGACTGCTCGGAACTCTGGTCGCAGAGCACGAGCTGGATCCGGTCGGCCACCGGGGAGCCCTCCACCGAGCGCAGCAGCCGCGCGAAGTCGTCCGGACGGCCGATGGTGGTGACCACGAGTGACAGCACGGGGGTGCGCTCTCCCGTCCGCTCAGGCACGCCGTGCCTGCTTCCCGGCGGTCGCACCCCCACCGGGTCCGACTGATTGCCCGGCGCGCTCCGCGCCGCGGTCCGGGCTTCCCGCGGCGGGCGTCTCGGCAGCGACCGGCTCGGCTACGACGGAGTCGGAGGGCTGCTCGGCGTCGGACGCCGCATCGAGCGGGTCGGTGACGGTGGGACGCGGCCGGTCGTCATCCATCACGGCCGGAAGGGACGTGCGGTCCGGTGCCGCCCATCGCTCCCGGAGTCTTCGGACCGGATGGGTCACCACCACGCCGCTGAGCGGCACGCCGGCCGACCGGAGCACGGCCATGGTGCGCTCCAGCTCGTCGATCCGCGACTGCCTGATCCCGGCGACGACCACCGTCTCCGCGCACTGGCGTGCCAGGATCAGGCCGATGTCGGACTGGTCGAGCGGAGCCGAGTCGACGACCACCCCCCAGCCGGCGGCCGTTGCCGCGGCCACCGGCTCACCGGCCAGCGCACGCACCGTGCTGGAGAACTGCTGCTCGTCCCCGGGCCCCGCGACGAGGACGAACAAGTTGGGCACGATGGTGGGTTGCGCGACGGGCAGCAGTGCCGCCCAGCTGATGGAGGTGCCGGGCTCGGGAGCGAGCTCCGCGAAGTCGTTACGGCTGGTGTCCACCCCGAGCCGCGCCAATTCGTCGTCCGACTCGCCGAGCGCGGAGATCAGCAGCACCGGTCGGTAGCGCGCGGCGTGCCGGGCGTGCTGCAACGCGGCGAAGCTGGTGCCGGTACCGGACGCGCCGCCGAGGAACGCGACGCTGCCACCGCCGGCAGGCCCCGTTCTGAGGGCGAGTGCCTGGAGCTGCACCGCCCGGTCGAGCGGTCCGCCGCGGTGTTCCGACCCGGCGGCGCGGGGCAGCGGCGGAGAGAGGAGCGGGACGCCGAGGTCGGCGACGTCCTTCTCGTCGCGCAAGCGCCCGCCCACCGAGCTGGCCAGCGCCGGCATCGCCGCTCCGAGCAGTGCGCCGAGCACGGCACCTGCGAGGGCCAGCAGGACGACGGTCGACACCGCGCCCCCCGGCTCGGCGGTGGCGCTCTGGACCACGCCGGCGATCGAGGACACGTCCGCGGCGGCCCGCTGCAGCGCGTCCCGCGCCGAGAGCTGGTCGGCGTACTGAGCGCTCAGCGCCGAACGCTGCTGGGCCTGCGCATCGAAGCCGGTGGTGCCGTTGGGTGACGGCAGTCCATCCAGCGCCCGACCGGTCGCCGCTATCTGTGCATCGAGCGCCGCGGTCTGGTCCGCGATCCGCCTGCTCAGCCGCTGCTGCCGGTCCTGCACGTAGAGGTCGGCAGCGGACTGTGTCTGGGCGATGGCGCTCCCGGAGGTCGCCGCCGTGCTGGTTATCTGGAGCACGTTGGAACTCCCGACGCGGGTGGCGTTCAGTTCCGGAACCACGCCACCGACCTCGGCGCCCACCCGTGCGGCGAGCTGCTCGCCCGTCAGGTAGACCAGCTCGGTCTCCAGGTAGGTGGCGTTGCGAGCCGCTGGATCACCGGCCGTCGTCCCGGAGGCGGCCTGCTCGACGGCGTTGGGGTCGGGAGAGCTCTGCACCAGTGCGGAGGCGCTCACCGCGGCGGTCCGGGTGGCCCCGACGACGGCCCCCGCGGCCCCTAGCAGCAGGGCGCCGACGAGTGCACTGGCCAGGGTCCGGCGAAGGCGACGGATCCGGACGGATCGGGCCGCGCCCGCCGTCTCGGGCGCGGGGGCGTCGTCCTCGACGGTCCATGTCATGCGGGTCCTTGTCGGTCGTGTGGCAGGCGGGACGAGAGGGGTTCGGATCTCTCGGCAGGCGCCGGAATCCGGCTACCATGGGGCCGCGCGACGCCGCCTCGTCTCCGCACGTGCGGACGTTCCTGCCCCAGTATGGACGAGCGATCCGCGATGCAGCGGCTGCCCGAACCGTGACGGCACTCCACTCGACCAGCCCGCACCGGACGCGAGGGACTCCCAGCCATGAGCACGTCATCCCGCACTGCCCGTCCGGGCGCTCCCGATCGCCGCCGGCTCCTCGTCGCCCTGGCCGTGGCGGCGGTCGTCCTGGGCGGGCTCGCCGCCGTGCTGCTGACCGGGCGGTCCGACCGCGAGGACGAGCGGTTCGGAGCGAGCCCGACCGGGTCGACGGTCAACGTGTTGACGGCGGGAGCCGTCGGAGACGGAGTGACCGACGACACCGCGGCGATCCAGGCCGCCTTCGACGCTGCCGAGCCGGGGGAGACGGTGCTGCTGCCCGAAGGGCGCATCTTCGCCGTCGGCGACATCCTCACCCTGTCCTCCCCTGGAGTCACCGTCCGCGGCGGCGGCACCCTGCTGGCCACCGACGAGGAACGGTCGTCCTTCCGGGTGGCCGCGGACTCGGTCACCATCCAGGACATCACTCTTTCGGTGGCCGAGACCACCCGTCGGTGGGACGCCTACGAGCAGCAGCGCCTGCACATCGATGGACACGTCGGAGTCGCCGTGCGGGAGGTCACCATCGACGGCTCGGCGGCCGCGGGGGTGTACGTGGGCGGTGCGGCGTCGGACTTCCTGCTCGACCGCCTGCAGGTCAGCGGCACCCGGGCCGACGGCATCCACATCACCCAGGGTGCCCGCGACGGCGTGGTCGACTCGCCGGTCGTGCGCGACGTCGGCGACGACGGCGTAGCGGTCGTCTCCTACCGGCCGGACGGCGATCCGTGCGCGCGCATCGAGATCCGCTCACCGGTGGTTGCGGGTACCGCTGCCCGCGGGGTGTCCGTGGTCGGAGGTGTGGACGTCCGGTACTCGGACATCGACGTCTCGGACACCTACGCGGCCGGGGTGTACGTGGCCGCCGAGGGCGGTTACGACACCGAGGGGGTGTCCGGGGTCGCCGTGGACGGTGGCACGGTCACCGACGCCAACCAGGGCACCGACATCGACCACGGCGCGGTGTTGGTCTACAACGGCACGGAGGCCCAGTCCGTCTCCGACGTGGCGATCACCGACCTCGAGGTCTCCGACACCCGGGAGGATGCCAGCCGCTGGGTCGGCCTGGTCGCCGACAGCGACGCGCCCATCTCCGACATCGTGCTGCAGGACCTGGCGCTCGACGGTTCCGGACCGGACACGCTCCTCGTCAGCAACGACCCGGACACGACGTACCGGGCCGAGGGCTGGACCCGCAACGGGGAGGACGTCTCCGCGGACGACGTGCAGTCCAGTGCGGCCGTCGGATCCCCGGGCGATGCCGCCCCGACGGCCAGCGGTGCCTCTGTTCCGAGCGGTGCCTCTGTTCCGAGCGGCGCCTCTGCCCCGAGCGGCGCCTCCGCGCCGAGCGGTGACTCTGCCCCGAGCGGCGCACCGCCCGGCCCCCGCGTCTCCGTGCTGGACCGTGGAGCCTCCGGCGACGGGGTGACCGACGACACCGCGGCGCTGCAAGCTGCGTTCGATGCGGCGGCGCCGGGTGAGACCGTGCTGCTGCCGGCCGGGTACACGTTCGTGCACAGCGACGTGCTCACCCTTCGCTCGCCCGGAGTCACCGTCACCGGTGGTGGGACGTTGCTGGCAACCGCCGAGCAGAGGTCCTCCCTGTCCATCGCCGCGGATCGAGTCGTGCTCAGCGATGTCACTCTGCGTATATCTGCCACCACGCAGCGATGGAGTTCACCCGCGCAGCAGCGGCTCCGGGTCGATGGTCACTCGGGCGTGGTGGTGCGCAGGGTGACCGTCCAGGGTTCGGCTGCTGCCGGCATCTTCGTCAGCGGCGGGGCGTCCCACTTCCTCCTGGACCGGGTGCAGGTCAGCGACACACGTGCCGACGGCATCCACCTGACCGACGGCGTCCACGACGGCCAGGTGCTGTCACCGGTGGTGCGGAACGTCGGGGACGACGGCGTCGCCATCGTGAGCTACGTCCCGGACGGCCCGCCGTGCGCGCGGATCGCGGTGACCTCACCGGTCGTGGACGGCACCACCGGTGGTCGCGGGATCTCGGTCGTGGGCGGCACCGACATCTCCTACACCGACATCCAGGTGCGCGACACCTACGCCGCCGGCGTCTACATCGCCGCCGAGGGCGGTTGGAACACCGCCGGGGTGGACCGGGTGACGGTGACCGGCGGCTCGGTCACGAATGCCAACGCCAGCACCGACCTCGACCACGGCGGTGTCCTGGTCTACAACGGGACCACCGACCGCGCGGTGCGCTCGGTCACCATCTCTCGCCTGGTCCTCAACGGGCTGCGGCCGACCGCCAGTCGCTGGACGGGGTTGGTCGCCGATACCTCGGGGGTCATCTCGGATGCGGTGCTCGAGGGCATCGTCATCGACAGCCCCGGGCCCGCCACCGCCTTCGTCAGCAATTCGCCGAGCACCACGTATCGGCTCTCGGGATGGCTCCGCGAGGGCATCGGGTTGCCTGCGGAGAGCCGGGGCTGAAGCTCTCCGCTGGTCGCAGCCGCATGTCACCCGCGATGAGGGCGGTAGATTCCTTCCTCGTTGCCCGGGCTGCCGCCTGGCCATTGGTGTTTGCCGGGATCGAGGAGGTCCAGGATGGGTGCGTCGGACGGTACTGATCGAGGTCTGCCCACGGCGGAGGGTGGTGCAGCCGCCGATCTGCGTCGGTACCTCGCTGGTGAACCCGGAACGGACCCCACGGTCGGCTCCTCCCCGTTGCTCGGCCGGCTGCGCGGGCTGCTCGGTCCTCGCCAGCGGGCGTTCGCCAAGGTCGTCGGAACCCGCCTGATGGCGCCCCGGTCCGCCCGCCGGTTGAAGGCGCTGGCCGGGTCCGGCCGACCGCTGCTGCTCAACCTGGGCAGCGGGACCTACAACGCACCCGGCTGGGTCAACATCGATCTGTGGGGCCTGCACAGCGCCTGGGGAGTGAACCCGGACGTGATCTGGGACCTCACCAAGCCGTTGCCGCTGCCGGCGGGTTCCGTGCGGGCTGTCTTCCTCGAGCACGTCCTGGAGCACTTGACGGCTGCGACCGCACTGGCTGCGGTGGACCAGGCGCACCGGCTCCTGGAGCCCGGTGGTGTGCTGCGCATCTCGGTGCCCGACTTCGGCCGGTACGCCCGCAGCTACGCCGCCGACGGGAAGGGGACGGATGCCGACTTCCTCGCCGGTCAGCGTCCCGGCCGGCCGACCCCGTTGCTCGCGCTCGCGGAGGTGTCGCACCACCACGGCCACGTCTCGCTCTGGGACGACGCGACCCTCGTAGAGCTGCTCCGCAGCGCGGGATTCGAGCAGGTGGCTCCCAGTGCCTTCCAGCAGACGCAGCTGTCCCCGATCCCGGACAATCCGGACCGTCGTGGGGAGAGCCTGTACGTCGAGGGAATCAAGGCCGGCGCGGCCTGAGCAGCTCCGCGATGACAGACCCGTGCACGAGGGGAGCGGCCGTGCCCGAGGACCGGCCCGATCGCCGGGCGAGGATCCTGGTGATCCTCCCGGACGTGGCCTGGCCGCTGGACGGCGGCAAGCGATTGCGCTCGGCCGGGGTGCTGAGCGGCCTGGCGCAGGTTGGCGAGGTCGACCTCGCGGTCCTGTTTTCCACCGCGGAAGATGACGGAGCGCCGTGCCCCCCCGACATCGAGGTGGCCCGATGGCTCCGGCTGTCGCCGCCGCCGTTGCCGCTGGCTGCCGCCGGGCTGCGGCTGGTGGTCGACGGAGTGCCCTGGCAGGTCGCCGCACAACGATGGGAGACCGTCCGGCACGAATTGGCGCAGTGGACGGCCGGCCGGGACTACGACCTCGTGTGGTTCGGGGCCATGGATCACGCCCTGTCGCTGGCGGATGCTGTGCGGGCCCGCCATTCCCTCGTCGACATGGACGACATCGAGACGGAGAAGTGGCGCGCCTACCTGGAACGTCCGGCGACTGGGTGGAGCCAGCGGCTCGAACACCTCCAGCGGCGGATCGAGCTCCCGCTCTGGGGTCGGGCGCAGCGGCGGGTAGCGGCGCAGCACGGCGTGGTGCTGTGCAGCGACCAGGACCGGGAGCGGATGCTCGCCGCCGGGGCCCGGCAGGCGCTGGTGGTGCCCAACACCTACCCCGATCCGGGATTGGTCGACCGGGTGATCGCCGAGGAGGCGCCTGAGCTGCTCTTCGTGGGCAACTACGCGGTGGCGGCCAACGTCGATGCGGCGGAGCACCTGGTCCGCGACGTCCTGCCGCTGCTGCGTGCCTCCGTGCCCACCGTGCAGGTCCGGCTGGTGGGGCGGGAGGGCCATCGGGTGGGCCATCTCGCCGGGCTCGCAGGTGTCGACCTCGTCGGCGAGGTCGACGACGTCCGCCCGTACCTCGCCTCCGCGACGGTGGTGGTCGCGCCGGTGCGATTCGGCGGCGGCACTCGGCTCAAACTGCTGGAGGCCTTCGCGGCCGGGGTCCCGGTGGTCAGCACCCCGTTGGGCGCCATGGGTCTGGGCGCACGAGATGGCGTCCACCTCCTGCTCGGCGAGGACGCCGGGCAGCTTGCCGCGGCGGTCGGCCGGTTGTGCTCCCACCCCCAGCTCGGCCGGCAGCTGGCCGAGGCAGCCCGCGAGCTGTACGTGGACCGCTTCACGCCCGCCGCTGCGATATCGGCGGTACGCCGGGCCGTGGATCCGCTGCTCCTGCAGGGAAGTGGTGCCGGCGACGCGTCCCTGCCGACCGGCGCGGCGGCCGATGAGCTCGCGTCCTTCGACGTCTTCGACACGGTGCTGACGCGTACCTGTGGCAGCCCGCGTCAGGTCTTCCTCCTCACCGGAGGGCGTCTCCACGAGGCCGGGACGATCTCGGCGGACGCCCACGCCTATGCCGCCGCGCGAGAGGAGGCACTGAGCGACCTCACCGCCGACGTGGCTCGGCACCCTCCGCTGGCCCGGGTGATGGACGAGGTGGCATCCCGGCTGGGGCTCCCCGGAGGGACGGTGGACGAGCTCGTGGAAACCGAGCTGGCCGTCGAGCGGGCGGTGTGCCGGGCGGTCCCGGGAGCTCCCGAGCGCATCGCCCGGGCAAGACGACGCAGCGACCGGGGCGTGCTGTTCATCTCCGACACCCCGCTGCCCGAGCCGTTCGTGCGTGAGCTGCTGGTCCGTGAAGGGCTGTTCTGCGACGGCGACCGGTTGTTCGTGTCCGCGGAGTGTGGCGCATCGAAGCAGGAGGGCGGCCTCTTCGACGTGGTCGCCCGGTCGATGCAGACCTCCAGTGCCCGGATCCGTCACGTCGGGGACGACCGGTGGTCGGACGTGGCACACGCGCGGCTGCACGGATGGGGGGCGGATCTGGACACCGGGGCGAAGCTGACGTCGCGTGAGCGCCGGCTGGACGACGCGGCGGCTACGACGGGAGGCGTGGGGGCGCGCCTGGCCGGTGCCAGCCGGATGGGGAGGCTGGCCGCGCAGTCGGACGGCACCGACCCCGATCTGGCCGCCATCGCCGGCTCGGTGGCGCTGCCGGTGCTGGCGGGACTGGGGCAGTGGGTGCTGCAGCAGGCCAGGCTCCTGGAACTCGATCGGCTCTACTTCCTGGCCCGGGACGGCGAGGTGCTCCTGGAGGTCACCCGCCGGCTGGCCGAGCATGCCCACGACCCGGTCGAGTGCCTTTACCTGCGCGGTTCGCGCCGGAGCTGGCAGCTGGCGAGCACCGGCACCGCCGACTACGACCGGGCCAGCGGCCTCTGGGTGCCCGACGGTCTGTCCGGCGAGGACTTCACGCCGCGAGGGATGCTCTCGCTGGTCGGCCTGCCCGTGGACGATGCAGTGGGGATTGCGCCGTCGGTCCTGTCTGCGGGCCAACTGGACCAGCCACTGGGAGCGGAGGGGTGGGCGCGCATGCGGGCGGCCCTGCTCGACGGGCCACTGGCCGCCACCGTCGACGCGCGCAACCGCGAGCGGCGCGACCTGATGATCCGCTACCTGGTCCAAGAGGGCCTGACGGCGCCGGGTCGCGTCGGACTGGTGGACGTCGGCTGGACCGGTCGGATGGTCAGGTCCCTGGAGGACGTGCTCGTCGACGGCGGGCTTCCGCTGCCCGCGGCGTACCTCTTCCTCGGGCTGCGGAGGACCGCGCCGGCGCTGATGGGACCGGACCTCTTCGCCCGGTCGCGCGGCTGGCTGATCGACGAGGCCCGGGGCCGGGGCGTGCGCACGCGGCCGGACGAGGACCCGGTGATGGTCTTCGAGAGCTTCGCCATGGGCAGCGAGGGCCACACCACCGGTTACACCGTGGTGGGGAACCGGGTCGAGGCCTCGCTGGCCGCGCCGGTGAACCCGTCCGCGTCCCGATGGGATCTCATCGGCTACCGGCGCACGTTGAGCCGGGCGCTGGACACGCTGCTCGACGGTCCGCCGCTGGACGACGGCGTCGACCTGCGGCCGCTCGTCTGGGCGCAGGTGCTGGATTTCTGGCGTCGGCCGACCCGCGATGAGGCCACGGTGTGGGGAGGGCAGCCCTACACCGAGGACTTCGCCAATGCCTCCCCCTATCCGCTGGCGACCCCGGCGACGGGCCGTCGGGTGCTCTCGCGGCTGAGGATGGGCCCGGCGTCCTGGCGGAAGCCGACGTACTGGCTGGCCGGGACGATCGAGATGAGCCCGCAGCCGTGGCGGACACTTCTCCGGCTGGCAGCCTGGGGCCGGTGGGAGGCGCGCAGATTGCCCCGAATACCGGCCCGGCTCCGGGGGGAGCTGGCCATGCGGCGTCCGACGGATCGCTGACGCGTGCCGTTCGGCTGCCTGTCGGTCAGCGTCGCGGCGACACCGCGCGCAGCGCTCGTGCGGCCGGCCCCGGGATGGAACCCGCCAGCCAGGCGACGTCGTCCTGGGAAAACAGGCCCACCAGCCGGGATCCCACGGCCAGGACTGCCGCGAAAGGCACGATCGCCACCAGGTCACCCGGCAACCCCGCGATCGCCACCGACGTGGCGGCAGCGGCTGCGCCCGCGGTCACGGCCACCAGAGCCGAGGCGGCCAAGCGGCCCGGCCGGAGCTCGATCCGGAACCTGCCGCCCAGGGTGTATCCGATCAAGGTCAACGCGGTCACGCCCTGAGCGGTCAGCGTGGCGATGACGGCGCCGGTGGTGGACGAGGAGGGGATGAGCAACCAGGCCAGCGTGACGTCGAGCACCGCACCGAGCCCACCCGAGACCAGGACCGGGCGAAGCGTGCCCACGCCGGCCCACAGTGCCGAGCACAGGCTGCCCAGAGGGCCGATGACCAGCGCCAGGCTCAGCCACGGCACCAGATGCGCAGCGTCCACGAACCCGGGTCCGTATACGCTCCGCACGAGGCCGGGGCCGATGGATGCCGACCCCGCGGCGAGCACCATGCCTACAGTCACCATGACCCGTGCCGCCGGGCTCACGGCCTGCACCACGCTCGTGGGATCCTGCGCGTGGCGGGAGGCGATGGCAGGCATCGCGGCATGGACGAGAGACGAGGCCAGAGTGGCCGGGATCGCCACGATGCTGAAGGCGACCGAGTACATGGCGACGGTCCGGGCGTCGTGGAAGGCGTCGAGGAAGACCAACTCGAGTCGCCGTTCGACGATCTGCGTGATTAGTGCCGCGACGGTGAACAGGCTCCACAGCCGGAGCACCGGGTTCCAGGCCGGCGCGGCGCGGCCTTCGATCACCGGCATCTGATCACGGCGGTCCAGCAGGCGCAGAGCGACCATCAGCGCGAGCGCCACCACGAGGTGGGCGACGAAGACCCCTGCGACCCCCGCACCGGCGTAGATCGCGGTGATCCCGGCCAGCGGGCTGATCGACTGGGCGATCAACCTCCGCGCCGACGTGGCGGTCCAGCCGCGCCGCGCGACGTTGCGACTGGCGTGCGCCCAGCCGATCGCGTCGACCACCGCGGTGGTCCCGGCGAGGAACCACAGCTCGCTGTAGGAGTTCCGGCCCAGACCGGTGGCCACCATGACCCCGGCAGTCACCACCCCGCTGACCACGTGCGCGCCGTAGGACCACCGGGACAACCACGCGAGGCGGGCGTCGTCCCGAGCGCCCGAGGCCGAGGCGAGCAGCTGGACGCTCGCCGTGGTGAACGAGTAGATGAGGACCGAGAACATCAGCGACGCGACGTAGGCCACGAGGCTCTGCTCGCCGAGGGCGTTCGCCCCGAGTTCACGGCTGATGACGATCGACAGCAGCAGCGTGCTCCCCATGGGCGCGACCGTGGACGCGGCGTTCCACAACCCGCCGCCCAGCGTCGCCCGGCGGCTCAGCCCGCGGGGGGCGCGAGCCTCGGGTGGCGGCTGATCCGGCTCAGGCGTCGAGCCGGGACCGGCTGTGGCCGGTGGCGTCACCCGGCCGCGCACGGGCTCGACGTCTGGCACCGCTCTCCCATCGTCGGCGTGTGAGCGCTCATCGAGACTAGGGGGTGGAGGCGACCTGCCCTGCGCCGGCACGAATGCGCATCCCGCAAATGTGGCCAATTCAACGTCTCTCATTAAGCCGAGCAGTTCACGGCCCGTTGAATGCGCACGCCGCAACCCTCAGTAATCGGGCTTGGCATTTCTGCAAGGGACCGGCCGATGGTGAACCGATGAGGGCTTCAGCTCGACGACATGTCATGCGTACATTGGTCGCGGGGATGCAGCGGCGCCTCCTCAGTCAGCGGGGCCGGTGCGTTCAGCCGGGCGTCGACCCGTGCTCTTGTCCTCTTGCGCCGGGGGTGCATGATCTCGATTCTCGACATTCGGACCGGTACGGACCGCCAGGCATCTCCACGGCGGATGTTCCCGTCCTCTGCCCTGCGCGGCGAAGGCACAGCCGCCCGGCGGGCCTGGCGGAGCACGTACGTCCGCTCCATGGTGCTGTTCGACGTGCTGAGTGCAGTGATGGCTGCGCTCGTCGGGCGGCTGCTGCCCGAGACCGGTCCCTTGGCCGACGACCGGCTGCCATGGCCGGTGCTCGTCCTGCCGGTCATCTGGGTGACCAGCATGTTCCTCGCCCGCTCCTACGAGGAGCGTTACCTGTGGATCGGGCCGGAGGAGTTCCGGCGGGTGTTCTTCGCCGCGGTGCTGCTGCTCGCCGCCGTCGGGACCTTCTCGTGGGCACTGAAGCTCGAGCTCGCCCGCAGCTTCGTGGTCGTCGCGCTGCCCGTGGCCGCGCTGCTCACCCTCGCCTCCCGCTACGGCCACCGGGCCTGGTTGCACCGCCAGCGCACGCGTGGCCGGTTCCAGCAGACCGCACTGCTGGTGGGTCACCGCGCCGGGGTCGCCGAGCTCCAGCAGCAGATCGCCCGCCAGACGGCCAGTGGCTACCGGGTCATCGGAGCCTGCCTGCCGGTCCGTCCTTACGACACCGAGCGGACCTTCGAGGGCCTGCCGGTTCTCGGTGGCCTCGAGGATGTCGCCGCCGTCGTTCGCGCCTACGAGGTCGACACCGTAGCCGTCCTGCCCTCGCCCGAGCTCGACGGTGGCAAGCTGCGTCGGCTGGGCTGGGATCTGGAGAAGACCCAGGCCGACCTGCTGCTCGCGCCGTCGGTGACCGAGGTGGCCGGTCCGCGGGTGCACATCCGGCCCGAGTGGGGGCTGCCCCTGATGCACGTGGACCGACCGGAGCTTCGGGGTGTGCGGCGGTTGGTGAAGACCGTGTTCGACCGCAGCGCTGCTTCGGTCGGCATCCTGCTCGTGGCGCCGCTTCTCATTTGCCTCGCGCTGGCCGTCAAGCTGACCAGTCGTGGTCCGGTGTTCTTCCGTCACGAGCGGATCGGCAAGGGCGGTGTCCCCTTCTCCATGCTCAAGTTCCGCAGCATGGTCCCGAACGCGGACAAGATGGAGATGGACCTGTTCGCCCAGAACGAAGGCAACGCGGTCCAGTTCAAGATGAAGCGTGACCCTCGAGTCACGCGCATCGGGGCGGTCATGCGCCGGTACTCCCTCGACGAGCTGCCGCAGCTGTTCAACGTGCTCGGCGGCAGCATGAGCCTGGTCGGGCCGCGGCCGCACGTCACCCGCGAGGTCGAGCAGTACGGCTTCGACATGGCTCGCCGGCTGCTGGTCAAGCCCGGTATCACCGGGCTGTGGCAGGTCAGTGGCAGGTCGACCCTCTCGTGGGACGACTCGGTGCGCATCGACGTCCGCTACGTGGAGAATTGGTCGCTGACCTACGACCTGATGATCCTGTGGAAGACCTTCAGCGCCGTCATCCGCGGCTCGGGCGCTTACTGACTCCGGAGTTGCGAGCCGCTGACGTCGGCGGAAGAGCGATGACCGATTCGCTTGGATCCGGCGCGTCCTGCCCGGCAGGTCGTCATGCGAACGACCCGGTGAGGCCACGCATGGTCGAGGACGCACAGACCACCCGTGGGCTGGTCGCCCCATTGCGTTGCGCCGTACCGTCTGCTTGCCACGAGACGGCTCGCGGCTCTACCTGCTAGTTCGGAGGATCTGTGCGCATCTCGGTCATCGGCTGCGGATATCTCGGTGCCGTGCATGCGGCGTCCATGGCCGAACTGGGGCACGAGGTCGTCGGCATCGACGTCGACGGACCGAAGATCGCATCGCTGTCCGAGGCGCGTGCGCCGTTCTACGAGCCCGGCTTCGAGGAGCTGCTGGCCCGTACGCTTGCTACGGGGCGGCTCCGGTTCTCGACCGACTTCGCCGACGCGGCCGGCTCATCAGTGCACTTCGTCTGCGTGGGCACGCCGCAGAAGCGGGGCGAGTACGCCGCGGACATGCGCTATGTCCAAGGCGCCGTGGAGTCGCTGATCGGCGTCCTGGCGCCGGGGGAGCTCGTCGTCGGGAAGTCGACGGTGCCCGTGGGCACCGCGGCACAGCTGGCCGACCTCGTCGGCAGCAAGGTGCCCAGCGCCCTGCTGGCGTGGAATCCCGAGTTCCTGCGCGAGGGGTTCGCCGTGCAGGACACCCTGCACCCCGACCGGCTCGTCTACGGCCTGCCGACGGGCCCCGACGGGGCCATCGCCCGGGCGCTGCTGGACGAGGTCTACGCGACTATTGTCGAGCGCGGCACACCCAAGGTGGAGAGCGACTACGCGACCGCCGAGATGGTGAAGACCGCCGCCAACTCGTTCCTGGCGACGAAGATCTCGTTCATCAACGCCATGGCTGAGCTGTGCGAGGCCACCGGCGCCGACGTGAAGCTGCTGGCCGACGCCATCGGCTACGACGACCGGATCGGCCGCAAGTTCCTCAACGCCGGCCTCGGTTTCGGCGGTGGGTGCCTGCCCAAGGACATCCGTGCGTTCATGGCCCGCGCCGGCGAGCTGGGGGCCGACCAGGCGCTGACGTTCCTGCGCGAGGTCGACAACATCAACATGCGCCGGCGGATCCGCATGGTGGAGCTGGCCCGCGAGGTCTGCGACGGTTCCCTGCTCGGCAAGCGGGTCGCGGTGCTGGGTGCCGCGTTCAAGCCGGACAGCGATGACATCCGCGACTCCCCGGCGCTCAACGTCGCCGCGCAGCTGCAACTCCAGGGCGCGGTCGTGCGCGTCACCGACCCAGCCGCCGTCGAGAACAGTCGCCGTCAGTGGCCCCAGCTGGATTACGCGGAGACTGCCGAGGAGGCGGCCGAGCGCGCGGACGCCGTCCTCGTGCTCACGGAGTGGAAGCAGTACCGCGAGCTGGACCCGGTGGCGTTCGGTCGGGTCGTGGCGCAGAAGCGGGTGCTCGACGGTCGCAATGCCCTCGACCGCGACGCGTGGACCGCCGCCGGCTGGAGCTACCGAGCCCTGGGCCGTCGCGCCGGCTGACGGCACGCGAATCTCGACGCGTTCGTTGCCGCCCGGTACTCACGTTTCTCGCAAAGAGTGCCGATAGGTAGAGCGTGTGGTGGGTCTGGGTTCTTGCGGCAACGGCAGTCTGGACGGCGCTTGCCGTCGTGGGCGGCGTCATCCTCGGTCGTGGCATGCGCCTGGCCGACGAGCGCGAGCTGAAGCCTTCGAACTGGTTCATTCCCGTTGACCGGCCGACCGTCGCGCCCGCGTCGCAGCCGTCCGGCGTCGGCACCCGTCGTCGCGCCGTCCCGCTCCCGCCGGTCGGCATCGCCCTTGCCGCGCTCGCCGTGGCGCTGGAGACCGTCGGCTTCGTCGTCCGGCTCCGCGGCGACAGCGGGCCGGTGGCCCGCGTCCTCTCCATGGACGCCGCGTACTCCGTGCCCCGCACCTTCGTCGCCGTGCTGTTCGCCGTCGCTGCGATCGCGGCGGTGGCCGGCGCGTCCCGCCTGCCCGGCCGGCGCACGTGGTGGCTGGGTGTCGGGCTCGTCGCCGGCCTCATCGCCACGGTCAAGGTCGGCAGCACCGTCCACGTCAACGCCATGGACGCCCTTGCCGGCGCCCTCGGTAACGCGGGCGCGCTCGCGGTCAGCGCGGCTGCGGCCGCCGCCGTCATCGGGGCGCTCTGGTTCCTCAGCCGCACCGAACGCCGTGACCGGCGCCGGGTGCTGGGTGTGCTCGCCCTGTACGCCGGAGCCTCGGTCGGTCTCTCCGCGATCTCCAGCGTCGCCAGCAGCAGGTTCGGCGCCAACCTGGCCGCGGCCGCGACCTACCTCGAGGAGTCCGGCGAGGCGCTGGCCGGCGTCGCTTTCCTCATGGCCGTCCTCATCGGTGTCGCGCCGCGCCTGGTGCTCCCCGCCGAGTGGGCACTGCGCCGCACGGCCGACGCCCAGACGCTCGACGTGCCCGTGCCCGTGGCCGACGCCCGGCAGCGGCCGGTGTCCGGCTGACCCGGCGGGTCAGACCGGCGGACGGAAGGCATGGCGCCGACTAGCGTCGGGAACCGCAGTGCGGATCGGGGACGTGCCCGCCCGGACCGACGTACGACAGTGAGGTATTCGGCAATGCGCATGCTCGTCACCGGAGGCGCCGGATTCATCGGTGCCAATTTCGTGCACCAGACGCTGCGCGAGCATCCCGAGCACTCGGTCACCGTGCTCGACGCGCTCACCTACGCCGGCAACGAGGCCTCGTTGGCCCCGGTGCGCGACGACATCGAGTTCGTGCACGGCTCGGTGGCCGACGCCGACCTGGTCGACCAGCTGGTGGCCCGGCACGACGTCGTCGTCCACTTCGCCGCCGAGTCGCACAACGACAACTCGCTGCGCGACCCCTCGCCGTTCCTCACAACCAACCTGATCGGCACCTTCACGATCCTGGAGGCCGTCCGTAGGCACGGCGTCCGGCTGCACCACATCTCCACCGACGAGGTCTACGGCGACCTCGAGCTCGACGACCCGGCCAAGTTCACGCACCTGACGCCGTACAACCCGAGCAGCCCCTACTCCGCGACCAAGGCCGGCTCCGACCTGCTGGTGCGCGCCTGGGTGCGCTCGTTCGGCATCCACGCCACCCTGTCGAACTGCTCCAACAACTACGGGCCCTACCAGCACGTCGAGAAGTTCATCCCGCGGCAGATCACCAACGTGCTCTCCGGTCTGCGCCCCAAGCTGTACGGCGCCGGCGAGAACGTCCGCGACTGGATCCACGTCGACGACCACAACGCCGCGGTGCACCTGATCCTCGACCGGGGCAGGGCGGGGGAGACCTACCTGATCGGTGCCGACGGCGAGAAGAACAACCGCGAGGTGCTCGGCCTCATCCTGGAGCTCACCGGGCAGCCGGCCGACGCCTTCGACTCCGTGACCGATCGCGCCGGGCACGACCTGCGCTACGCCATCGACGCCACCAAGCTGCGCGACGAGCTGGGCTGGACCCCGCGCTACACCGACTTCCGGGACGGCCTGGCGGCCACCATCGACTGGTACCGCGAGAACGAAGCGTGGTGGCGCCCACTCAAGGGCGCGGTCGAGGCGCAGTACGCGGCCGCCGGCCAGTGACCACCCTCATCCTCGGGGCGGGCGGCCAGCTCGGGCGGGCGCTCCAGCGGCAGTTCCCCGACGCCGTCGCCCTCGACCGGTCGCGGCTCGACGTCTCCGACCCCGCGGCCGTGCGCGACTTCCGGTGGGACGGCGTCGACGTCGTCCTCAACGCCGCGGCCTGGACGGCGGTCGACGCCGCCGAGGACCCGGCCAACCACGCCGCCGTGCGCGCCGCCAACGCCGACGCCGTCGGCTACCTCGCCCGCGCGGTGCGCACCTGCGGGGCCACCCTCGTGCACGTCTCCAGCGAGTACGTGTTCGACGGCACGCACGAGGGCCCGCACCCCGAGGACTGGCCGGCCAACCCGCTGAGCGTCTACGGGCGGAGCAAGGCCGACGGCGACACCCACGCCGGCCACGTGACCAAGCACTACCTGATCCGCACCACCTGGGTGGCCGGCGAGGGCGCCAACTTCGTGCGCACCATGGCCGGCCTGGCCGACCGCGGCGTCTCTCCGACCGTCGTGGACGACCAGATCGGCCGCCCGACCTTCACCACCGACCTCGCTGCCGGCATCGCCCACCTGCTGGACACCGGTGCGCCCTTCGGCACCTACAACCTCACCAACGCCGGCGAGCCCGCCTCGTGGGCGGACGTCGCGGCCGCGGTGTTCGAGGCGCGCGGGCGGTCCGCAGACGACGTCACCCGGATCAGCACCGAGAAGTACTTCGCCGACAAGCCCGGTGCAGCGCCCCGACCGCTCAACAGCGTGCTCGATCTGGGGAAGGTCACTGCGGCCGGATTCCAGC
>Ga0210040_10003733_pt1 | contig 20397 bp, 15 predicted proteins | sample CryGeyCG12114_NA_FD_185462 | JGI IMG/M metagenome (GOLD analysis project Ga0210040, IMG submission 185462) | Groundwater microbial communities from aquifer - Crystal Geyser CG19_WC_8/21/14_NA (SPAdes) (version 2) | ecosystem: Environmental > Aquatic > Deep subsurface > Groundwater | place: USA... | reverse complement strand
ACTTTGAAAACAATGAGAGACGATAGGAATAGAAATTACGGTGACTATAACCAGGATTACGATCAGCGCATGCGCAGCGGTTGGCAGGAGGGGCGTTACCAGGGTCCCGAACATGCCGACTTAGGAGATACCCGCCATGAGCCGGGTCAACATTATAGACTGCAGCAGAGCAGAGCATATGGCCGCAGCGGAGGCCGGGAAGGCAACCGCGAAGACAGGTACAACGAAATGTACGATATCTCAAATTATTCAGACCAGCCAAGGTCTTATGAGTACGGACTGCCCTACGGTGCCGAAAACGACCTGGACCGCGTGGAGCGATTGCCTTACGGCGAAGGGCCCTATTCGCGCCAGCCCCGCCACTACAGATACAGCCAGGGCGTAAACCTGAATTATGACAACCCGGAGGAAGGCGATAGCTACCGCGACTTCGACAGCCGCGGCAACCACGGCTTCCGCCACGACCCCGGGTACGGAAACCAGGGAGAGATGCGGGACTTTGGCAACGACCATTACGGTGACCCGGACAGAGACAACAACCGCTACTATGGCTATTCTGGTGGATATAACCGGTAGGCTTATTTACTTCCGCACTCGGAGCAAAATTAGTGTGAAGAGCGGCATCTAACTTAACTGCATTTTAATAGCAAACGGCCCCGGTATATACCGGGGCCGTTTGCTATGGAAGCTTTTGAGGAGAGCTTAAACCCAGAGCTCTTAGCAGATTATAAACCTAATGTTTTTAAATTTGATGTTGCAGGAGCTACAGCGCTTTGCGGGTGCTTGTGTGCAGTTTACTGTTGTGGTAGCCGTAGAAAAAGTAAATGATCAGCCCCAACACGAGCCAAATCAGGAAGCGGCTCCAGTTGGTGATACCTAATTCCGTCATCAGGTACAGGTTTGTAAGGAGGCCCAGCACCGGGATCAGCGAGAGGTTACGGGTGAAGGAAAGGGCAGAAAGCACCAGCACAACCAGTACAAAGCCCCACAGCGGCAGCTTGTGCTGGAAAGTTTCCCAGCCGCCGCTCATATCGAAGAATTGCGTCAGCCCTTCCTGGTTATAGGTATATAAAAGTGCCAGCCCAACCAGCAGGAGCAGCGGCAGTATATACTTTCCGTTTATATAGGGCACCCGGAAACCCTGATTTGTAGAGGGACCTCTTTGCTGTTGCTCCATCAGCAGAATGCCGCCACACACCAGCACAAACGCAAACAAGGTGCCAATGCTGGTGAGGTCAGTCACTTCCGTCAGGTTCATGAACAGCGCCGGCACTGCCACGACAACCCCCGTTACAATAGTAGCGAAAGAAGGTGTTCTGTACTGAGGGTGAATGCGGGAGAATACCTTCGGCAGCAGTCCATCGCGGCTCATTGTCATCCAAATGCGTGGCTGACCGTATTGAAACACCAGCAACACACTTGCCATAGCCACAATGGCGCTAACAGCCACTATACCCGCAATAGCATCCAGCCCTACCCGTGAGAAGACAAAAGCCAGCGGGTCACCTACGGCAAGTTCGTTGTAAGGCACCATACCCGTCAGGATCAATGCCAGGATGACGTACAGCACGGTACAGATAATGAGCGCCAGGATCATGGCCCTGGGCAAATCGCGCTGCGGGTTAGCGCATTCTTCGGCAGTTGTGGAAATCGCGTCAAAGCCGATATAGGCAAAGAACACGGCAGACACACCTTTCATGATGCCCGCGATGCCATTGGGAGCAAAGGGTGTCCAGTTGTCGGTGCTCACGTAAAACGCCCCTACCGATATAACCAGGAGAATCACGAGCAGCTTCAGCAGCACCAGCAGGTTTGCCGTGCGCTTAGACTCTTTGATGCCGATATAAACCAGGTAGGTGATCAGCACCGTAATTCCCAAAGCCGGTAAATCCGCCACCAGGTGAATGCCACCCAAGGCAGGCGCTTTTTGCCACGCCAGGTACGCTTCCTGTATATTGGCGGGCAGGGAAGCGAAGGTACTGCCTTGGCCCAGTAAGGCGACAGCGGCCTCATAACCCCTTGATGCGCTCAGAAAGTCCATGGTCAGGTATTCGGGTAAGCCAAAGCCAACACCATGCAGGACAGCGGTGAAATAATCAGACCAGGAAATAGCCACGGCAATGTTACCGATGGCATATTCCATCAGTAAGTCCCAGCCGATGATCCAGGCGACAAGTTCCCCGAAAGAGGCATAGGCATACGTGTAGGCGCTTCCGGAAACCGGGATGGTAGAGGCAAACTGGGCATAGCACAACGCTGAAAACCCGCAGGCTACTGCTGTAAAGATAAAGAGGAGCGAAACACCCGGCCCACCGGCTGCACTGGCATTGCCAATGGTGCTGAAGATGCCCGCCCCGATAATAGCGGCAATACCAAACGCTACTAAATCTTTGAGGCGCAGGGTCCGGACTAAATTGGTCCCATGGATGTTGTCGTCATCTTTATAATCGGCCAGCAGTGCCGTAGCACTTTTACGGCGGGTGAGGTTCTTCAGCAAATTGCTCATACAGCGGCTGCTACACAGCCATCGGTTGTGGGGTTAAGGTTTTGGAAGTTACAGATATGTGTGCTGTTTCATCAGCGGAATCGCTGTTTTTATAGACGCGGGCTGCCCAGCGCGGGAATATCACTGCACCCAGCACCAGGTACAGGTAGTGCGTCAGCATGCGGTACAGCAGGACCACAATGGTGGTGAAGCTGCCTAAAAACGTACCGAAGAAGGCCGGGAAGGCGAGTTCGGCAATACCGGCCGCACCCGGCGTAACAGATACGAACAGCACTATCTTATAAATGAGGTTCCGTGAGAAAATCACCAGGTGGTCGTGCAGGCTGAGGTGCGTGAAAGCCGCAATCAGGCAGCCGATGATGATATAGCGCGCCGTCCAGACAAAGATGGTGGAGACGCCGGCGTGCAACCAGTAAGAGGCGTTTTTGCTGCGCAGGTGCTTGGACGAGATGAGCAGTTCGTTTGCATGGCGGAACATGGCCTCGCGCCAGCGGCTGAAAGGCTTGAGCTGGCCCAGGCGAATGAACAGGCGCTTTACGGCCTGCGGGTTAATGAACAGGGCATAAAACATTGTAAACGCGTACAGCGCCACCAGCAGATAACTGACGAAGAAGGCATAGCCCAGTGTCTCGCGCAGCGCTCCGCTCAGCCCCACCATTTCCGGCAGCACGTTGCCCTTGGTAAAGTAAAGCACCAACGGCACAGCCAGCACAAAGTACATATTGTCCAGCATCGAGGTGACCATGACCTGAGCCATGGACTTCCCCAACGGAATCTTTTCCTTGAACAGGATATAGGCCACCACCGTAGTACCGCCTACTACAGAAGGCAGGGCACAGGAGGCAAACTCCCACAGCATGATCACGTTAAAGCTTTGCTTCCAGCTCAGTACTTTGTCTGTAATGTAGCGGATGCGGTACATATAGCCGAAGTCGCGGATGAGCAGCACGGCTATCGCCATGGCCACCCAAAACAGATTGGCCTGCAGCAGCGTCTGGAACTGCCCTGGCTCGTAGTTGCTGTAAAGCATATAACCAATCACCCCAAAGCCCAGCAGCATGGGCAGTATGATTTTGCGGACGGAGAACTGTTCCTGGAGTTTCTGTTTTGTTAAGGCCATACGGGCTTCCTGACAAATATTAGACCATAACCCTTTTAAGCTGCGGTAATTGTGCAGGCATAATCACGAGCGGCACTTTCTCTACTTTCACAGAGCTGGTATCAAGGCCAAACCACTTGCTTTCGGAGCTCGTGAACTCTTTTATGTTGAAGTACCACTCCATGATTATCCGCTTCTTCAGGGGTAGATCATTTTCGAAAGATAGGAACTTCTCCAATACCACAAACCGGAAGTCTCCTATAAGCTGCTGTTTATTTAGTGAAAGGTAACGGCTGGTGATGTCAACTTCCCCGTTCACCACCAATTCCTCCACCACTGTTCTGAAAAACATATTAATGCGCTGCTCCACCCTGAACCCCAGCCTGAAGTCAATCCGGATTACGTCTCCCTCCGCCAGCTTGCGCACTTTGTACTCAGAAGTGTAGGGCTGATCGGTGGTCTCCACATGCACAAACCAATAGATGTCGGCCCGTTTCGGCCTTTTCTGGAAGATAGAATAGATCACCTTGGATTCTATCTCCTTGGGGTGCGGTGCGCTTGTCATAAAAACGAGGTGGGTGGCATACTTTGGAATGGTTTCATCTGCGCTCAGTTCCATCAAAGCAGGGAGGTAGTCCTTCATCCGGACATATTCTGCCAGGCTGCGCTTGATATGAAAGGCCTGTATCCAGATATACATCACAGTAAGCAACATGCCGCCGATCAGCAGCGACACCCAGCCGCCGTGGGAGAACTTACTCAGGTTGGCGATCAGGAAAGCAGATTCAATAGAAACGTACATCAGCAGGAACAGCCCCACCACCAACAGGGAGCGGAATTTTGTGTAGAGGTAATAACTCATGAGAATAGTGGTGGAGAGCATGGCCATGGTGATTGCAAGGCCATAAGCAGCCTCCATACTGGAAGATTCCCGGAAGTACAGCACCACGCAGATACAGCCCAGCCACATCAGCCAGTTAACGCTGGGCACATACAGCTGGCCTTTTTGATTTGTCGGGTAGATTAACCGCACCCTTGGCCAGAGGTTCAGCCTGATTGCCTCGCTGATCAGCGTGAACGACCCGCTGATCAGGGCTTGGCTTGCAATGACGGCGGCAATGGTGGCGACGGCAATGCCAATGAGCAGAAACCAGGCGGGCATAATGGCATAAAACGGGTTGTCCTCCAATTGGCGGCCTTCCTGCGTCATCAGCCAGGCTCCCTGGCCCAGGTAGTTCAGCAGCAGGCAGCTTTTCACGAACATCCAGCTGATACGGATGTTTGGGCGCCCGCAGTGGCCTAAGTCTGAATACAAGGCCTCGGCCCCGGTGGTACAGAGGAACACGGCTCCCAGCAGCCAGAATCCGCCTGGGTAGTTTACCAGCAGCTGGTAGGCATAGTAGGGGCTAAGTGCCCGCAGTATTTCGGGGTGCGCCAGCACGGCTACCACACCCAGGGTACCCAGCATCGAGAACCAGAGGAGCATAATAGGGCCAAAGGCCTTGCCAACGATTTCTGTCCCGAAGCGCTGCAGCACGAACAGCGCCGTGAGAATGGCCAGCACAATCGGCACGGTTGGAATAGCCGGGTAAAGGATACGAAGACCTTCTATGGCTGAAGACACAGAAATAGGTGGGGTTATGATGCCATCGGCCAGCAACGCGGCCCCCCCGAGCATCGCCGGGACGATCAGCCAGGCTGCCCGCCGGCGAATCAGTGTGTAAAGCGAAAAAATGCCTCCTTCGCCGTTGTTGTCGGCCTGCAGCGTGAGCAGCACATACTTCAATGTTGTCTGCAGTGTAAGGGTCCAGAAGACGCAGGATATACCGCCGTAAACCAAGGTCTGCGAGATAGAGGCCTCTCCAATAATGGCCTTCATAACGTAGAGCGGTGATGTGCCAATGTCACCGTAAATAATTCCGAGGGATATAAGTAAACCCGCCGTTGAAACGGCAGCTGTTTTTGAATGTTGGTTCATGTTATCTTACAAGCGATTAGCGCTGCCAAAGGCAGGGTATAAGTAACTCTTTTTAAAATTTTTTGCTTCGAGTGGCTAATTGTTGCTTCAATACTGTGAAAATGGGTGGGAGTAGGGAGATGCCTATGATGCCCAGTACGAGCAGCGAAAAATTCTGCCTAATCATAGGCAAATTTCCGAACACATAGCCTATCAGCAGAAACAGCAGCACCCAAAGCAGCGCACCGGCTATATTATAATAGATAAAGCGTGTGTAGTTCATTTTGCTCATGCCTGCTACAAAGGGCGCAAAAGTGCGCACAAGCGGTATAAAACGGGCATATATAATCGTTCTCCCGCCGTAGCGCGTGTAAAAGCGCTCTGCCTGCTGCAGGTGCGCCTGCTTCAGAAACCAATAGTTTTTGCTGTACACGGTGGCCCCTAATTTCAATCCCGTCAGGTAGTTAAACGAGTCGCCGGCAATAGCGGCAACAGAGAGCACGGCAAAAAGCAGCAACAGGTTAAGCCCGGATGCCGGAAGAGCTGCCAACGCTCCCAAAGCGAACAAGAGCGAATCGCCGGGAAGGAAGGGTGTCACCACCAGGCCGGTTTCACAGAAAACGATCAGGAAAATAATCAGGTAGATCCATCCCTGGTACTGCTGCAGCATCTCCACCAGGTGCAGGTCTATATGCAGAATAAAGTCAATCAGGTGCTGTATCAGCTCCATATAGTTGAAAAAGAAATGTGCAGGATAAGAAAGGCGGTAGCGGGCGCGGCCTTCGGTTTCCAATTTACGGAAATGCGACGCAGCTTGTATCCCGGAAAGGGAAAAGTCGGGAAATGAATACAAGCTAAGGCCCTTTGGTGAGGATTGAGTAGCGGGTGGCCGTGCCTGAGAAGCAAAATACAAACTGGGATGTATTCTTCGCAACCGGCTTGGAGGCGTAGAGCTGACGGATGAGCTGCTTCAGAAGCGGTGTCAGCAGGACTTTGTCAACCTGCAGCATGCCCTCTGGCGCTCCTGGGCTGAGTTCCCCGGCGGCAAAGGAAAAAGGAGCATCGTATGGCGCGTCAACGGCTGGTGTTTGTCCTAACCTGGCTTCATGTTGGGCCGCTTGCGCGACAACAGGCTTAGCGCATGCAAGAACGCAGCATAGCATCACAGCCAGCAGCAGACGCAGTTTCTTATATATCCGGACACCTGTTGTTTTCACAGCCGCAAAGGAATACAGTTGTAACATGTAAAACAATAGGTGAGGTGTTTTATATTTTTTAACTGATTCTTAGCAACCTACGACTTCAAATACGGCTGCTTTTTTATATAGCTTCCCGCGCTCCGCCATAGAAGACAAGTACAGCACGTAGCGCGAGAGGTTATAATGGTTCGACAGGTCCAGGAGCAGGTCCGGAACGCCATCCCGGTCAAGGTCGCCTGCCCAGAGCAACACGTATATAGAATCATCAAAGGCTTCGTCTTCGGCCAGTGTCTGCTCTACGTTGCGCCCGTTTTTGGTGCCGGCTACTTTCCAACCGTACAATGTATACCTGTATTGCCCAGTCGCTGTTTGCACACTGTCACCATAGGCTTTTATATAGTACTCTTTCCCTTTGTAAGAATAGGCAAGCACTTTGTTGGCTGCCAAAGTGGTTTGGCTGAAAACAGCTGTGTCTACGCTGCCGGCTTTTGATGCTGGAAGCCCCGTTATATAAAACAAGCCGTTGGAATCGGCTGCCGTAACTGCTCTGCCGGAAATAATGCCTTCATTGTCTGCAATTGGGTCTTCCACCGTGTGTACCTGCAGCGAGGTTGGGCGCAGTATATATGTCCCTTTTTCATGGTATAGCCCCAGCCACGCCTGCTTTTCAGCGCCGCGCCACACTTCACTTTTATGGTAAGAGCCTTCCAGCAGGAGTTTCAACGGTGTAGCAGGTTCCGGTGTAAGATCAGTGGTGTCTAAGGAAACAGCCTCCGGAGCTATTGTGCTAGATCCGGAGGCTTCAACCTCTGCCGGTTCTGCTGCGGTTTCCTCCTGCACGGTGCGGGAATGGTCTGTGGGAGCTGCAGGCGGAGCATCGGCTCTTTGGCTGCAACCAACGAGCAGGAGCAGGCTAAACGGCAACAGCAAACAAGGGTATCCCATATAGCTTCATTAGATGGCATCGGTCGCTACCGACCAAAAGAAAAGGTCAACGCAAGGCTGACCCTTCTAAGTTTTCAGGCGGTTGATCCGGATAATATTTATTTCGAAACAATTAGAAGAGCTTAGCCTATATAAAGTATTGCTTTATAATAAACTATAGAAAGCCTGAGAATTAGGGGATAAAAGATGTTATAAGCGTTACAATAGCTTGCTTATTTTGTCTTTCAAGCCGGAAGAAGCTTCTACAAGAGGCAGGCGGACGCTGGCGGTGGAGACACCAAACCTCTCCAGCAGCACCTTTACGCCGACTGGGTTTCCTTCTTCGTAGAGCAGCGGGTTGAGGTCCACGAAACTGAGCAGGAGCTTCGCAGCTTCTTTAAAATTGCTGTCCAGCGCCTGTTGCACCATGGTGCTGAACTTTTCAGGATAGGCATTGGCCAGCACCGATATCGCGCCCTCCGCCCCAAAGGAGATCATTGGAACGGCCATCATATCGTCGCCACTCACCAGCATAAAGTCTTCCGGCTTGTGCTTTGCAATGGCCATGCATTGCTCCAGGTTACCGGAGGCTTCTTTTATCCCGAATATGTTCTCGTGCAGCGCCAGTTTAAGCGTTGTGTCGGCAGTCATGTTGCTGCTGGTTCGGCCCGGAACGTTATAGAGCATCACAGGAACAGGGGAAGCCTCAGCGATCTGCAGGAAGTGCTGGTAAATCCCCTGCTGCGACGGCTTGTTATAAGCCGGGCTCACGGAGAGAATGGCAGCAATGCCGTCAAAGTCAGTGGCAGCGATCGTTTCCGTCACCTGCTGCGTGTTGTTGCCGCCGATGCCGTACATCAGAGGAATACTGCCCTTTGTGTGGCTTTTGATTAACTGCAGTATTTCCGACTTCTCAGCAGCGGTGGTTGTAGACGACTCCGCCGTGGTGCCGTTCACCACAAGGTAATCCACTTTCCCTTCCAGCACAAAATCCAGCAGTTTCTGAAGCGCATCGTAATCAACCGCCAGCTCCTTTGTGAATGGCGTTACCAACGCCACGCCCGTCCCTCTAAATTTCTCTTTTACCATTTTTATCAAATCCGAATTACGAATTACGAATTTCGAAATGATATCTGCAAATGAAGTTGCAAAGTGCCGCCGCTACACCGTTGCAGCAGTCAGCCACGCAGCAAGCACAGAACAGGCCCTTCGGCAGTCATATACTTACTGTATGTTGTTTTCCTCCACCCACTTCAGGAACTGATCTTTGTATACTTCCCCGATCGGAATCTCTTTGGTGCCAAGCCTGATACGGCTTTTCTCGATGCTGTCGATCTTCTGCAGCGACACAATAAAAGAACGGTGTACGCGCAGGAACTTTGAATCCGGGAGTTTCTCCATCATCTTGTTCATGGAAAGCAGCGTGATGATCTTCTGGTCTTTCGTCTGGATGATAATATAGTCTTTCAGGCCTTCGATCCAGAGTATATCCTTAAAATCTACACGGATGGTCTTATAGTCTGCCTTCACAAACATGAAATCATGCTCTTGGGCAACCTGTGGGGCAGCGGAAGCCGCCGCCGGGGCATCAGCACCCTTGCTGTTGCGTTGCAGCCGTTCCTGCGCCTTGGTCACCGCCTTCAGAAACCGGTCGAACGGGATGGGCTTCAGCAGGTAATCCACGGCATCCTGGTTAAAGCCCTCCAGCGCATAATCGGGGTAAGCCGTTGTGAAGATAATGAGCGGCTGGTGCTTGAGGATGTTCAGGAACTGGATACCCGTCAGCTCCGGCATTTCAATGTCGAGGAACATCAGGTCTACCTGCTCTTCCTGGAGTACCTGCATGGCCTCTGTGGCGCTGGAGCAGGTCCGCACCAGCTTCAGGAAGGGGAGTTTGCTGATATAACTCTCAATGATATCGAGGGCGAGCGGTTCGTCGTCCACGGCAATGCAGCGTACTGTCATAGTTTTATTTGTGGTTAGGGCTGAAATAAAGCTTTAGGGTAGCGTAAAAGGTACCGTCTTTCTCTTCAAAGGTCAGCTGGTGCTGGTTGGGGTAAAGCAGGTTCAGGCGCCGGCGCAGGTTCTCGAGGCCAATGCCGCCGTACTGCCGCTTTTTATGGGTGCTGGTGTTGTTGGTCGTGCTGAAGCGGAGCCCGTCCTCCTGCACCACCAGGTTCATGATGATGCCGATCTCATTTTTGCTCACCAGGCCATGCTTGAAGGCGTTCTCCACGAGCGTCATCAACAGCATAGGCGCAATCTGCTTTCCCTTTAGGTCGCCCTGCACATGCAACTTAATACTTGTCTGTTCGCGCAGGCGGAGCTTCTGCAGGTCAATAAAATTGTTGATGTGGTCTACTTCCTTCTCCAGGCACACCAGCGTATCGTTGCTTTCATACAGCATATAGCGCATCAGCAGCGAAAGCTTCATAATGGCGTCCGGCGTCTCCGGGTCATGCTTATAAGCGAGTGAGTATATGTTATTTAGGGTGTTAAACAGGAAGTGGGGGTTCACCTGAGATTTGAGATAGGCGAGCTCCGTGATAAGCTTCTGCGTCTCCAGTTCCTTGTTGCGCCGCTCGTTGCGGATATAGTTTCCCGTCACCTTTAGGGCGGAACTGATAAAGGTGGTTACCAGGCCAGCCAGCACGTACTGCAGCAGGCGCTCGTAGCTGTAAAGGGTGGTTAAACCGGGGTTAAATTCCGGGAACACGAAGTAATCGATCGGAGCCTGTAAAACAGCCAGCAACAGCAGCATGGCCAGCACCGCCGTCACATACAGCAGCACCCTGTTCCGCGCCAGGTACTTCGGGATCAGCACATACCAGTTGAAGTAAAAGATAAGCAGGTGAAACAGCAGCCCCACCGTTATGTCTACCCCCTTGCTAAAGGAAAGGGTGCGGTTCGCATAAACGAAGTAAAATATCCAGGCGCCGAATATAAACCATCCGGCAACATGCAGCGCTATCTGGTAGCGTTTTTTCATGTTCACCTCTGGAAGCGTCAAATGCATATAAAAGGTGCAACGGTGCTAAGTCTCATGAGGCTTTTGCAGTATAGTTTTGGAAGTATCTTCTATCTAAAGTTAAGCAAATTGTGCCAGTTTATTCCGCTGTGCCTGCCATGTATATACAAAAATCTATTTTATACCGATGAAGGGCTGGATTTACAGGACAAACCATTATTTGCCTGAATAACTTGCCTGGTCTATAAGTTAGCGAGGTTGGTATAATTAAATTTTGAATGTGAAAATTAAGCGCCATCTTCATTTAGGAACATGATGCTTAGAGCATCCAAGAAGGCACCTCATTCAGTAGCACAGGTGGCTGAGCAGCCATGCGCTTTGTCCGATATAGCCAAATTCGGAACAAAGAAGGTCGCCGCATAAGCCTTTAACTATCTTGATTGTATAGTTGTCATTTTAAAAATGAGGTATATACTGTTGATGCGATAAACTATTGCCTTAACTAACGGCAGCACGGGAAAACATTTGACTTCAAATAGAAGCAGTCTGAATATAGTAGTTCAGATACTAAAAAATTCCTGCTGACACTGCGCATATACTGCCTGTTTAGGTGGAAGCAGTGCGCCAGCCGCCGCCGCTACAAGTACTATTATAGATTTGTCCACTTCCTATTAGCGGACTGCTATGCTTGCTATAGCACCTCACTTTGATATGAGGCTGAAATCACCCAAGGGTAAGAGTATTAATTGTTTGTTAAAGTAAACGAAAAGGCACCGCTGTTTTGCAGCGGTGTCTTTTCGTTTAGGCTTTTCACTCCTGGATCATTCCTAAAAACTCGTCTTCAGAGAGTATGCTGACTCCCAGTTTATTTGCTTTCTCCAGTTTGGCAGGCCCCATTTTATCGCCCGCCACCAGGTAAGACAATTTCGCTGAGATGGAAGAGACTACTTTTCCGCCGTGGGTCTGTATCAACTGCTGTAATTCTTCCCGGCTCATACTCTGGAATACGCCCGAAATCACGAAAGTGCTTCCCGCAAGTTTTTCGCTTTCCATTTCTGGGGCCTTCCTTTCAGATTTGAACTGCAGCCCCGCCGCCTTCAGCCGTTCTACCAATTGCACATGCTCCGGGTGCTGGAAGTACTCGATGATGGAGTTGGCGATGCGGCCCCCGATCTCATTAATAGCCAGCAGTTCCTCGTAGGTAGCACCCCGCAGCGCCTCCAGGTCAGGGAGTTGTTCTGCCAGTTTCTTAGCCACCGTGCTTCCCACAAACCGGATGCCCAGGGCAAACAGCACGCGGTCATAAGCCGTGCCTTTTGACTTTTCGAGGCTTTGAAGAATGTTATTGGCTGATTTCTCCCCCATGCGCTCCAGCTCTACCAACTGTTCAAATGTGAGGTCATATAAATCTGCTGCATTGCGCACTAAGCCCGTTCTGTAGAGCTGTTCAATCGTTTCAGGTCCCAAACCATCGATGTTCATGGCCCTGCGCGAAATGAAGTGCTCCAACTTCGCCTTGATCTGCGGCGGGCAACCTTCGTCGTTCGGGCAGTAAAAATGGGCTTCCCCTTCCGTACGCACCAGTGGCGTTCCGCAGGCCGGGCATAAGGCAGGGTATATAATCGGCTGACTGTCCAGCGGGCGCTTCGAGAAATCAACCCCGGTAATTTTTGGGATGATCTCGCCGCCCTTCTCCACGAAAACAATATCGCCGAGGCGCAGGTCCAGTCGCTGGATTTCGTTGGCGTTGTGCACAGACGCGCGCTTGACGACAGTACCCGCCAGCAGCACCGGCTCCAGAAGCGCAACAGGCGTAACGGCCCCTGTACGCCCCACCTGGTACTGGATGCCCTGTAGCTGCGTGGCAGCACTCATGGCCGCGTACTTATAGGCAATGGCCCAGCGGGGGCTTTTCGCCGTGTAGCCGAGCTCTTCCTGCAGCGCAATGCTGTTCACTTTCACCACTACGCCGTCAGTGGCTATGGGTAGCTCAAAGCGCCTCGTTTCCCATTCGTTTATATAGGCCAGCACCTCTTCGATGTTGCCGCACTTGCGCCACGTCTCCGACACCTTGAAACCCCATTTCTGCACGGCCTGCAGGCTCTCCGAGTGCGTGTCGAAAGGGTTGTGGGAGGTATGGAAGGAGTAAGAGAAACAACCAAGCTTCCGGCTGGCCACAATGGCGGAGTCCTGCTGTTTAAGCGTGCCAGAGGCGGCGTTACGAGGGTTTGCCAGCAGCTGCTCGCCCGCCTCTTCGCGGTCAACGTTCAGTTGCTCAAAAACCGGTAGCGGCAGGTACACCTCGCCCCGTACCTCAAACAAATCAGGGAAGCCCTGCCCATGTGCCTGCAGCGGCACATCGTGTATAGTGCGCACATTTGCTGTGATGTCGTCTCCGCGGGTGCCGTCTCCCCGGGTAGCGCCTTGTATAAACTGGCCGTTCTCGTACGTCAGGCTGATGGCTACCCCGTCAAATTTCTGCTCGCATACGTACTCCACCTCAGCGCCAATGGCTTTGCGCACACGGTTATCAAACTCCCGGAGGTCTTCTTCGGAGTAAGTGTTACCCAGCGAAAGCATGGGCCACTTATGGTAGACGGTCTTAAAGTTTTTGGTGATAGTGCCTCCCACGCGCTGGGTAGGGGAGTTGGGCTGGCGCAGGTCCGGGTATTGTTCCTCCAGTTCCTGCAGTTGCTTTAGCATTTGGTCGAACTCTACATCCGGTACCTCTGAAATGCTGTTCTGGTAATATTGGTAATTCAGGTAGTTTATGCGTTCTGTCAGCTCCTGTATCTGCTGAGCCGGCTCTTTGACTGCTGCCATGTCGGGTCGTTTTGTTACCCCGTAAAAATAGGAAACAAGCGGCAGAAGTCAGCGGATGTGTGTACAACTTATACCCGGCGGAGAAAGCCATGCTGTTGCCATAAAGATATAAACAGGAAATACCAGTTGAGCCACGTCAGCCAGCAATGGCGTTATTGCATAGCAGCAGGTACAGACCTGTTAGCTGCGTTTCAGCAATAGGGCACTGCTAACTTTAATCAGCGCTTATTTAAGTATCACGCCGTCGGCTATGAAGCGAAGTTCCTCTTTGGGTGCGGTGATGGCGGCAATTTCAGCGGCTGGCTTACCGGCATCTTTCGCATAGTGCCGCTGGTCCTCTACCGAAACCTGCTGATGCAGGGCAGTGCCTGTAAAGATCACCTCTCTTCCCTTCAAATCCTCCACTGGCAGAAAGAAGCCGTAGTCGCGGAAGGTCACTTTCATGGTGCTGTTGTCAGCCAGTTTCACATCCATCCAGCATCCTTTGGCCTGGCAGCTTTCAACCACTTCAGCGGCTACCGTCGCCTGAATAGAGTCTTTGCCGGCCACTGCTTCTTTCAATCCGGCTGCTGGGATAGCTCGTGCTTCAGAAACGGCGGCGCCATACGTCGTTCCTCCGGATGGAGTAGCGGAGGCGGCAGGCACTTCCGTCGCATCGGCGGCAGGCGTTTGCTGGTTACAGCTGAATGTGATGAACGCTAAATTTAAAATTAGAAATCCTTTCTTCATGATTCTCAGATGCTTTAGGCTTAACAAATATACAACATCCGCCTAAAATTGCTAATTTCAGTTAGCGTGGGCCTAAATCATACCAGTAGGCTTTGTCGATGCTGAAAAGGACACGGCCCGTGAGGAGCGGGAGGTATTTCACTGGCACTGATGCCTGGAAGTTTCCCAGCATCAGGTCGAAATTAGTTGAAAAGTAAAACGTGTTTTTGTCGGTCAGGAAGGCAATCGGGATTACGGTTTCATTGTTTACGCCCTGCATGTTGATGGACGTGGTCCGTTCGGTTGTGCCCGGGCTGTACCTGCCTGTGCTGACCTGCGGTTCGGGGGCCGCAATCGAGATGAGCAGTTCCGGGTATTTCGCCCCAAACAGAACCTCGTAGGCCATGCCTGGAGGTATTGTATCGTTAAGAGGCACCAGGCTGGCAATTGGAAGCACACACTCCAGCGCATGTGTCTCTTCATTATGACGCACTAACAGCTGGTTTGATATAAATTCGTACCGGTGTTTGATGCCTTCCAGGGCAACTATAATTGTATTGTTCCCGGTATAAGGGGCTCGTTCGTTTTGCGCTGATGCAGGCTGGTAAAACAGCGGGTACAGCAGCAACAGTAAAATAATGTGTTGTATATATTTCTTCATAAATAGCGGGTGTGATAAACAATCTATTGTTTTAACGCATATTTCAAACCAAAGATGTTAGGAGAGCAGCAACAGCGGAATTCAGGCTATAATAGTGGCATGTGCAGCACAACAAAAACCAGTTTTACCTGTTCATGAAAAGCATATAGCCTGCTCCTAAAATATTTAGGGAAAATGCAAAACCAAAAATGCATGTGCAGGTATAAACATATGTAAGAAAACGTAATAAATTTACACGCTGCGAAACTTTATGTTTTGCATTTTTTCCCAGGTTTGATAAAGGGGCTGAGGATGGATTCAGATAAGAAAAAACAGATAAATGCAACACAACGCTCTGCCTTTCGGAGGATAGAGAAAATGCACCCCATCCGGATGCTGCTCTACCTGAGCATGATTGGTATCGGCGTGCTTTTTTTTATCCTGACGGTGGCCTTTGCACGAACGGGGGGCTTCCCCGGGGAAAAGTTTGAATTGCCTAAATTCTTTAGTGTCAGCGCCATCCTGCTGCTCTTTAGCAGTTACACCATGTCTAAGGTGCCTCGCATGTACAAAAAGGAGAAGCTGAAGAAAATGGTGCGCTACCTTGCCTTCACCCTCACGTTAGGGATTTTCTTTATTGGGGCGCAGCTTGTCGGCTGGAATGAGATGTCTGAAACAGGCATTTACTTTTCGGGCAGAGCCTCGGGTACTTACCTGTACCTTATCTCAGCGCTTCATATTCTTCATTTGCTCGGAGGCATTATCTTTCTGTCGTTTATGCTTTTCAAAACCATCTATGTATCATCTGATGGCGTGCGAAGCTTGATCTTTATCCGTGATCCTTTCCGGCAACTGCAGTTGTCTATGCTCAACAGTTACTGGCACTTTATGGATTTTTTGTGGCTCGGGCTTTACTTGGTCTTCCTTTTTATCGCCTGAGGCAGTAATACATAGCGTAAGCAATTATCAATAGCTAAGCTTATATAGATGAATAAAGTTTACAGCCTTTATCACATTTACAGCTTATATAGTTTTCTAAAAAAGATATAGATTCTGTGAAGGATCATATCCATAGATAAGCACACAAACAGGAAGGCCGGCTGCGTATCACAGCCGGCCTTCCTGTTTGTGTGCTTATCTTATCGAACTTATCTGACAATAGTGACAGAGCCTTTGTATTTGCTCGTTTTGTAATCAATCACATAGAAGTACACGCCGTCATTCACACCTTTGCCATCCCACTTAAAGTTGCTGCTGTTGCTTGTGTAAACCTCTTTGCCCCACCGGCTGTAAATACGGATACTGGAGAAAACGGCTGTGCAAAACTCCGAAGGCAGGTTGGGCACTTCAAAGAAATCGTTTTTGCCGTCGTCGTTGGGAGTGAAAATGTTGGCTGGTACATAATCCCCGATTTTAGGCACTTCAATCCGAAACTCCATTGTCAACTGCTGCGGCGCTGCGGCGCAGGCATCTTCTGACAGGTTAAAATTCACCCGCACCACACCCTGCTCTGCTGCTTTGCAGATCGCCTGCATTCTGAATACGCCCGCTGCAGTGCCTTTGCCACCGGTACTTTCAAAACTCATCCCGTATTCAGCCAGGTCAAAGCCGTCTCCGGTTGCCGACAAAGCAAGATTGTCAAGGTCTATATCTGCCCCGGTTAGTTGCGCTTCGAAGCTTTCGTTAAGCTTCATATCAAATGTCAGCACATTTTTATCTGTCGTTAGCAACGGAGCATTGTTGGTGTCCCTGATTTTGAATTCCAGCACCAGTTCCTTATCTATGCCCGGCGCACAGGCATCTTCCTTTAAAATATACTTCACCCGCAAGCCTTTGCCCTGCGTGTAGGCCTCACAGGTCGGCGTCCAGGTGAAGATACCGGTAGCCTCACCGTTGCCGCCCGTGCTGTTGAAAGCCATGCCGTACTCGGCAAGTTCAAAGCCTTCGCCTTGTGCCTGCAGCGCCAGCGGGTCCAAATCAATGTCAGCGCCAAATAGCTTCGCGTTGAAAAGCTGCCCCACTTCCAGTTCAATCACCTGATCCGGTTGGTCAGAGGTAAGGGTAGGGGCGTTGTTGTTGCTTTCAGGCTGCACATCAATGGTGACAGTGCGGGTAACAGGCTTGTTACATACTATAGACGTAACCTCGAAATCCAACTTGTAAGATGCTTTCTTCATCGTATTACAGTCAATGTTCCAGGTGAAAGGCGACGTTACTTTGCCAGCAGCGCTGCCACCAGAAAAAATGATATCCATGTCTTCAAGCGTGAAGTCCTGCCCTTTTGCGGTTAAGGACACGATGTCCTCATCCGTATCTATGCCCAATACATCGAATGTGATTTTGTCTCCGTTTTTGACTTTAAATACCCGGTTTGCGGTTGAGAGCGAGACTGTGGGTGGTGCGTCCGGTATCGGATCTATCTGCAGTTTCAATCGCACCGTATCCTGACGCGGTAGGCTACACCCGTCGTCACGCACGATCAGTTCCAGTTCGTATATGTCGCCGCCTGTATCAAAGCAGTCAGCAAAGCAGAGTGTGGTCTTTAGCGAATCTAGAGTGGCGCCCTGATTGATCATGCCGCTGGTGGTGCCCTGGAAAGTGTAATCCTGGCTGGAGAAGTTTACCGGACGTGCCCGCACCGAGACAAACTCGCTCAGATCAGGATCAGTGATGTAAACATCGATGCAGCGATTGCCTGTGGGGCTGATGCGCAACACGGAGCCGGTTTCATAGAAATTCTTCTGGCCTTGTTCCCGTGCCGCCACCTGTGGGGTCTGGTTGCGGGGGCAGTCGAGCACCAGCACCTGGAAATCCCGCCTTACTTCGCCTATTTTTCTTCCCGCTCTGTACTCCTCTGCGCGTATGCCAAACACGAACAAGCCTTTGCGGTTCGGGCGCATCGTCAGCAACCCGGATTTTGAATCTATGCTCATGGGCGGCGAACCCAACACCTGGTTGCGGGTGTCGTAGCCGGGTAGCCAGTTTATCTCCGGGTATGGGGCCGACTGGGGTGGGTAAGTATAGATAGGCATTAGGGTTGTGGTAAACCCATTAAGAGGCGTTACCATGTCATATACAATAGAGTCGCCGTCCGGATCAGTGCCGTTGAAGTCGAAGTAGAATAATTCGTCAACGCAGGCATAGTCGCTGAGCGGTGGGAAAAGTATTGGGGAGGAGTTGCGAAAGAACTGCCCGTCCAGCACCACCGGTGGAAACTCCATATAGAAGGTTTGGGCTGCGTTTTCCGGTTGTATAATGTTATTGATGGTGTTGTTGCGGCAGCAGCGCTCCCAGGTTACGTAGTAGCCGCTGGGGTTGTTGAAGATCGTGGGGTCGAGGTAGATGGTTTCATAGTAGACAATCTTTTTGGTCTCCAACTGCCCCACTGTACAGTCGATGTTGGTATACGGTACCATCGTCTGCTCCATAATGTACATTGTTCTGGAGCCGATGCGTTCGTTTGTTGCTTTACTGAAGAAACTAACCGTGATAAACTGATCGAGGGCAGCAGGACTGCCGTTAACCACATCAAAGTACAGGTTAAGTGTGAGCTTATAGTTATAGTCTTTCAGGTGCTCCATCTCAAACTCACCCCCTACTATATGGGTGGCGCTTGCACTGAAAGAGAGGAGTAAAGCAAAAATTACTAAAAGTAAACGTTGTTGCATACGCAAGCTAAAACCTGTAAAAATCAAATTCTCTTTAAATGTATCTAAAAGAAATGTAATTTAAAACAGGTCTATTCGTCTATTTCTTTGAATAGAGCGGGCTAAAGACTTTGCATAGGCTAATTTTTCTTCTCCTCGTTTGGTTGCAGCACCTGCTCCAGCAGTACGTCGAAGGGGAGGGGTTTTGAAAAGTAAGAGTCGCTGTAGGCGTTGGCGACAAAGCGGATATAGCCGGGGAGCTTGTTTACTTTGATATAGTCGAGGAGTACGTTGCCATACAGTTGGTTGCAGAGGCTGGTGCCGGGTAAGTCGGAGGCAGGCGGGGTCAGCAACAGCTTCTCTACCTGCTCGGTATAACGCTCATGCCTTATATCCAGTTTATCACTGCTGTGCAACGTGTAACCCAGCGCGAGTACGCGGTCTCGCAAGAGATCAAAAAAAAAGGAAAAGTTGTCTGCCCCTATGTTAGAATCATAAAAAAACACTATGCCCCGCACATGCTCGTCCTGCACCAACTGCACCCGCAAAGGGCCTGGGATATTGGATTTCTGGTAATGGTAAGTCTTAAAAAAAGGGCCTGACCAGTTCAGGTACACCTGTGCCTCTACCCACGCCTGGTAGGCAGCCACGTACTTTCCGCTGCGCTCCAGCCTGGCACAGGTTGCTTCGCCGCTTTTATGGCCCAACAATCGTTTAAAAAAATCGTATGGCATTTGATAATTTACCCATTAAACATACTGCACCTTAAATAGTTTTAGTCTTACTGCTGGTTTAGCCCCTTCGGGAGGAAGCTCAGGCACAACAAAATTTCAAATTTACTTAAATTAAGTTGAAACATGCCAGTTGCGCATTTAAATGCTGCGACGTAAGACGCTGCCAAAATGAGAGACGCTGGTTCTAACGAAATCTCAAACCTATGGAAATGCTTACTCAAGAACTTGAAACAAAGAAGCGGCTGCTTCAGGAATGCTCCAAAACGCTGGGCACTCAGATCAGCGCTGCGAAAAATGCCATGGATGAGGCACAGGAAAGCGCGAATGAACACCAGGGGGCTATGGAAGACAAGTTCGAGTCTTTCAGAGAAAACTGCCAGATACAGCGCGATATGTATGCCCGGCAACTGGATGAGCTGATTCGGACGCAAAGCATCCTGCGCAACATCAACGCAACGAAGACGAACAAGGAAGTATCTATGGGGGCCGTAGTGCAGACAGAGATGCAGAACTACTTTATCGGGGTAAGCCTTGGCGAGATTAAGATCGACGGCGAATCTTACTTCGCCATATCAGGCATGTCGCCCCTCTACAAAGTCATGGCTGGTAAAACTGCCGGCGAGGGGTTTACCTTTAGGGACAAGACCTATAAAATACTTCAAGTTTTTTAAAGAATATTTCAATATGTTGGCCATAACGAAAACTTTTTCAAGCCATTTCCAGTTAATAGGAAGGTAAAGGGTTAAAAAAAGGGGCCGTGCTTGCGCGGCCCCTTTTGACTTTATATAAGGTGTTGCTTACTTTACCCGCGTCCAGGCCTGGGCCCTGCCAATCAGTGAAAAGCCTATATAGCCTTTTACTTCCATCTTGTCTTTGCTCTGCAGCTTCATGTAGCAGGAATACGTCTTGCCGCTTTCTGGGTCATATATTGTGCCATCATCCCACTTGTTGTCACCTGCGTAATTAAATCCCTTCATAAACACCAGGCCCAGGAGCGGGCGTTTCTGCAGCTGCTTTTCAGGGTTGTTCTCATCTACTTTCGGCTTGCCGTTTTTATCTGGCTCCCGCAACGACACGATTTTACCGCACAAGTTGTCGTCGCATTTGAAAATCTCAAATTCTGCCTTGCCGTCTTCGTTTGTCCAGCGCCCTATGGGTGACATGTTCTGGGACCAGGCACCTGTGGTGAGCA
>Ga0210040_10003732_pt1 | contig 20408 bp, 17 predicted proteins | sample CryGeyCG12114_NA_FD_185462 | JGI IMG/M metagenome (GOLD analysis project Ga0210040, IMG submission 185462) | Groundwater microbial communities from aquifer - Crystal Geyser CG19_WC_8/21/14_NA (SPAdes) (version 2) | ecosystem: Environmental > Aquatic > Deep subsurface > Groundwater | place: USA... | reverse complement strand
GTAGTAAGCAAAGCAATGTTTGCAAGCACAAGTCCCATACATTTCTTTCACTACTCGTACTCCTTTTTTCAATTGATTTCCATGTATTATTAGTATGTACCAATATAAACTAAATGTTTCGTTCGTGACACAAGGTAAACATACTAAAATAGTAGTACAAGCAAAAGCTTTTATCTTTTGTGTTTACTCCTCAAAAAGTCGAAAAAAGGTCTTAAGAAAGCATCCTTCATTCAAGGACGCAAAGGCAAAACAGTTTAATAAAGAACGTTTATTTTTGTACTATTCCGGTTTTCCGGAAATCAACAAAAGCAGCTTTCAACCTTTATCAGCAGCTATAAGAAAAGGAGGTATAGTTTTATTACAATGTAAGTCGTAAGTGTATGATAATAGGGTCTAATGCATAATGTGACTATAATGTAATGTTGTCTTACGAATCCTTCATAACGATTCAATTGCTCATAGCTACGGACTATTTTTCTAATACAAAATATATGACGAATTGTTCCTGACTGTAATATTTTATTTCTTCGTATGACCAATGTAGATTCCGTAAGCGATGATAATGTTTATTGTTAGCTGTCAGCCATACAAAGATGAGTAGATAAATGAGCGTGAAGCAGGTCTCAAACTAACCCAAATTACCCCTTGATTAAGATTTCATTCGCACGACACAACAATAGGAAGCATCATTGTAGAAAGATTTGCACTGAGGGATACGCAATAACGTAAAGCTTAAGCTTTGCTATTACTGTACGCAAATTCCTAAATATTGTCAATTATTTAATGAGACATAAAAGGAAGGAGAAGGAGCTGTGTACAATGATTTTTATTCACAATTTTGCTCACTACGACTAATATTAGCTACTTTACAAGTATGTTTGAGCAATTCAAGCCATGCATCGAAATTACCTAATATTAAATAGGCGGTGACATCGTAAACTTTATGGAGAAATAAAAAAAGAAACACTAGCATTACACTAGTGTTACACTTGATGGTTCACTTTTTAAGGACATATTTCCCCAACGCTTCAGCTCTATAAAAGCAGTCGTGTCACCATCATAAGCCATAAGGTATAAAAAGATCTAACTTGTTTCGTAGTTTCTATATGGAAAGTAGACACCTATTTTGTAAAGTAATGGTGACATATTGACAGCCAACAATGTTCGTTTTCCGGATAATTATCCTATTTCTTTTTGCAATTCCAAAATATAGTTTTTCATTTCTGAGTGCAATTTCTCAACATTTTACATATTGCACACTTATAATCATACAAGAGAGCACACACGAATACGAGCGTAAACCATCAGAATGGATTTTAGACTTGAATCATCAAACAACTGGTTATTTTATATTCAATCAAAATTTTTCTCCTCCAACTCAGGTTATGGATTTACACCAGCAGCGAACCTCCTGTACTACTGTATACATAAAGATAAGTTCCAAAACAAAAATATCCCAAAAATTTTCCAGTTCGCTAACAGCATTGATTCCAAAACTTTCTGGGATTGTCAAAAAAGATCAAGATTTCTTCACTTTCAGTGCGACCCGTCATTCTCTTGTCAGAAAAATAGCCCCCATAGCATCCAACATAAAATATAAACTCATCATTATACATGACGAGGAAAAATCCTCGCTAAAATTTTTCACTACCTGTCTTTATTGCAACAAAGGATCCCAATCAACATCCGAGTTAACAATGAATCCAAACGATACAAAAATCCATTCATTATTTCCTGATTCAGCAAACAATTTTTTTAACAAATCCCTCCGAGTTAGCACACCTCGTGCAACATGGTTGACCGAAATTCGCTATGATTCTTCAACTCGGAAATGGAATGGAGCTCGCGGGATTTTCATTTCTGCTTTATCACATCTTATGAGAAAATTTAATTTTTCCTGTGAATATTTTCCCTCCATAGGAGGTGGGGGAACAGGGATTCAACTTGACAACGGGACATGGATTGGTGTAGTAGGAGACGTTTTGTATAAAAATGCGGACTTAGGACAAGCAGCAGGTCAAAGTTATCACCGTAACCAAGTCATTAGTTATTCCACCCCTGTGGTATACGAATGGTTGACTTTCGTAACGAGTAAACCCCAACCATATTATTCGTGGAGAGCTATATTTTGGTCTTTTCAAACCCCTGTATGGATTCTAATACTTTGCTTGATCGGTGTCTCATATTCCACCTACTTGTCAATTATTAAACTGGAAAATAAATCTTGGTATCGAGGTCAAATTATGGCTTACATGTTGTCAGCCATGATAGAGCAAGATGTCACAATGCCTGGACTAAAGTTAGGAAGATCTATGTCTCTTCGAGTTTTTGTCTCATTTTTTTCGTTATTTGCCATTGTTGTGGCATCAGCATACAAATCTAAATTGATGTCTTTGTTAGCCTTCCCTGTATATACTTCTCCTCCCACAGATTTTACGGAGTTAAGCCTATCTCAATTCAACACGGGACTCTATTACATGAAAGGAGCTGCGTACGATCTATTGAAAACTTCTACGAATCCAAGCTACAAGAAAATATTCCGAGAGATGGAGCTCATTGCAAATGATGTGGAGTGTATTCAGAAAGCAATGATAGAGAATTTCGCGTGCATAATGTGGGCAAATATTGCCGACTATGCCGCTCATCGGAATCTGAGTGATCGGTTTGGAAGAATAAACATACAAATCGCTACGGAAAAAACTACACCCATGCCAGGGGGTTTTCTTATGGAAAAAATGGCGGTTTTTCGCAACAATTTTGATCGCGTTCTTTATTCAGCAGCAGCTAATGGATTGTTGAATAAATGGAGAGTGGATGATGTGAGCTTTATCAGAGCTGAAAGAATAGAGCGGCATAAGATAGGAAATGAGTCAAATGAGAAACCAGGCATTAAAACAGTAAAAGAGGATAAGGTCACTTTGACTATGAAACATTTATCAGGATCATTTTTTCTTTACTTGTTTTTTCATGTGATTGCTATTGTGATTTTTAGTCATGAAAAAATATATGATATGTGGCAAAAACGATGTGTGAAAATTACTCTCCGCCACAGTCGGATTTTACACCTTTAAATTATTTCGACAAATCAAAAGATTTTAGCAAAAATATTATTCTTCGCCTAAACAGTATCAATATATACTTTTTTTTAATTTCATAAGGCAGACAATTGCATTCTCTCTTTGACTTGCACGAATATGTTGAATGAAAGTAATGCATACAGGCCATCCAGATTAGTTAATAAAAAATTTGAACATGTAATAAACTATATTGTCAAGCCTTCATCCGGCCATGGCTCAATTAAATGTTCATTCGTTATTGATTATGGATTTTCCAAAAAAATATAACGTTTCCGTAACATAATGATACGTAACATACAATAATACGTAACAATAATGTAATTTCAAAGTTACGGTCCATCAATTAACTCGAGTGAGGTATCTACTGCAAAACTCGTAATCTCATTAACTGTTGTTGGTGGTTGGAAATAGCTATAGCTCTCAAGTAGTTGATAGTTTAGTTTAAGTTTAATTAGCACACACGGATAATTCATTTCACACGCGGTGCAATTCGTAAAGCTTGTTTTTTATTATTAATTCCAATTTCGGCAATGGAGGTTATGCATTGGTACAATGTTAATTACACATTGTAAAGTAATGTGCTGTGAGGCTAAATTCCTATGGAGAACAGCTCTGAACGAATGTGAATTCTGGACAACATCAGTCAATCACAAAGTCATTATGTATATTGTCTTGCAAGGGAGAAGGAATTTGTAAATAAATTATGCTGCCAACATACAAGTTCAATTAAATTAAAGTACATAGGAATGTTTACAAACGATTTTATTCAGCAATAACTTCATAGTAATATCAGTATCCCTCAATCAATACAGGCGCTTACGTATAGCGGTATAGCGGACAACAAAAAGTGAGAATAAACTAAGAAAGAATGAATTCCTATTCGCGAAAACGACAATAGTGTTCATAATTTTTGCACTGGCTTTGGTTTTTGAATTTTGACGGAATAAAATTCAATTTTTTTCCTTTAAAAAAATGTCCATCTTGAAGATTATGGTCGCAATATTCGCTGTCACCAACTGTAACGTAACCGTCGCCTCCATTCTTCACAAGCATATTACATTTTGTACACTTGTCGTAATACAAGAAACAAACCACGGCTCCCAATCTACGCCAATTGAACTGAAGTTGAATTTACAAGATCAACGAACCGGAATTTTTCTCTTCACTCAAAAGTTCTCCCCTCCACTCCAATTCTTAGATTTGCACAAGCAAAGAAATCGTTGCACTATTGCGCACATTGAAATAAATTCAAAAACAAATAAGCAACTAGAAAATTTTTCAAGCAATCTAAAAACGCTGATTCTAACACTTTCCGGTGTCATTAAAAAAGACGAAGACTACTTCTTATACAGTGCTCCAAGTCGCCACGTGATTAAAAAAATGATGCTACTATCAGCAAGCGTGAAATATAAACTAGGAATCATATTAAACACTCCTACTAACTCATTGTCCAGCTACAACCAAACGTATTTTGGTGCTTGTTTATTCTGCAACAAAGGATCACAATCCATATACGAGTTAACAATTAATCCAAACGAAACGAAAATTCTCTCAATATTCCCAGACTCCGCAAACAATTTTTTCAACAAAACTCTTCGAATAAGCACCCCGTTCGCAACATGGATTACCGAGATTCGTTACAATGCAGCAACTCAGCAGTGGTACCCTGTTCGAGGAATCTACAACACAGTTATCAAGCATTTAATGGCCACATATAATTTTTCGGGAATATTCTTTCCCTCCGCCGGGGGCGGGGGTACTGGAATTCAACTTGACAACGGAACATGGATCGGGGTCGTGGGAGACGTTTTGTACAAAAATGGGGACATTGGTCAGGCTGCAGGGCAAAATTTCCATCGAAACAAAGTTGTCAGCTACAGCATTCCCATCTCTTATGAATGGTTGACTTTTGTTACCAGCAAACCACAACCATACTACACTTGGAGAGCTGTATTCTGGTCGTTTGATTCTTCTGGTTGGGTTCTAATTATAGGTTTAACCTTGAGCGCATTCTTCATAACCTTTGCCATTGTGAAAATTGAAGGAACATCTTGGTCTCCAAGCAGAACTGTTGCGTTCATGCTGGCCACAATGGTTGATCAAAATATCATAATGGGGTACCTGAATGGCGGGAAATCTTTGGCACTACGAATTTTCGCTTCGTTTTTCTTCCTCTTCTCCATAATTGTAGCATCAGCTTATAAATCTAAATTGGTGTCTTTACTAGCATTCCCCGTGTTTTCTTCAGTTCCTACCGGATTCAAAGAGTTAAGTGAATCTCGTTTCGATACTGGCCTCTATTTTATGAAAGGAGCAGCTTATAACTTGTTAAAAACTTCACCGAATCCGATCTACAAGAAAATATTTAACAATATGGAACTCATTACTAACGATGTAAATTGCATTCAGAAAGCTACAAATGAAAAGTTTGCCTGTATCATGTGGGCAAATATTGCGGAATTTGTTGGTCATAGGAATCTAAGTGATCGTTTTGGTAGGGTGAATACATTAATTGCTTCAGAAAAGACTACACCGATGCCAGGGGGGATTCTTATGGAGAAAATGACAGTTTTCCGCACGAATTTTGATCGAGCCATTCTGGCATGGACTGATTTTGGATTATTGAGCCGGTGGAAAAAGGATGATGTGGTTTTTATTAGAAATGAAAGAAGAGAGCTGCGAAAGTTGGAGCGAAATTTGCCGAATCCTGAGCAATATTTGGAAGATGAAGAGACGGATACTTTAAGTTTACAACATCTTACTGGATCATTCTTAATTCTTACAAGTGCTCATACGATTGCTATTATTTTATTTAGCGCTGAGCAATTTTACGGTCGATGGTGGAATCGGAATGAAGGACACCTACCGATAGGGGTGAATTTTGAATAATCATTTAAAAATGTTCCATTAGGCTATTTAGTTTTCATGCCAACATCATGGATAAAGCTATATAGTTACTGAAATGTTGTATCATAAATAATTTATTGCACTTATCCAAAGCCGATAACCAGTTTCACACTACACTGCACATTTCCAGCAGAAAGAGATAAAATTGATTTTTAGAAATGACAGAATGTCATTTTTTACACCTGCCAACCACGGTAAACATTAAAAAAAAGTAGTTTTACTATCTGGAAATACGAAAAGCTTTAACCTAACTTAAATATAAACAACAGCTCCGGATCCAAATTTTGGATCAACTGGACGCCAATTGTCGACTCAGACTACGACTTGTCTGTCAAAAATTAAAAGATGACATAGATGGCGGGGCAGGTTTAATAGTGAAGTTATCGGAGCCACCATGTTCAGAATTTCTGGAATTCCTTTCAGATGTGAGCATTCGTCAATTCTATATAGATGAGGATGTTAAGTTTAAATCGATCGAACATGATTTATTTTTGGACCCTCTGAATCTCCATTCGTTCCAATGCGATGGCAAAACCAATGCAAAATTGGTCCGAGAAATCATATACAACTGTTCTAATATTACGCGACTAGAGATATATAGCAACATTGAAGGAAATCTGGTCTCCGAAAGTAAACATCGAGTTAGACTACCTTATTTAACAAGTTTTACTATTCTGCCCAGTATGTGTCTCATTGGGGAGACATATATGGCTACAAATGGCTGTGCTGTACTGGAGAATCCATTTAACATAATCTCTCAAATCTATGCCCCAACTTTGAATCAAGTTTACTTTAAAGCGTGGGTGAATGAAAAAACAAAAGTTACAACCGATTATGCGAGTGAAACGATCTTGGATTTCCTATCCCTGCATGCTAAAAGTTTGAAGAATCTACGCATTACATTGAAACCCATGAATTCGTTCACAACGGATATGACAACGGGTTCTTTGGATGAAATTCCTAATGAAAATGTGTGTCGCCGGATGGAGCAAGTCGGATTACGATTGGATGGGAAATTGGACACTCTTTGTATGGATTATGAATGCCGTGAATCCCCATGGAATAGCCTAATTAATAAGCAAAGTACTTTGACAAAGTTTCAGTATACCAATGGATTACTGAGATGGCAAGATTTAGTCCCTGTGATTACCCGGTGTGGTGCCTTGTTGAAATCTCTGGAGCTCACTCTCGCCTTTTGCACTCCATTAGATTTCAGGCTGATTTCAAAGAATTGCGTTAATTTACAAGAGCTCAAGTTGCTTAAAGGAAAGCAGTTGAGCTGCACCAGACTGCCAGAAAGATTGCAACCAGTGAATGATATCATACATGTTGAAGAATTTCCAAAAAGTATTACAAATTTGGTGCTTACATTTATTCGGGGTACAAAGACTACTTGGCAGAAACTAACGACTATGCGAAATTTGAAAAGAATCATCATAGTGGTGGAAAAATTTTGTGAAGGATCCCATGCTGTACCACTAGATGTGGTGCTAAAATTAATGCACATTCGGAGCCTCAGAGTTTGCCTCATTACAAGGCTGCATTGTGAATCAGAAGAGGAATTTGCTACTGCTAGGCTTGTGTGTCACAGATTAATGACACCAAATGCACAGTACTACTGTGACGATAGAGTGAATTTGGGTCTGTGCATTTCGTGAGCATTAATTAAATTGATTGGGCAGGCAAATGAAGGAAAAAAAATTATTTTTCACAGAACTTATGTAGTAGTATGATTACCCCACTCGAATCTGCATTGCATCACATAACAAATGAATAAAACTAACTAAGTAAGCTAATTGGAGTTTCAAAAAGTTTCTTTATTTGTCATACAGTGATGTCAATGCTTTTGTATAAACCCGAAAACCGTTCAAACGGCCATGGCACAGTTATTCGATTTATGAATATCATTATTGCTTCCATTTAATGGAGCTTTCCCATCATTCATAATTTCATTCCCGTCCCCATACTTTTCTCTGGCCTCCTAGAATCCATCAAATCATCGTGGTTATTTAATGATCTCATTACATTTGGTATATGTAGCAAGCAAACTAATTAACCAAAAGCTCACTTTTATCGTCATTGTAGTTTGGTAATATATAAAGTAAATTGGAATCATAAGCATTGAAGAAAGCGCAATCATCCATCCGAAAACTTGAGCCCATATGGGGTACTCATACGTCCTATTATAGGTTAATGGCTCATATTGCAAAATCGAGTACAGGAGAATCGCCTATAAAATAAATATCCAAAAAGTAGTTACACTTTGTTACTCACCGATAGATAATTAGTATGGGACGAAGAATTCTAATTTTATTAAGTTCGTTTAATGATAACTAATACAAGAATTCTAGGATTATTTTACCAAAGTGATTGCTGGAGTTGTATACGACCAAGCAATTGGAAGCCACAAAGGTGGCGAGTATCCAACCATTCGACGAATATCATTACAAAATCGACCAGCTCCGTAAACCCATGCTACAGCTATACTTTGGCAGAAACACACCCAAAGTAACGTCATTCCACTGGCAGAATAGTAGTCAAATAGTTGGAAAACATACATGCCACCCTGTAAATTTATAAATCAAAATCAAAATTTCAATCAAAAGTTCAATAAATAAAATAAAATCAAACAAGATAGTTGAAGCAAGTACTTCGCCCAAGTTAATAAGCTAATAAGTAGGGACCGCGATGCTTGCACTTGCGCAGAAGAAACTTCTTTGTTCTTGGGCAAGGATGAAATATGCAATCAAACAAAGGGCAATTTATTTTAGTTGTTTAGGTTTTTTGGATTGAATACTATTTGAGGTTTAAAAGTAAAACACTTTTTAAGTGTTCGATTTCCATTTCAATATCTTAATCTTGCTTCCGTTTGGCCTTTGTACTGTTGTATATTGTGTGAATTATAGGGGAAAAGGGGGAAATTTTGTTTTACTTTGGGACAGTGAATGAATAACTGCCATTAAATTATAGAAAGATTGAAATCCTGTTTTGCATAAAAAATAAATCAAACATTGGGGGAATGTTTTTAACCCTCCCGATAGTTGATTTATTTTGTATGCTGAACAAGTTGGCACCTCTTGCCTTTCATATGGCAGGAATTCACTCCCGGGTCCAAAGTATAGTATACTGCGCCCTATACTAATGTTATGTCCATCTTGGCAGCAAGTGAATTACACTGACATGCACGGTTTAATGCCAAAAACTGTAAAGTTTCTTACATTGGTGACCATAAACAACGCAATAATGTACGAAACGAATGAGACGACAGCGATGAAAATTTCTCGCCTATGTCCGATGCGAAGAACATGGGGATAAATGTCTACCACGGCTGTAATGAATCCCTCAACACCAACAAATTGAGAATCCAACCCTATGATGACGACCATTAGAAAAAACAATGCGGACCAAAATGGAGCCCAAGGCATTTGGGCCACCGCTTTAGGGTATGCAATGAATGCCAAGCCAGGTCCAGATTCAGCAACTTCGTCAATCGGTACTCCTTGTTCTTTAGCCATGAATCCCAGGACAGAAAATATAACAAACCCCACGTAAAAACTCGTCCCAGTATTTATTGCAGCTATGTAGGTGCAATCGCGAATGAAATTATGGTGGAATTTATTGTACGATCCTAACGCCGTCATACAGCCCAAGGCAATGGCATAAGAAAAGAAGATTTGAGTACCAGCGTCAATCCATACCTATAAAAATCTTTAATTTAACTAAGTTTTACTCAAGCATTTAATTTTTAATTGTTTTACAATACAGCAATTAAATTGCCTCATCTCAGCTCACCTGACCATCCAAAACGACTGAAAAATTTGGTGTCAAATAATACTTTATCCCCTCCATAGCGCCATCTAATGTTAATCCCCGAATGAGCAGCACTGTCATCATTACGTATGGGAAAGTAGCTGCGCCATATTGGTTTATACAAGATAAGTTTCAAGCGAGAACCAAATACAAATCACCATATGGATACTGCGAGTGAATTTACCGCTAATAAGCTAATTATTACTTGCCAGTAAAATATACAACTTTTCCTGTGCTCTTTACGCCTTTCCAGACACAAAAGTAAACCATAATCCAAGAAATTAAAAGAGTTCCAGCTAGCTCCCATCTAATTGATCCCATTTCATCAATTCCTGAGCTAATCCCTAGCACTCGTTTTCTGATGAAAAATAAATTATAGATATTCAAAAGCGTTGGTGTTTAATATAGGTTTAAAAAAATCCTGAACTTACTCCCAATACTCCACAGCTGGGTCCTTAAGTTGACTATGGTCCAAATGAGACCCCGCAACCACAGTAGCATTTTTAACAAAACAATGCTCTGTATTCCATTCATTGTCACAAGATGCCCATGGTAGTTCATATGTGAATGAGGCAAAGAAATAATGCACAGCCCATGCTAAAATGACTATGTAGTAGACATTTAGCAGAAAACAGATTATCGTAGATGCGTATCCGATGCCTACACAAATAAAAATCGCAATTAACTACTATTGAAGCAGGAATATTGTGTGATTTGGAATACAAAGTTTAAACCTTTGAAAATAGGACAAATTTTTGACCACATTGAAATTCCCCCTTCACTTGTGAATTGTCCTAAGCCCACTTCTAAAAAGAAAACAGGGACTCCACCAAGGAATAGACAAGCAATATACGGGACCAAAAATGCTCCTACAATAGTTTTCCATTAAAATACTTTTTTTTAAAAATTTGGCTCGGTAAATGAGAATTAAATTGATTGGGAATATGAAATTACCTCCTCCATTTTTATAACACAAATATGGAAATCTCCACACATTTCCCAGTCCGACAGCAAATCCTACAGTAGACAATATAAACTCAATTTTATGTCCCCATTTCTCCCTTTCTCTGTATTTCGGGACTTTTGCCACTCCTTTTGTAGAACTCATTGTATACCAAGGATGATGCAGAGTCAAATGGTTAGAAAAATGATATCCAGTGTGGTCAAACTTTCAGCTAGTAAAATCTGAAAAATTGACTGCATGCAATCTGAAGAGCAACTAGTTTAGGACAAAAAGACAAAACACGCTTAACAAATCCTTTATACAATAATTTAAGTTTTCATTAGAGCAACATGCATTGTTATTTGCTCTACAAGCTTTTACTGCATATGTCATCAATTCATTAAACGTAATGAAAATAAATTCATCAACGAATAACCGAGGGACCAAAGTCAAGTCTAATTTTTTTGGCAGCTATAGTTAGTAGTAGATTATTAGACGGATAGTATTATTTAACTCAAGGTTCAAATAAATTGAATCTACCGGCAGACAGCCAGCCAGTAAAAAAAATCAGACTAAAAATTATTAAGTTATGCAACATGGGTTTCAAAGATAGCTATCATCATAATGCAACAACGCGTCTTAACTCTATAGTAGATAAAGTTGATCCATTCCTGAATATTTTACTTGATATCATCAGGCTGAGTGTAAATATTAAATAGCTTCTCCATTAAGCTGATCACAAACATTGACGTAAAACTCCCAGACAAATTATATACTTCATTAGTTTAGTCTTTTAATCACACTTTTATTTGTCCAGCAATATCCATGCAAATTTTTATTGTAATTGAACAATTAGAACAGAAATTTAAAAAAAATTTAAACTCTCTCTGAACTCTGTAAGTGAAGTCCATTCATAATTAGTTTAAAAATCGATTAAAAAAATTGCAGTGGCAGAGAAAACACTTTAATATAATGTTCGTCTTAAAACGGAGGTAAAAATAGGATAGTTTTACCTATCCTGCAATTATGTTTTTACCATTCTTGCTGCACTTTTTAGGCATAGGTATCTTAACTTAGCTCATCATGTAATCATTTTGTACCATACACAGCATTAATAACCTACTACATCCAAATCTTTTGCAGACTCTTGCTTCTATCTGGTTCTGATTCTCTATTTGAATGAAAGACTGGAAAGTTTTCAAAAGTGAGGATAAGAAACCCATCACATCGTGTCTATTTGCACGTAGCAACACAAAACTGTAGAACGTGTGTATGCATTTAGCTATTTACTATCTTATCTATCTATCATCCAGTACACAAAATAGCTTCTTGCATGTTTCCATTCATGCTGCTCAGCACTATATGCTAATGTCAGCTAAGTATGTTGGAATAGCCTGGATTCTGCGTCAATACACATATACGTAGTAAATGGAACATAGTGCACCAGTTTGTGCGGCAGACTATCCTGGAAACAATTTTGGATATTTTGGAATCACAACAGCTATTATTGTTTTGATTTGATGCTGTGTTGAAAGGGCGTTTTTTTAAATTTTACTTAATTATTATAATCAATAGGCAAGCAATAAAAAATACTCACTCTCAGTATTATTCAATAAAACTTTAGTTCGCTAGTTAGTGGGAAGTGGGAAGTAGAACATAACACTGTGAACTGTGAACCAAACTAATACTAAAAGTTTCCCAAAGCAATATTAAAACATGGGAGCCGAAAGTTCCAAGCCCCAAAGCCCTACAAATGGGCAGTTGAGTGAATCGGAGATGCAAAATGTGCTTCAAGTGTACAACCAACTCAACCTGAGCCTGGATTCTAAATCTCCATGCCCTTATGATGTTTTTAAGGTAAAAAACTAGTTCATTTTTAAAATTATTGGGACTGTGACACAGAGCATTATATATTTAACTTCAAATATGTAGCGTCACTGTGAAAAAACTCTGGACCCATGGCTAGCCAAAAAAATCGCAGATGAACTAAGCAGCCCTTTGGCTGAAGACAAATTGGACCGCGTAGTCACTTATGACAGTTTTCGATACCAAGTAGTCGCTATATTCACATCTGGGGATGAAAAATTGGAAGCCATTTGGAATATAGCCACAGGTGTAGGACCTTCAGGACAAGCTCAAAGCTCTATTAGCACTGAACAACTAGTTCAGGTGAGTTCAAAAAATTTCAACTCCTGAAACTTTTACCAATGATTGAATAGCATTAAAATACCCTATTTTACACATTTTTAGTATGTCAAAGCCATCATAAGATCATATCTAAACGCGTGTGAAAACGCCCATAAAGTGACTACACATTGGGGCTCTATTCCACTATACACTGAAGATTCATTGAACAAATTCACAGAATTTTTTCTGCATGAATTATTTCATCCTAATGCATCCCTGAAATCGGTTTTGACCAGTGAGAATCCTGCAGCTGATAAATGTTTTACAAAATCCGAATTCAAGACATCTATTGCTTCTTCACCAGTCTTCATAAAAATGCACGACTCCTGTCTATCTGCTTGTTTTGATCTCAGCCAGATTAAGAAGTTTGAAAATATTGTCCCATCCTGTGTCCATGCCCAGAGAGCATTTTTACCTGAGAAGTTTTCCATTCTGGACATTGCTTCAGTTTCATTCCTGAACATGCATTTACCTGCAGAGTTGAGATCAAAGTGGAGGTTCTTATTTTCTACAGATGCTCATGGAGAAAGTTTTTCAAAATTTTTGGGCCAAGTTTTGAATAAGGGATCGAATATTATTATCATTCAAGATGAACGTGGACGGGTGTTCGGAGGATTCGCTACACATAGTTGGTGCTTGGGGCCTAAGTTTTTTGGTGAGAGAATCATGACTCATTGCATTTTAAAATTGAAATTGGCTTGAAAATGATCGGTGTCTAAATTTTTTGAATTTTTTTCTGCAGGGAGCCACGAATGTTTTCTTTTCCATCTGAATCCCAAATTCTTAACTTACAGTTCAACTGGATACAATGATAACTTTCAATACATAAATGTTCAGCAACAAACATTCCCTAATGGATTGGTAAGTACTCATGCTACGTTTCTTCTTCTGCATCTTCATGCATCTTCTGCAGCATAATTCTCTGTTTAGCCTGTAGTGGATTTTGGTGTAAACAAATAACTTTTAACAGGGTATGGGAGGAAAACATGATTATTTTGGATTATGGTTGGATGCTGAATTTGGAAAAGGGAAATCATCCCCAAGCTGTACAACATTTGCTTGCCCTCAACTAACGGATCTGGAAGATTTTTCGATCCAGCATATGGAAGTATGGGGTGTTGGTCCAGAGCCAACAAAAGAGGAGGTTAGCCAATTTACTGAGGAATTTAAAAATTTCAATTTTCTCATTTTACAATTTCATGTTGAATTGTTACAGAACGTGAGAGTGGAGAAAAGCATTTTGGACAAAGATCCAGAGGCCCAAGCTATGCTGGAAATGATTGATAGAGGGCGCAAAAGTGATGGATACAGAGAGCCACCAAAAGAAGATTAGTAAATCTCATCCGAGAACCGAGAATATATTCATTCCCATTATGTCAAAGCAATATACTTATTTTTACTTGAAATTTCTTCATTGCTTAAATTTTTTCATGAAAAAGTCAATAATATTTTGTTGTAGTCCGTTTGTGATATCGTTTGCAATAGATGAATATCCGTTCAGTGGTTTAGCAGACTAAATAGTGCGTACTTGTACCTGTCCAGCTTTATTAAATCACGAGAAAATTAATGTTATCATCCAAAGTTATCGAATAAACCTGCATGTCTTCACCTACTTTAAACACCATAAATGGTTAACTGTGCTCTTTTTTTCGAAATTACGCTCATAACAATTACTGATACATAAGTTACCCAATGCGTAAGCATTGTAACTGCCTAGATGACGATGTTATCCAAAGTTATAGAATATTTTGGAATGAGTTCAGTTAGTTATGGCTTCAATAATAACTTTGCAACTGTCAGTACTCTTAATCCGGAGAAGACAATTTTTTTGTTAACCTTATATCGTGCATCGTACAGCACACTATCTTATGCTTATCTGGCTAGGCTAACCTATTGTGTACTCTGGAGCTGAAGTGGATCAAATGAAATTTCCTCTTTTTTCTGGATTAAGAATGCATAGTATTCTACACTTAATTAATATATTTTTAGATCGTAAACGAATTAATAGATCATTTTAACATGTCAGTTCAGTAGCAAATATATAAAAGTTCATAAATTAAAAATCACAACAAAACTGCTGTCTATCCCTTTATCACTCAAAATGCTTGTTTTGGTGGATAACGGCAAAGACTTAAGTTACTTTGCTTGATCATGATAAGAATTTTATTATTATTGTTTTTGAGCTACAGTGAATTAAAACACAATTTTTATGCAGGAAAGATATGAAGTTAAAATTTGTTATCTATCGTTTGTGTCGATTAATGTTATCCATTCCCATTGTGCCCTACTTTTTAGTCCGTTTCATAATGCAGTTGCACTGAAATCCGAACTGCATTGCATAAGCCGATCGCCATAATAATACAACATTATATTTGGTTCAGATTTCAGAATACATGCTCAGATTCGATCTTTACAACAGGAACAACTCCCAACTTCATTTTTAGTTCATTCCAGAGCATTTTTATAATGACTACCAAAACCGAGGTACTCATGTTTTGTAATCAATTCACATTTCCGAACAAAAATAAGTAATGAATTATGAATTGATGTACACACAGTCTCAGACCATTAAATGCAAGGCAGCTGTTGCATGGGAATTGGGAAAACCTGTAACGGTGGAAGAAGTAGAAGTAGCTCCCCCAAAACAAGGAGAAGTGCGAGTTAAAGTAGTTGCGAATGGACTTTGTCATTCCGATCTCAGTGCCCTGAATTGGCCTAATTTTGCAGTTTTTCCAGTCATTTTGGGTCACGAAGGATCTGGAATTGTTGAAAGTGTTGGCGAGGGAGTCACTGAATTTAAGCCTGGGGATCATGTGATCCCATTGTTTTTTCCCCAATGCTATGAATGTGATTATTGCAAATCCCCAAGAACGAATTGGTGTCTAAAATTAGCAGCAACAAAGGTACACAGTATTGTATTGTAATATGTAAACAACCATATTAAATGGTTTTTTTATTCGGTTCGATAATCAAATTCGAAATAATGAAAAAAAAGATTAATAATGCGTATAGACAAAAGGTGTGATGCTAGATGGTACAACACGGTTCTCATGTAAAGGGAAACCAATTCATCACTTTATGGGAACTTCCACTTTTTCTGAATACACTGTAGTGGATGAAGCAGCTTTGTGCAAGATTGACAAGAAAGTTCCACTAGAAAAAGTTTGCCTAATCGGTTGCGGCATTTCAACTGGATATGGTGCGGCTATAAACACAGCAAAAGTTCATGAAGGATCTACTGTTGGAATCTGGGGAATGGGAGCAGTTGGATTATCGGCAGCTATGGGGGCAAAGGTATCTGGAGCGAAACGCATTTTTGGAATCGACATTAATCCATCCAAATCCAGTATTGGTAGGCTTATAAATATGCTGTTATGCATCTGCAGTATTTGTAAATCTGTAAACAGACTTTAACTACACCATCATTAAATAAATATCGTTACCTATTTTAGCTTTGCAATGTGGATGTACCGAATTTATTAACCCCAATGATTTCCCAGACAAAAAATTTTCGGATGTGATGATTGAAAAAACCAATGTTGGATTAGACTACGCCATTGAATGCATTGGAAATGTCAACATTATGGTATATAATCAATAGTACTGACTTTAATTAATGTAAAGGACAGTTAAAACCATACATTAAAAAACTGGTGCTTTATAGAGAACAGCGTTTGAAAGCTGCAATAAGGCTTATGGCAAAGCTGTTATGATAGGAGTAAGCATTTTTTATTTCACATTCCCATGCATAGTTATATAGTTGTGAATGAGTTTGTTGTAATAATATTGGTTTTCTCATTGGTAGGTTGCACCAATAGCACCAGGGAGTCCGGAGCTTTGCATTCCTCCTGTACAACTAAACTTTGGAACCACCTGCACTGGATCATTATTTGGAGGTTGGAAGAGTAAGGACTCAGTTCCCAAACTGATTCAAGATTACTTGAGTGGAAAAATACTGCTTGATGAAATGATTACTGGGGAATTGCCATTGGATCGTGTTGTCGAAGCTTTCGATTTACTTGCGGCTGGAAAAAGGTGATAATCAATAGTTTTAATATAAAAGCATTTTGTTTTAAATGCTGAAGCTATAATTTTGTTTTTTATTTCAGCTTGCGTACAGTCATTCGTTTCTAAAATCTGATACGTTATTACAAGAGGAGATCAACTGATTATTAAGAATTATTATAACTAAAGTCCACTGTATTTAAAAAATTTAGTAGCTGATCCTACTAATTCAATTGTTTTGAATAAAATGCTTATTATAACGGTTTATGTAACATTGCCCAATAACTTTAATGCTATACTGAGGCTATAATTCTGATTCAAATTTTTTTCTGCATAGATTACGACTACGACCCCGCAATATGGACAAAAATTACAGCTAGGTACAAAACTTAATTTTAAAATACACACACGGCGCATATTGCTTGCTTTGTTATCGACCCATTCAAGACTATTTCAATTCAGCAAATTGCAGAAAATTGTATACCACTGGTTAAGTGGATACCGCTTTTGTAATTGACGTTAGCAATATGCGTCAAAATTTGCGTTGCATATTATTTCTCATTAGAGGTCAAGATGGTAATTACCATTTAGCAAAATTAATTTAAGCCTTCCAAGAGCTCCATAATTTGTTCCACAGAGGGCGCAAAAGTGTTTTCATGACATAACATCGCATGACAGAGACGGAAAGCAATATTCGTGGGCTATAATTCTCACCATCTGCAAAGCTAAATCGATAATTATTTCGCAAACAGAGATAAATATGCATATTGTATAAATAACAAACACCCTGCAAATAAAATGATGTCTGCATGAAAACTTTAATGCTTTGCATCACATGTGGCATATTTCTATCATTATTATTTTCCATCTGTATATTTGTTATCCTTGGTGCACTCTGGATAGTGTAAAATATAGGATCCGATGCAAACCCGCACATATATAGCCAGGAATTGCTGGCACACATGCACATGCGTTCCCTCCTGAACTGCAAGCACTCATGTAGTTCGGCACGTAGTCACGCAGTCAATGCGAAATTCGAATACTATAAACAGAAAACTCTTATATCCCGTTAGCATAAAACGAAACTCATTTGAGTGCTGTCTTTGCAAACATACACATCATTGAATGAACTGTCAAAACAAGACGATAGTGTACTAATCTTTTTTTCTAACGAGGCAGCTGTCAACAAAGAAGAGTTTTAACATAATGTCCCCCGTAGAAACTAAGGTTCTAAAATTTGTGTTTCTCATATTTTATCTGTGTCGTAAATCAAACTAAGCTGTAATATTTAATCACACAGAATCAGGTTATAAAATGCCGGGCAGCCGTTGCATGGGAAATGGGGAAACCTGTGACAGTAGAAGAAATCGAAGTAGCTCCACCAAAGAAAGGAGAAGTGCGCGTTAAGATTGTGGCCAATGGACTTTGTCATACAGACCTAACTGGTCTCAATTATGGTGTTTATGCGAATTTTCCAGTCATTCTGGGTCACGAAGGATCTGGAATTGTGGAAAGTGTTGGCGAGGGAGTCACTGAATTTGAACCTGGTGATCATGTGATCCCATTATTTTTTCCCCAATGCAGAGAGTGCGAATACTGCAAATGTCCGAAAACTAACTGGTGTCTCAAACTCAAAACAACGCAGGTAAATACTGAAAATTTTAATCGATTGATGATACTATTAATAGATTTGCGGAATTTATAATTTAATTCGTCGTGCGATAGCCAAAAGGTGTGCTGCTAGACGGTACTACACGATTTACATGCAAAAGGAAAGCAGTGCACCATTTCTTGGGAACCTCTACTTTCTCTGAGTATACAGTAGTGGATGAAGCATCTTTGTGCAAGATTACCAAGTCAGCTCCACTGGAAAAAATTTGCTTGATTGGGTGCGGCGTGCCAACGGGATATGGTGCGGCTATTAACACGGCTAAAGTTGAGAACGGATCTACAGTTGGAGTCTGGGGACTGGGGGCCGTGGGATTAGCCGCTGTTATGGGGGCAAAGGCAGCAGGAGCGGAGCAAATTTTCGGAATCGATGTTAACCCCAACAAAGCTAGTACTGGTACGTTGTTGCATTGATTGCATAACAATACACTTATATTATATTGTATTTCACCTATATTTGTATTTGTATACAATGTACAATGTACACAAATGTATTTCTACTATATACATTTGTGCTGTACAGTATTCAGCAGGATGTATTCGCTGGCAGATCTGTGTTTTACTAAATCGTTAATATTATTCTATCTTCAGCTTTGAAATTTGGATGCACCGAATTTATTAATCCTAAAGATTTCCCTGATAAAAAGTTTTCGGATGTGATGATTGAAAAAACTAATGGCGGATTAGATTACGCAATAGAATGCGTTGGAACTACCACTGCTATGGTATGTTTTCTCATGCGTGATACTGCAGTGTTGAACATTTTGCTTTATTGGATATGGGATTATTCCTTACTAGGCACTTGGATTTTATATTTCAGAAAACTGCTTTCGAAAGTTGCAAAGTTTATGGCGTAGCTGCAATGATTGGGGTGAGTAAAAGTTTTCGAAAAAATAAACTATTAAAGAAATACAGTTTCTGTTTTACTCAAAAAATGTGACATTAGGTTGTACCTGAAGGGAAAGAGCTCAGCATTTCACCCATGGAACTTATAGATGGAAAAACCTGTACTGGCTCATACTATGGGGGCTGGAAAAGTAAAGATTCTATTCCTAAACTGATTCAAGATTATCTCGACAAGAAGATTATGCTTGATGAACTCATTTCTGGGGAATTACCTTTGGATCGTATTGTCGAAGCTTTCGATTTACTCGCGGCTGGAAAAACGTATGCATACAATAAGTTTCAGCAAAGTCTAAACTGCAACATAGCTGCTTGTGATTAATTTAAATAACTTTCATTTCAATTCAGGTTGCGTACGGTCATTCGTTTCTGAACTTTCTCTGTCTAAAAGTATTTGGCCAGTTTCTCCATTGAATTGGACAAGTGGGCGTAAGACACCGCAACTAGAAAAAAAGAGGCCAGTAAAAAAATTATACAGCAGTATTTAGTTTTATTGAAATTATTTATTGTTTAAAATTTTATTATTATAAACTGACGCAAAAATTATGCATGAAAATAAAATGTTGAAGATATTTTGTGTTTATTAATTAATTCATTAATTAATAAATTAATGAATGAAAGAAATGAAAGTAAGTAATGCCAGCTTTCACCAGAAACCTGTCTCAACTTGTATGCAGAGTACTGTATACAGTATAAATTTTCTAGGGCTTTGTTGGTTAGTTTTGACAAAAACCTTGCACGCAGAATATTAAACGCGAAAAGGGGAAAAAATAAGCTAAACAATTATTCATCAATAATGCTCTCAAACACAAACAAAGCTCAGATACAACCTTGTTTTTAAGATTAGATTTTTCTGCTCTGGTTTAAATTTTCTGTTAAAAAAGAATTTCTATTTTGCATGGAATTGG
>Ga0210040_10003731_pt1 | contig 20414 bp, 14 predicted proteins | sample CryGeyCG12114_NA_FD_185462 | JGI IMG/M metagenome (GOLD analysis project Ga0210040, IMG submission 185462) | Groundwater microbial communities from aquifer - Crystal Geyser CG19_WC_8/21/14_NA (SPAdes) (version 2) | ecosystem: Environmental > Aquatic > Deep subsurface > Groundwater | place: USA... | reverse complement strand
TCGCGGGCCGAGTGGCCGGTGGCCAGAATCACAGCGTCGGCAGTCAGCTCCCTACCCTCGGCCGTGACGACGCCGCGCAGGTGGTTGTTTTCTAGCACCAAATCGTCTACCCGCGTTTCAAAGTGCACCTCGCCGCCGGCCTGCCGCACCGAGTCGCGCAGGGCGGCCACCACGGCGGGCAGCTTGTTGGTGCCAATGTGCGGGTGGGCATCCACCAGAATATCGGGGGTGGCGCCGTGCTGCACCAGTAGGCGCAGAATGCGCGTCACGTCGCCGCGCTTGGTGGAGCGGGTGTAGAGCTTGCCATCGGAGTAGGTGCCCGCACCGCCTTCGCCGAAGCAGTAGTTGCTGTCGGGGTTCACGACTTGCTCCTTGTTGAGCGCGGCCAAATCGCGGCGGCGGGTGCGCACATCTTTACCGCGCTCCACCACAATAGGCTTAATACCCAGTTCAATGGCGCGCAGCGCCGCAAACAGCCCGGCCGGGCCGGCACCCACAATCAGCACCGTGCGCCGCGCCCTACTCACATCGGGAAACGAAAACCACGGTCCGAATAGCGCGGTGGGCGGGGCTTGGCGGTAGATGTCGGCGCGCAGGCGCACCAGCGGCTGCCGGCCGCGCGCATCTACGGAGCGCTTGCGCAGGTGCACAAAATCGGCTTCGCCGGGTACCAGGCCGGCGGCGTGGAGTAGGGCCTCGTAGCGGGTGTATTCGTCGTAGGCTTGCTCGGGCGGGAGCAATAGCTCAATTTCCTGGGGAGTAGTAGGCATGGTAGTGGGTGAAAGGGAGTTAACCTTTAAACCGATTGGGTAAAGTGGGTAGGGGTAGATGGAAGCACGCAGGATTTCTCCCCGATAAAAGTGACTTGTACAAAAGTAAGTAGTTACAAGCGCCTATCGAACAGATGGTCTTCGACAGCTATGATGCTTACCCGGCTAATGTGAGGATGAGCCGGATTCAGCAGCAAGTTGCGGGAAGGACTTGTTGGCATAACTACGGAAGGCAGGGAAAAGGCCAAAAAAGAGTAGTCAGGCCGCAGGCGGGGAGCTAGGAAGTAGGGCAGCCCTGCCGGAGCCGGCACCTGCTGCCAGTCGGCTGGTAATTGCTCAGATGCCATTGTCTCGACTAACTCATCCGGTACGTCCAGGGTCACCTGCACCAGGGGCGGCAGGTCCCGCAACGGGGTGCCATCAGCGTGCACCATGACTTCCAGCATAGCCAGCTCGGGCGTGGTGGAGGTGTACACTAGCGGCATGCCAACGGGGTTCCAGCGGCCCCCATACAGGCGGGCGCCTTCGCCTTGTAGCAGGGTAGGCACGAAAGCAGCTTTCTGGATGCGATACGCCAGCGGCATTAGCTATAGACGCCGTGCTCAAGGCGCCCCAGTAGCTGATCCACCACCTGAAAGCTCGTAGCCGTATCGAGGTAGGCCAGGGGGGAGAGGCCTTCCAATACGGGCAGTGGGCGGCGCAGCCAGCGGTTAAATTTGTCGATGTCTTCAAATACTGCCAGGCCGTGCAGAGCCAAGTTATCCAACAGCAGCAGCCGCTCGCTTTCCGTGGTGTCAAGGTAGCTTTCGGGTTCCTCCAGGCGCCGGGCCAGGGTCCGCTCAGTTAGGCCTAGCAAAGTAGCTACTTCCTTCAGCGTCAGCGCCAAACGGGCCGCCAGCGGGCGTATGGTTGCCGTGGGTACGTGAGCCCGCACGCGGCGCACGAGGCCGTGGCCGCGCAACGGTTGCCCGGCGGCAGCGCTTTTCACAGCATCGCCAAATACTCCAGCATCCGATTTAGCAGCGAGGGCGTCTGGCGCTGCTGGTTGCGACCGGTGTGGCGTAGGCAGCTGTTTCGTTTTCATGGCGCGGGTGTAATTTGTCAGTAAGTATACTGACATTTTTCCAAACCAAAAGATTCCACCGCTTTGTAAGAGCGAATGCTGCTACCCAGTTAAGGGCAACACTTTCGCACTCAGGCAAAATCCAAACAGATTTTCAGCTTACTTTGTGCCATCTGCCCCTCTCTTCGGCAACGCCTACTCTCCCCGATAATCGATTAGCTTCCTATTCTCCGCATGAAAATCAGAAAAGCAGTAATTACCGCCGCCGCCCGTGGCGTACGGCTCTACCCCGTGGCCGATACCGTGCAGAAAGCCATGTTGCCCGTTATTGATACCGACGGCCTGCACAAGCCGGTTATCCAAATTATTGCCGAAGAGGCCTTTGCCAGCGGTATTGAGGAGCTGTGCGTGGTGTGCGCCCCGGGCGACGGTCCGCGCTACCGCGGCGCCTTCGCCGCCTTGCGCGACAACCTGCTGAAATCCTATAAAAGCATCGACTGGGCCCAGGAAGAAGCCGCTAAGCTCGACCAGCTGCTGAGCCGGGTGCAGTTTGCCGAGCAGCCCGAGCCGCTGGGCTATGGCCACGCCGTGTACTGCGCCCGCAGCTTCGTGGGCGACGAGCCGTTTCTGCTGCTGCTCGGCGACTACCTCTACGCCTCCGCCGTGCCGGGGCAGCGCTGCGCCGCCCAGCTGCTGACGCTGGCCAGCGAGGAAGAATGCGCCGTATCGGCCGTGAACCCTACCATCGAGCACCAGGTGAGCCGCTACGGCACCCTCACCGGCCGCCACGAGCCCAACCGCGCCGGCATCTACCAGATTGATAAAATTATTGAGAAGCCCTCGTTGAGCACCGCCGAACTGGAGCTGCAAACGCCCGGTTTGCGCGCCGGCTACTATCTATGCTTCTTCGGTATGCACGTGCTCACGCCGGCTATTTTCACCATTCTGGAGCAGCATCAGGCGCAAAGCAACGGCAACCTGCCACTGACGCCCGCCCTGCAAGAGCTGGCCGCGACCGAGCGCTACCTGGCCCTGGAGGTGAAAGGCAACCGCTACGATCTGAGCCGCCGCCACGGCCTGCTCCGGGCCCAGCTGGCCCTGGGCCTGGCCGGCGATGCCCACGACGAAACTCTCACGACGATGGTGGAATTGCTGGCCGAAGCGAATACGCGGAAAGGGAAATAGAGGCAGCAGGATAGCAAGACCACAGCCCCGGAGGGGCGAAATATCGGTAGTCAATAGGCTGGTTTAAGGAGGCGAGCCCCAGCGGGGCGACATCGTTTCTGGCCAAACAGCCCTTGGGTCGCCCCGCTGGGGCTTACAAAGCTGAAAATAATTGTATTCCCTACCGATATTTCGCCCCTATGGGGCTGCTTACGCACAGCGAACTACAACTCCATGAATATCTTTATTGAAACCATTACTTCTACCGACCCGGCTAAGCGCGACCGTGACTTCTACGCGCTGTGCAAGGGCCTGTCGGCGAAGGAGATGCTGCGGAATTTGCGCGAGCTGGATCAGTTTCGCAAAACCACGCCCAGCCTCTACGACAAGGTGCGGGCCATTCTGTTTCTGTACGCCGGCTTCCGGTTTTTCCTGCAAGAGTCGCCGGAAATTCCGGCGGTAGGGTCCATTTCCTACGCCGGCTTCGAGGACTTGCTGGGTAGGCGCTTCGAGCACGCCATCAGCACGTTTTTGGGCGAGCTGGACGCGCACGGACCGAGCGCCACGTTGTTCAGCGCCCTGGCCGACAGCTACCACCACCTCTCGTTCCAGATCCTGGCCGACCAGGTGCGGCGCAGCGTGCGCTCCAGCAAGGGCAACCAGTGGATGTTCCGGGTAGGGCACCAGGCCGAGCACCCCATTCGGGTGCACCCGCGCCTGCTGGAGCGGCCCGCGGGGGCGCTGTTCTACCCCGTGCTGCACGAGCACACCGCCGTGCGCATGGACCTGACCCACAGCGGCTGGTCGGATATCTTCTTCCTGGGCATGGACTACCCCGAGGGCGCGCGGGTCATTAACCTCTCGATTGACCTGGGCGTGTTTGGCCGCGACGACGATATCCGGTCGCCCCTGCACGCCTACGTGCGCGTGATTCCGGAGCCGGTGCTGCGCCTGACCAGCATCGACCTGAACACGACCAAGGACGTGACCGACCTGGCCGACCTGTTCAACTTCGGCAATGACTACCTGAGTCTGGTGAAAGCCGGCGTCATTGCCTCCGGCCTGATTCCGCCCTCGTTTGAGGGCACCAACCAGTCGTTGCCCGACATCCTGGCCCGCATCGTGGCGCCGGGCATGGGTATCGAGTTGGTTACCAAGGTAAACGACATTCCGAAAGGTTCGCGCTTTGCGGTTTCCACCAACCTGCTGGGCTGCATTATCAGCCTACTGATGCGCGCTACCGGCCAGACCCAGGAACTAACCGGCGGCCTCACCGAGAGCGAGCGGCGGCTGGTGGCCTCGCGGGCCATTCTGGGCGAGTGGATTGGCGGCTCGGGCGGCGGCTGGCAGGACTCGGGCGGCGTGTGGCCGGGCATCAAGGCCATTCAGGGCACGTTTGCGCAAGAAGGCGACCCGGAGTTTGGGGTGAGTAGGGGCACGCTGCTGCCGCGCCACCGGGTGCTGGCGGGCGAGGAGATTTCGCCGGAATTCGGGGAGAAAATCATGAACTCGCTGGTGCTCATGCACGGCGGCATGGCGTCCAACGTGGGTCCTATTCTGGAGATGGTGACTGAGAAATACCTGCTTCGCGGCGAGCGGGAAACCACTGCCCGCCAACAAACTAACCAGATTTTCGACAACATCTTAGGGGCCATTCGGGAGGGCGACATCCGGAAGCTGGGCGACAACACGGCCCGCAACTTCGAGGGACCCATCAAAACCATCATCCCCTGGGCCTCTACCTACTTCACCGAGCAGCTCATTGCCAAGGCCAAAAAGGAGTTCGGGGAGGATTACTACGGCTTCCTGATGCTGGGCGGCATGTCGGGCGGCGGCATGGGCATGTTCGTGAATCCGGCGCGCTACGAGGAGTACAAGCGCCGCACGCTGGAGCTGCTGGGCCGCACCAAGCAGGAGCTGTCGGCGGCGCTGCCGTTTGCCATGGAGCCGGTGGTTTACAACTGGCGCATCAACCCCAATGGCTCCTCGGCAACGCTACATGCGGGCACCGAGGCGCTGATGCCCGCGCCCTACTACGCCATTCAGGTGTCGGGGCTCGTGCGCCAGGAGGCAGCATCAATTTCCTACGTGCGCCGCGCCGAAATCGACTACTTCACCACCCACTGCGAGCAGCACAACCTGGCCTACCCGCTGCTGCGCACCATCGTCAGCAACCTGTTTAAGGTGTCGGACCCTACTACCCAGGGCAACCGCAGCGCTGAAAACGACCAGGCGGAACGCATCAAGCAGGAAAATGGCTTCGACTACGTGCAGCACGAGGACATTCGGGAGGAATTGCAAAAGGGCCGTATTGGCCTCTCGCGCAACCGCTTGTCGGCCGACACCAGCATTGCGGACGTGCGCCCCGCCGACGTAACGCAGTTTGCCGACGTGCCCACCGACGCCGTGGCAGTAGGCGAGGCCGCTATTCGGGCCGGCCAGGTGGCCGTGTTAAGCTTGGCCGCCGGGGTAGGCAGCCGCTGGACCAAGGGCGCGGGCGTTATCAAAGCCCTGAATCCGTTCGTAGAAATCGACGGCACGCACCGCAGCTTCCTGGAAATTCACCTGGCCAAAACCCGGAAGGTAGCCGCCTGCTACCAGGCCGTGATTCCGCACGTGGTGGCCACCAGCTACCTCACCCACGAGCCCATCCGGCGCACCCTGGCCGCTACCGGCAACTACGGCTACCCCGGCCCGGTGTACCTGTCGGAGGGCCGCAGCATTGGGCAGCGCTTTGTGCCGATGGAGCGCGATTTGCGCTTTCTGTGGGAGGAAACGCCCCAGGAAACTCTCGACGAAAACAAGCAGAAGGTGCGCGACGCCGTACGCCAGACCATGATTGGGTGGGCCAAAGGCAAGGGTGAAGGCACCGACTACGTCGACAACATTGCCGCCCAGCGCTTCTCGCCGCTGGGGCACTGGTACGAGGTGTCGAATTTGCTGCGCAACGGCACGCTGGCCCGCCTGCTGCGCGAGCAGCCCCAGGTAGAAACCCTGATGCTGCACAACATTGATACGCTGGGCGCCGACGTGCACGCCGCCGCGCTGGGCTACCACCTGGCGGCCCGCAACGTGCTGACCTTTGAGGTGGTGCCCCGCCGCATCGAGGACCGCGGGGGCGGACTGGCCCGCGTGAACGGCCACCCGCGCCTACTCGAAGGCCTGGCCCAACCCCGCGAGGAAGACGAGCTGGCCCTGAGCTACTACAACTCCATGACCACCTGGATTCAGGTAGACCCGCTGCTGGCGCTGTTCGGCCTCACCCGCGAGCAGCTGCAAACCGCCGACGATGTCCGCCTGGCCCAGGCGGTGCGCCAGGTGGCCCAGCGCATCCCTACCTACGTGACCCTGAAAGAGGTGAAATACCGCTGGGGCCACGGTCAGGAGGACATTTACCCCGTGGCCCAAATCGAAAAGCTATGGAGTGATATGTCGGCCCTACCCGACGTGCAGTGCGGCTACCTGGTGGTGCCTCGCCCCCGCGGTCAGCAGATGAAGGACCCCGCCCAGCTCGACGCCTGGGTGACGGACGGCAGCAAGGCCCACGTGGAAGCGTTGGGCGAGTTCGGGGGCAGGGTGTAGCAGTAACAAAAGAACATCATTTCGACCAGCGGGAGAAATCTCGCGTGCTGATGAAGGAGAGTAATTACTATCACGCGAGATTTCTCCCGCTGGTCGAAATGACGTTCTAACTTATCCCTTTTTCTATGCCCACACCTGCCCCGCCACCCGCCACCCGCACTATGGCCTCGCGCGTGCGGTCCATCATCAGCGGTTCCATCGGCAACCTGGTGGAGTGGTACGATTGGTACGTGTACTCGGCTTTTGCCCTGTATTTCGCCCCGGCCTTCTTTCCCAAGGGCAACCTCACGGCCCAGCTGCTGAACTCGGCGGCGGTGTTTGCGGTAGGCTTTCTGATGCGGCCGTTGGGCGGCTGGCTGATGGGCGTGTACGCCGACCGGCACGGCCGCAAGGCGGCGCTGCTGCTGTCGGTGCTGCTGATGTGCGGCGGCTCGCTGCTGGTGGCCATCACGCCCTCCTACGACCAAATTGGGGTAGGGGCGCCGGTGCTGCTAGTGGTGGCGCGCCTCCTGCAAGGGCTGAGCGTGGGCGGCGAGTACGGCACCTCGGCCACCTACCTCAGCGAAATGGCCGACGAGCGCAACCGTGGCTTTTTCTCCAGCTTTCAGTACGTGACGCTCATTGCCGGGCAGCTGCTGGCCCTACTGGTGCAGCTCGGGTTGCAGCAGGGACTGAGCACGCCCGAGCTGTACGCCTGGGGCTGGCGGGTGCCCTTTGTGGTAGGGGCCGCGGCGGCCGTGGTGGCCCTCTACCTGCGCCGCACCATGGAAGAAACCGACGCCTTTGTGCAGCAGGAAGCCCCGCCGCCTGCCGCCGGTAAAGCGCCGCAGGCCCCGAGCAAGCTGCGCGTACTGATGCGCTACCCGCGGGAGGTGCTCACGGTGGTGGGCATGACGCTGGGTGGCACCATTGCCTTCTACACCTTCACCACCTATTCTCAGAAATTTCTGGTCAACACCGCCGGCTTCACCAAGGACCAATCCACGCTGATTTCCTTCGGGGCGCTGGCCGTGGCTATGGTGCTGCAACCGGTCGTAGGGGCCATTTCCGACCGGGTGGGGCGGCGGCCGGTGCTGCTGTTTTTTTGGGGTAGGCGCCACGTTGGGCACGGTGCCACTGCTCACCGCCCTGAGCCACGCCAGCAACGGGTGGGCGGCATTCGGCTTGCTGCTGGTGGGGCTGGTCATCGTCAGCGGCTACACGGCCATCAATGCGGTAGTGAAGGCCGAGTTGTTTCCGACGGAAATCCGGGCGCTGGGGGTAGGGCTGCCCTACGCGCTGACGGTAGCCATCTTCGGTGGCACGGCCGAGTACGTGGCCCTACTGGCAAAAGGCCAGGGCGTGGAGGCGTGGTTCTACTGGTACGTCACGGCCTGCGCGGCCCTGTCGCTGGTGGTGTATTGGCGCATGCCCGATACCAAGCATACTTCGCGGATGGCGGCGGAGTAGGCCCTAGCCACGAAGCGCCGCCCCGCGGATCATTGCTGACATTGTTTAAGGAAACGTAAAAGCCTCCACAAACAACATCAGCAACGACTCGCGAAGCGGCGCTTCGCCTACTGCCTTACGGGCTACTTCTGCACTACCCGCACGCTGATGCGGCGATTGAGGGCGCGGCCCTCGGGAGTAGCATTGCTGGTAATGAAGTACTTACCGCCGTAGCCCTTGGACTGCAGGCGACTCACGGAGATTCCCATATCGGCCAGGGCAATCATGGCGGTACGGGCGCGCTCCTCGCTCAGGTGCAGGTTTTGCAAGGCGGTGCCAGTCGTGTCGGTGTAGCCACCGATTTTGACCACCGCATTGGGGAAGGTCTTCAGGATGCTGGCCACGTTCTGCAGCTGCTGGTGCGACTCGGGTGTGAGCACGGCCTTGCTAGGCTCAAAATAGATCCGGTCGAAGTTAATCCAGCCCTTGGTCCGGTTCACGGAGTCTACCTGAATGGCGGGTTCGGATAGAAAGGTATACAACCGGTTTTCCGTCGAGTAGGCGCCTATTTTCTGGGTGGTGCCATCGGCGAGCTTAAGAATAATGGGCTGCCCGGTATCATAAATGAAGTTGTCGCTCTCGCTGTCATAATGACCCGCTGCGGCGCCTTTGTTGGTGGTAGGAAGTGCGGCATACTCGGCGGCTGGGGCAGGAGCGGCGGCGTAGGTAGTAGTGCCCGGCAGCGCCGAGAGTTGACCGCGCCCAAAATAATAGCCCAGGCTCACGGCCAGCAACACCAGTAGGCCCAGTTGCCAACGCACGGGAACACTGAAACGCGAAGTAGGTGCTGGCTCTACGTCGGCGTAGGCGTTGCGTTCGGGCTTCCAGCTATTGGCGCCAGCCGTGGCCAAACCGGTAGGGGCCGCCGCTACGCGCGGAGCCGCACGCCGCTCGGACTTATCTACCGTCCCGCCACCGCCACCCGATGGTGGCCAGGTGCCGGGGGCCGTCATCATGGTCAGCATGGCCTCGCCTTTCTGGCTGTGGAGGTAGTCCGCCAGTGGGTCGGCGTCCAGGTTGTGTTCGTTTGCGTGGCGGCCCAGTTCGGCCAGCACGGCGGCGGCCGTGGTGCCCAGTAGGGTGCGGGCGGTCGTCAACTCAACATTGGCCGTGGTGGCCAGGCGGTTGAGGGCGGGCACGTACTCCTCGCCCAGCAAACCCTGCATCAAATCGAGGCCGCGGCGCTGCCAGCTCACGGCGTTCAAATCGGAGAGGTGATGTAGTACGTTGGCGGAGTAGGCTTCCTGCGCGAGCTGCCGGAGCATCTGCGGACCGTCCGACCGCTCGGAGCGGGTGATGAGGGCGTTGATAACCAGTGGCATAGCCTTGGTTATTACCTGCTTAACGCCCATTTCGTTCTCGTCGGTGGCTGCGCTGATCTGGTTGGTAACCTGCTCAGTGAACCAGGACTTAGCTGTTTTCAATAGACTTTTTCCCATGTGATTGGTAGAGTTGGAAGAGTAGCGGAATCAGTACAAAGTATCGATTTTTAATCGACATTATCTACAAAATAATCTTGGTAAAATACTTATAGCTCAACCATATAGCCAGAAAACACCCTAGACGTAAATATCAGCCTTAGGTTGCGCTGCTACCAAGCGCAAACACAAGAAAAATATATCCTGCCAGCGTGCCGATTGGCCAACACCAGCAGGATATACCTAGGGCAGTTATAGTGTGGAAGACAAATAGTGAATTGTCAGTTAGTAAGCTTAAATAAGTGCCTGGCTAGAATCTCTCTATACCTCCGGTCGCTAGCTTTGCAGCACGGCCTCAATGGCCGTTATTTCCTCGTCGCTAAAGGCCGTATTGCGCAGGCATTGCAGCGAGTCGAGTAACTGCTCGGGGCGGCTGGCGCCTACCAGCACTGAGGTGATGCGCGGGTCCTTGAGCACCCACGACAGCGCCAGTTGGGCCAGGCTCTGACCGCGTTGTTGGGCCAGTTCGTGAAGGCGCCGGATCTGGTCGAGGCGCTCGGGCGTGAGCTGGTCTTCTTTGAGCGAAACGCTGCTTTCGCGGGCCGCCCGCGAGTCTTTGGGAATGCCGTGCAGGTACTTATCGGTGAGCATGCCCTGGGCCAGCGGCGAGAACGGAATGCAGCCTACCCCTTCCTTTTCCAATAAATCGAGTAGGCCTTCCTCTTCCACCCAGCGCTCAAACATCGAGTATTTGGGCTGATGGATAAGGCAGGGCGTGCCCAGTTCGCGCAAAATCTGGATGGCCTCGGCGGCTTCGGCGGGATGGTAGTTGGAGATGCCCACGTACAAGGCCTTGCCCTGGCGCACAAGGTGGTCGAGGGCGCCCATGGTTTCTTCCAGCGGCGTTTCCGGGTCGGGGCGGTGGTGGTAGAAGATGTCCACGTACTCCAGGCTCATGCGTTTCAGGCTTTGGTCGAGGCTGGAAATGAGGTACTTGCGCGAGCCAAAATTACCGTAGGGGCCTTCCCACATGTCGTAGCCGGCCTTGGAGGAAATCACCAGCTCGTCGCGGTAGGGGCGGAAATCCTCCTTCAGGATGCGGCCAAAGTTAGTTTCTGCGGTGCCATAGGGCGGGCCGTAGTTGTTGGCCAGGTCGAAGTGAGTGATGCCGTGGTCGAAGGCCGTGCGCAGGGTTTGGCGGAAGTTGCTGAGCACGTCCACGTCGCCGAAGTTTTGCCACAGGCCCAGTGATACGGCGGGCAGTTTCAGGCCGCTGCGGCCGCAGCGGCGGTATTCCATCTGGTGGTAGCGGTCGGGGTTGGGTAGGTAGGGAGGCATGAAAGAGGATTGAGGAGGTAGGGGTAGGGGATGCGGTAAGAAGAATACGCACGCAGGTAGAAACGCGAACGGAGCAAATAAGTAGGCCAAATAACGAAAAGTAGCTGGCATTAAAGGAACCGCCGCCGTTAAGCAGAACAGGAAACCGGGCCGTTCTGAAACAAAGCACGACGATTCTGTTTTGTAGTCCTAGTACTCATCTCAATCCTACCCCCATGAAATACTTACCCATCAAGCGTTTACTCGGCGCCAGCACCCTGGCCCTCTTGCTGACGGCTGCTACCGCCACCAGCACCTACGCGCAAATGACAGCCCCCACGACTACCAAAGCGCCCGAGGACAAGTCCAAGCGGCCCAGCCCGCCCGCTACTGCCACGGCTACCGTCAACGGCGCCAAGCTCGTTATCGACTACAGCCAGCCCGCCGCCAAGGGCCGCGACGTTTTCGGGGGCCTGGAGCCCTACGGCAAGGTGTGGCGCACCGGCGCCAACGAGGCCACCACGTTTATGGTGAGCAAAGACGTGAAAATCAACGGCCAGCCGCTGGCTGCTGGCACCTATGGCCTGTTCAGCATCCCTGGCAAGGACGAGTGGACCATTATCTTTAATAAAACCGCCCAGCAGTGGGGCGCCTTCAAGTACGACGAAAAGCAGGACGCCCTGCGCGTGAAGGTGAAGCCCATGACCACCCAGCCAACCGAACGCTTCACCATCATGGCTGCCAACTCGGGCAAGGTGAGCATGAAGTGGGACAAAACAGAAGTGGACTTTACGGTGAAGTAGGGTGTAAATCGGTGTAAATAAAAACGTGCAAAAGACCGCTCACATCGTGCAAATGCTCGCCTACGTTGTGCAAACGGACTTTACACGGCATTAATTGACTGCTCGCGTAGTATAAATCGAATAAGTGCGTACATTTGATTACGTGAGGGCGCAAATCCTAACAAAAATGGCAGCCGACCTTTTGGGTCGACTGCCACCTTCACTACTTCAGCCAGTGCGACAGCAGCAGGTACAACCCGCTTCCGCCGCCACAAGCTGCCAGCACCTTCACTACGAAGGTGCTACTTACCTGGATGTTGAAGCGTAGCTTCAGCCCATCCAGCGGCATACGACTCTTACCCATTGTCCAGTGGATTTGAGGGTGCCCTAATCACCCTACTTATCCAGAAGCCCGTGCTCGCAACACGGGCTTCGCTGTTTTTAGGCAGCCGTGTTGGCGGGGTGGTAACCGTACGTTAGTCCAAAGATAGAAAAGTCAGGCCAGCTATTCTCTTGTTTTACTAATATATTTAGTTTATAAGCTATAAATATTAGTAGGTTTGGGATAGAGCTTTGCCAGTAGGCTAGCAGTAGTGCTGCCAATGGACCAATCAGGAGTAGAGAAATGACGGGCTGTTTTACTAAAGATGGTGAGTAGGGCATTACCGTTTTAGAAGCAGCGAATTACTTGGCTGACTTTCCGTACGCCCGCGTCAGATCCTGTTCCAGGTTGCGAAACACGTATTCGTGCTCTTGGTCGATGCCGGCGCGTTCCAGCGGCTCCCAGTAAGCGCGCGGCTTCAACTCGGAAGTATAGGTAGTGATGCGGCTAAGCTTGGTTTGATGCTCGCCTACTTGCTCGAACAGGTAGATAGCTTCTTTGAAACCCAGCCACTTTCGGCCCGTCAGCTGGTAGCTGACTACGTCCATCCGCAGAATCTCGCCCGGCCGCAGCTCCGTGACGCGCTCCACAATCTGGCCGCCGCTGAAGTAGCAGGTGCGTCGGGCGCCTACTGCTTCCTGTTCTAAGATGCACTTCTGCGGTACGGGCAGGCCAATGCGCAGCAAAAAAGGCTTCGGCGCGTCCAGCGTATCCACTGATTTGATCTGCTCATACACCTGCTGGGGCGAGTAGGGCAGAAGGATATCGGTGCGCACGGAAAGCGTACTGGGCTCGTCGCTTATCGCCTTTTCAATGGGCGCGCTGAGTAGGAAAACCGCGAACGGCAGCGCCAGCATGGATAGCCTGTTTCGTTCGCCCAAGTGTTGCTGCCGTCGCTTTACAAGCATCGCCACAACGCTCGCCAGAAACAAACAAGAGATAATAAGCGGCAACGCCATCAGCACGCACACCATACCTTCCAACTGCCCGACTAGCAATAAAAACACGAAAATAAACAGGCTCACACCCAGGCCTGCATAGGCCCACTTCACACTGGGTAGGGCCCCAATGGCCAGCCCCGTGACGATGGGTAGCAGAATAAAAAATGCCCAGCCGTAAGCAATCAACCCAAAATGGAGTAGGGCAAAGCCGGTAGCTAGAAAGCTAAAGGAAACAATAGCAGCAATGCGGAAGCTCTTATCGGATAGGAGGGACTTCATATGCGATAAAATCTGAGAGGTAGAGAAATAATAGGCTATTGTTTTAAATACTGAAGCTGTTTAGGAAGTTGTCAGACCGTCATGCTCTATCTGGCGTCCGCTTGTCGATTAAACTGGTTCGGAATGACTTTCTAAACAGCTTCACTACTAGCAGAACTGTGGCCTTATTCCCCTTGCTCTCCCATAACACTCTCCACCCAGCCCTTACCCCAATCAGCTAGCTCCTGCTCGGTCCAGAGCTGAGGGTAGAAGATGCGGCGCTGAAACTTGGGAGGCAGGTACTTTTTCCAGTTGGTGCCGCCGGTGGCGGCTATGTCTTCGGGGTCGCGCTGGAGGTAGCGCACGGCGGATTTGAAGTGCATCAGGGGCCAGTTGACGTTTACGTTCACGTCGAGCTGGCGCAGGGCGCGCAGCAGGCGCGGGTGCTGGCGGTCCTCGGGGGGTAGGCGCTGCACGAGGCTCCATAGGTTGCGGTCGGTGTAGGTGGCGGCGTGGCCGGCTAGCTGGGCGCTATATTTCTCCTCGAACTGTAGTAGCGTCAGGGCTTTGGCGCCGGTGGCCTCCACGGTGGCGCCGGCTTTCCAGTAGATGCAGCCCAGCAACTCGTCGTGGGCGGCGGCCTCGCCCAATAGGCGGCGTTTTTCCTGGTCCAGCAGGTTGTCGAGGGCCGTGGAGGCAATTTCGATCATGCGGTACTGCACGCTCTGGAAGCCCGAGGCCGGCATCAGCGCCATCCGAAACTCCAGAAACTGCTGCTTGTCCATGCCGTCCACCATCACGTCGAACGAGTCGATGAGGTTCTCGAAGTAGCGGTTGATGCGGCCCACGCGCAGCACCATTTCCTGCAGGGTAGGGGCCGCGAGAGCCCCCATCTGCTCGTACTCGCAGAGGCAGAGCTTAAAGTACAACTCCGTAATCTGGTGGTAAATAATGAAAATCCGCTCGTCGGGAATCAGTGTGAGGGGGCGTTGCAGGCTCAGCAGCGTATCCAGTTCAATGTAGTCCCAGTAGTTGACGTAATCGGCGTAGTAGAGGCCTTCGAGGTAGGCGGCCAGGTCCTGGCCATCGGCGGCGTACTTCTGTTGCAAACGGCGCAGCTGGGCCAGCACAGCGGGCGAAAATTCTTCTTCGGACATCAGATATCAGTTGCTGGTTGCTAGTTGGGAGGTGCAAGTTGCCGGTAGGGGTGCGCTTGCTAGTGAGAAGCGGTTGTCATCCTGAGCTTGCGAAGGACCTTATCACGTTAGAACGATTGTCAGCCTAACGACTTGTGCTAACGTGATAAGGTCCTTCGCAAGCTCAGGATGACAGCCGCATCTTAATTGACAACTAACAACCGGATAAGTAACAGTGGGCAACCGGCAACCGAACAACTGCAAAAGAACGGAAAACCCACCAAATCAACCGCCTCAGGCAACCTTTCGACCGCCACCCGCATCTATTGGGCAATAACAGCTACCAGGCGTGGCCACCTAGCGTTTATTCCGTGCGTTTCAATACCTTTACCACAGCTATGGCGGAAAAAAGTAGCATCTTCGACATGATTGGGCCGGTGATGATTGGCCCTAGTAGTTCCCACACGGCGGGCGTCGTGCGCATTGCGCGCGCGGCCATCCGGATTCTGGGCTCCCTGCCCACGCACGCCACCGTCACGTTCTATAATTCCTTCGCCCGCACCTACGAGGGCCACGGCTCCGACCGCGCCATTGTGGGCGGCCTACTCGGCTTTGCCACCGATGACGTGCGAATTCGCGAGTCGTTTGACCACGCCCGGGAGGCCGGCTTGCAGTACGCGTTTCAGAGTGTAGGCAATGCCTCCACCATGCACCCCAATACGATTAAATTGCAGCTGCGCGACGAGCGCACCAGCCACAGCGTGGAGGTGGTAGGGCAGAGTCGGGGCGGGGGCGTCATCCGGATTGTGGAGGTCGATGGCTTTCCGGCCGATTTCTCCACGGCCCTGCACACGCTCATTGTAGATGCCGACGACCGCACCGGCTCCATTGCCTTCATTGCCTCTGTCATTGCCCACGACGAGTGCAACATTGCCACCATGTCGGTGTCGCGCAAGGGCCGCAACGACCAGGCCCGGCAGTTTATTGAGATGGACTCGGGCCTGAGCGACATTACGCTGCAATACCTGCGGCAACTGCGCTGGGTGCACCGCGTGACCTATATTCCTAGCATTGACTAAGTGTAACAATCATTGGTAAAGGCCATTCTTATGAAAACAACGCGTACGCTACAACACTCCCTGCGCGTGGCCGTGGTCGGCCTGAGCGTATTGGGGCTGACGGCGGGCCTTGGGCACGCACAAACCCGCCCGCCCGCGCAGCCGCCGGCTGCCAGCCTGCCGGCGCCTACCCCCGGTGGCGCCTGGACCCTGCAAAGCGCCGTGGACTACGCCCTGGCCAACAACCTGAACGTGCGCCAGTCGCGGCTGTCGGCGCAGGTGCTGGATGCCACGCTGCTGCAGAGTAGGGCGGCGCTGTTGCCCACGGCCAACCTGAACGGTACCCAAACCTGGAACTACGGTACCAGCATCAACCCGCTGACCAACGTGTTTCAGAGCCAGACTACGCGCTCCAACAACTTCTCGGCCAGCTCGCAGGTTACGCTGTTCTCGGGTTTCCAGCTGCGCAACGCCATTAAGCGCAACGTGCTGGACTATGAGGCCGCGCTGAGCGATATTGAGAAAGCCCGCAACGACCTGTCCCTGAATGTGGCTTCGGCTTTTCTGCAAACGCTGCTGGCCCAGGAGCTGGTGCGCACCAATCAGGTGCGCGCGAACAGCACCCAGCAGCAGGTCGACCGCACGCAGATTTTGTTGAAAGCCGGCAGCGTAGCCGAAAGCAACCTGCTCGATATTCAGGCCCAGCTATCCACTGATCAGCTCAACGTCATTACGGCCCAGAACCAGGAAACACTGGCCCGCTTGCAGCTGGCGCAGTACATGAACCTCGACGAGGCCGCCACGGAAAACCTGCAAATTACCACGCCCCCGCTGCCCGACCCCGACGAAACGTCGCTGGCCGATGTGACGCCGGCCGGCGCCTACGAAACCGCCCAGAGCACCCTGCCTGAAATCAAGGCCGCTGACTTGCGGGTGCAGAGCGCCTTGCGCAACGTGGAGGTAGCCCAGGGCGCCTACTACCCTCGTTTGCTGTTTGGCGCCAACATATTCACGGGCTACTCCTCCAGCTACGTACGGCCCATTGTCACCGGCGACTCCATCCAGATTCCGCTGCCTGTATATGCCGTGGACCCCGCCACGGGCCAGCAAACCCTGACCCCGTTGCTGGCCTTGTCGCCGAAGCAAGCGATTCGTAGCACAGCGGAAAGCGGTTTCACCAACCAGTTGGGCAACAATCTGGGCCGCTCGTTGCAGTTTAGCTTGCAAGTACCTATTCTAAATGGCTTGCAGGTGCGCACTACGGTGCAGCGCTCCAAGATTGCGGTAGACCAAGCCCAGGTGCGGGCCGAGCAAACCCGGCTGGTGCTGCGCCAGACCATTCAGCAGGCTTTTGCGTCTGGCGCAGCACCAGTACATTGCCTCCCGCCAGCAGGTAGAGTCTTTGACGGTGGCCTACCGCAACGCCGAAATTCGCTTCAACAACGGCCTACTCAACGGCACGGAGTTCAACATCGCCAAGAACAACCTGACCGCCGCCGAGTCGAATATGATTCAGGCTAAGTACAGCTTTATTTTCCGGCGTAAGGTGCTGGACTTTTATCAGGGGAAACCCATTGAATTATAAGTTCGACGCTTGACTTAGTAGTGCGGAAACCCGTTCCGCAACGAGCGCACCGGGTAAGTGGTACCGCACCATGTATAGTGTAGCCGCGTGGGAACTCGTCGCGCTCATCACGGAACGAACTGCCGCCTACCTCTCTAAGGCCCTAAAACAACATGAAAAAGAATCGTACGCTTTATAGTTTATTGGGTGTTCTGGCGCTGCTGCTGGTGGGCTACTTCATAGCCAAAAAGCAGGGGTGGGTAGGCAAGCCCGCCGGTACGGAAGTGCTGGTAGCCAAAGTTGGGGCCGCCAACATTGTGGAGCAGGTCAGCGCCTCGGGGAAGGTGCAGCCGGAGGTAGAAATCAAGATTTCCCCCGACGTATCGGGCGAAATTACCGAGCTATACGTGCAGGAGGGCGACTCTGTGCACAAGGGCCAGCTGCTGCTGCGCATTCGCCCCGATAACTACCAGGCCATGGTAAGCCAGCAGTCGGCGCTGGTGAACTCGCAGCGGGCCAACGTGGGCCAGACCCAGGCCCGCCTGCAACAGCTGATTGCCAACGCCAAGCAAACCGAGCTAACCTACCGCCGCAACGCTTCGTTGTATAAGCAAAAGGTGATTTCGCAGTCGGACTACGAAGCCTCGCAGGCGGCCTACAATGCCTCGCAGGAAGAGTTGAACAGCGCCCGCGCCAGCATTCGGGCGGCGCAGAGCAACGTGGCCAGCGCGCAGGCCTCCTTGGAGGAAGCCCGTAAAAACCTCAACAAAACCACCATTTACGCGCCCGTAAGCGGCACCATAAGCAAGCTGAACGTGGAGCAGGGCGAGCGGGTAGTAGGCACCTCCCAAATGGCCGGTACCGAAATCATGCGCATCGCCGACCTGGGCTCCATGGAAGTGCGGGTAAACGTGAATGAGAACGACATTATCAACGTGCACCTGGGCGACTCGGCGCAGGTGGAAGTGGACAGCTACGCCAGCCAGGACGAGAAGTTCCGGGGCATTGTAACCAGCATTGCCAACACCGCTGAGGATGCCCTCACAGCCGAATCGGTGACGGAATTTGAGGTGCGGATTCGCTTGCTGCCAGAGTCCTACCGCCACCTGATCCGGACGGTGAACGGGCGCACGCGCATTCCGTTCCGGCCGGGCATGACGGCCACGGTTGATATCATCACCAACCGGAAAAGCAACGTGCTGAGCGTGCCCCTGGCCGCCGTCACCACCCGCGCCGACTCAACGGAAACTACCGCAGTGGCCGCCTCGGCCAAAGATGGCGCGCCCGAATCCGACGCCAATAAGCCCGCCCCGCGCCCTGAAGTGCAGGAAGTGGTGTTTGTGGTGCGCAACGGCAAAGCAGTGATGACGCCCGTGAAAACCGGCATCAACAGTACTGAGCTATTCGAAATCAAAAGTGGCTTGCAGGCCGGCGACCAGGTGGTGAGCGGCCCCTACCGGGCCGTAGCCAAGACGCTGAAGGATGGCGCGCCGGTGGTCATCAAAGACGCCAAAACCATCAATAAAGCGGCCATGAAGGACGAGCCGGTAGCCAGTAATTAAGTTACCTGTTGCCTATTTTGAGTTATCAGAGTAAAACGCTATTTCGACCAGCGGGAGAAATCTTGCTCGAGAGTGATTCTAAGTTGTAAGAAATTACCCGGAGTACGCGAGATTTCTCCCGCTGGTCGAAAGGACGTTTTGTAGTAATAATCAATAAGTTTGGAAAAAATAGCCATGCTTGGCGGGGGCTCCTGGGCCACGGCGCTGACCAAGATTCTGTCGGAAAATGGGGCCCGCGTGGGGTGGTGGATGCGCAGCAAGGACGATGTGCAGCACCTGTTGCGCACGCGCCACAACCCGCGCTACCTCTCCTCCGTGGCCTTCGATTTGAGCCGCGTGCTGCCCTCCACCGATTTGCAGGAGGTAGTAAAAGAGGCCGACTGGCTGGTGCTGGCCGTGCCCGCCGCCTTCGTGCAGCCGGCCCTCGATAAGCTCGACCGCGACGCGCTGAAGGGTAAGCGCGTTGTTTCGGCCATTAAAGGCATGATTCCGGGTAAAAATGTGCTGGTGACGGACTACGTGGCCGAGCGGTTTCGGCTGCCCTACGAACAGTTGGGGGTAGTAGCGGGCCCCTGCCACGCCGAGGAAGTGGCGCTGGAAAAGCAAAGCTACCTCACCATTGGCTCGCCCGATTTGGCGCTGGCAGAGGCCTTCTGCCTACTGTTGCGCAACCGCTACGTGAAGGCGCACCCCGCCGCCGACCTCGACGGCATCGAGTACGCGGCCGTGATGAAGAACATCATTGCCCTGACCTGTGGCATTGCCCACGGCCTGGGCTACGGCGACAACTTTCAGGCCGTGCTGGTGAGCAATGCGGTACAGGAAATCCGCCGCTTCGTGCACGCCATCAGTCCTTTACAGCGCGACTTCTCCGCCTCTGCCTACCTCGGCGACTTGCTGGTGACGGCCTACTCGCAGTTCTCGCGCAACCGTACCTTCGGCAGCATGATCGGCCGCGGCTACTCCGTGAAATCGGCGCAGCTGGAGATGAACATGGTGGCCGAAGGCTACTACGCGGTGAAAAGCATCTACGAGCTGAACAAGGAGCTGGAAGTGGCCATGCCCATTACGTTTGCGGCCTATCATATTCTCTACGAGAAGATTGCGCCGGCTGTGGAGATGGAGCTGCTGAAAGAAAAATTCAGGTGATTTGAGCAGGAAACGAGTGGCTGAAGCCAGTGAGAAGTGGGCTTCTTCTTAAGGACGAATAGTGCGTGGCGCTTCGTGTAGCTATTAATATTTAGGAAGTAGGGAAAGTAAAGACATAATAAACTGCGTTTCTACTATCGGAGTCAATTTGCTAGCAAACAGTAGGAAAGCAGGTAGCCAAAGCAGCTTTGCGGCACTAACTTCGTCGGTAGGATAAGAATAGTTTGATACGCAGTTCGCGTGCCTACCCCAACCTCTACATTCCCGCCCATGCATTTTACCCGCTTACTCCTATTGGCTGCTGCCGCTGGCTTTGTTTCTACTGCCCAAGCTGCGCCGGAACCCTTTCGGCCCAGTGCGTTCCAGGAAGTGCCGCTGGGTGACATTCGGCCGGAGGGCTGGCTGCGGCGCCAGCTTGTCATTCAGGCCAACGGCCTGAGCGGGCACCTGGAAGCGTTCTGGCCCGATCTGGGGCCTAATAGCGCCTGGCTGGGCGGCACCGGCGAAGGGTGGGAGCGGGGCCCCTACTACCTCGACGGCCTGCTGCCGCTGGCCTACCTCCTCGATGACGCTACCCTGAAAGCCCGCGCCCAGAAATGGATTGACTGGACGTTGCAAAGCCAGCGCCCCGATGGTGGTATTGGTCCGGCGAAAAACAACGACTGGTGGCCCAATATGCTGGCGCTCAAATGCCTGATGCAGTATCAGCAAGCCACCGGCGACCAGCGGGTGCTGCCGTTTATGGAGCAGTACTTCGCCTACCAGAGTAGCCGGCTGGCA
>Ga0210040_10003730_pt1 | contig 20421 bp, 17 predicted proteins | sample CryGeyCG12114_NA_FD_185462 | JGI IMG/M metagenome (GOLD analysis project Ga0210040, IMG submission 185462) | Groundwater microbial communities from aquifer - Crystal Geyser CG19_WC_8/21/14_NA (SPAdes) (version 2) | ecosystem: Environmental > Aquatic > Deep subsurface > Groundwater | place: USA... | reverse complement strand
GGGTAGAAGTTCCTTACGCGATGAGAGATTCTGTGGACTTTTCAACTGATTGTTCGGGGAGAAAACGCAGAAAGGTTGTAAAGCCAGGCGTCAGAGGCGCCATGGCTCGTGCCATAATGCAGCCTTCAAGAACTCAAGATATGTTTGAAAGGACCTGCAAGTACGACCTTCTTCTCAAGAGTGCTTACTGCTGTACCTTCGGACCAAATTGCCAGGTTGAGTGAGTGGATGAATGAGGGCTCAGTGGGTCGCAAAACTGTTTGTCGCGTCGTCGAAGAGTCAGAGATGATGGCCAGGGTTACAGTGTGCCCCAAGACGTCGTATGAGATATGGGCTGGTCGTGGACCAGCAGTGTTGGACTTGTTCAAAAAAAAAAAGTGTCACATTTGTGACTGTGGTGTCTGATGCTGCAACGGTCGTCTGGTGTGGGGTGGGAGTGTGGAGCGAGTTCCGGCAAGGCATCGCGCACTGGCTCTGGTAGCTTCACCGTGTCAAGGTCGATTGCTTGCCAGCCCCCTCATCATGTCATCTTTCCCATCTTTGTCGCTCGAGCACTACAACTCTCACAAGCATTCTTCGAAGACAGATTGCGTTTTTTGTGGTCGCCAGAGTCGGTAGAGCACCTTCGGCATGTAAAGGATTGGCTTGTCGGACTCTGACACCACGTTTCCGCTCGCTACCCGCTACATGCTACACACCCCGTTGTCAACATGCATGCGGTATAATCCAATACTTTCGTATATCCTTTAGACACACTCGCGGCCACCGTCCCGCGACCTCGCTGTCCGGCATCCCAGCGTCATCAGAATGAATTCTCTCAACTTGCTCTCGTCCCGTGTCATCGGATCCACCTCTCTTGGTTCAAGACCGCGGTCGCGATCGCAAGGAGAAGGCTTAAAGGAAAAGCGAAGTGAAGAGCTACTTCGTGGGAGATCGTACAGTGATGATAAAATACCCAAAATTGGTAGAGAATTCAATGCGCGGGCCCCACTCACCACTTCAGAGTTTGGCTTGGACGACCTAGAAACACCAGTACAAGATGTCGAGAACGAAAGACAGCCTCTTCTTGGTAGCCATGTTGGCAAGGAGATAGCAGCTTCCAGGAGTCGGTTGCGCAGCTTGATCAAAAGTCTGGCAGATGCGCTCACTGCACTGCTAGCCACTATCAGCGTGCCTATGGTATACGTCGCAAAGTGTTTCGAAGACGAGGACGGTACATATTCTGTGTTAGTACCAGTAAGGAAGGCAAAGCGCAAGCGCGGTGGTCAGCCCAGAAAGGGTCCTGCGACGCCAGCATCAAGTCTTTCTGCGACGACCGAAGCCGAAGTAGTGTCCGAGAAACCCCCCAATCGAGCTCTACAAGATACCAAATTACGTCATTCTTACTCTAGCGAGTCGCTTTCCTCAACACTGGCTTCTGATTCTGATTCCGATGCGCGGAAAGCCAAGCATGGGAGACATGGCACAAAAGCTCATCCGGACAAGTCGGGCGATGAGAAAGGCTCGAGAAGGTCGATACGTATCAAGGAACAAACTGACGAGGCATTGAAAAAACGGAAGCAGAAAAGGAGTAGAAGCCCCTTGAACGCCGTGTCGACCCCACTGACTGTGGACAACATCAAGTCTCCTATCTCGACCTCTACATCTTTGAAAGTGACAAGATATCCACATGCACCACAGCCACCACGGCCTCTCATACCAAGACGACAGCCATCATATTCTAGTTCGATTCCACGCTCCCCAACCCGACATCCTCAGCCTCGCCATCAGCAGAAGACGCTTGTCCTCGACCTCGACGAAACATTAATCCATTCCATGGCCAAGGGCGGCCGTATGTCTACGGGACACATGGTTGAGGTAAAACTCAACGCGCCGGTAGCTGTTGCGCCAGCACAGACTGGAGGACAAACGCCTGTCTACGGGCCCCAACATCCCATCTTGTACTATGTACACAAGCGGCCCCACTGCGACGAGTTCCTGCGCAAAGTGTGCAAGTGGTATAAACTCGTTATCTTCACAGCATCGGTTCAGGAGTATGCGGACCCAGTAATTGACTGGTTAGAGCTAGAACGGAAATACTTTGTAGGCCGGTTGTACCGGCAGCACTGCACCTTCAGAAACGGCGCCTATATCAAAGATCTTAGTAGTGTGGAGCCGGATCTGAGTAAGGTGATCATTCTGGACAACAGCCCGATCAGTTACATCTTTCACGAAGGTATGCTGCCTCGACAGCTTATACAAGCCAAGCTAACGATGCGCAGACAACGCGATACCCATCGAAGGCTGGATCAATGACCCCACGGATAATGATCTTTTGCATTTGATACCCATGTTAGAGGCGTTGCAATATGTTACAGATGTGAGGGCGCTGCTCGCGCTTCGGCGCGGCGAGGCTGAGGCCACGTAAAACCCGCCGAAGCATCATCGGCATTGTTCAGAACAAATAATGTACAGCAGATTTTGTCGTCGTCGTCGTTGTCGATGTAGCATTCTGCTCGGGATTATAGCAGTAACCATACGTTTCTCTCTCACGATAATCCTAACCTTCTTGCTTGAATCGTGATGCAGGTAATTCACTAAAGCCACCCTACCTGCCACCTCACTCGAGAGGACGGAATTGCTAGCTGGCTATCTAAGTAGGTAGCGACCATGTATTGCTTACATGGAGGATGTACTTTGTGCCACTCAGCACCTGATCGCGGCCCAGCTGAGTCAGACTCCGGCCGTTTCTGACATGTGCGAAGATGGATGTGTCACGCTGTGCCTCTCCGTCTCCTCTTGCGCAGGTCAAAGGCAACTTGAACCAACCCATCGGCCCTTTCTGATGCCTCATAATTCGTTACATTACGGCCCGTTGATGTTGTTGAAACACACCGTGAAGTTTTTCGTGGTCGATTGGGTCTTCTTCCATACCCGAATTCTATGGCAATCCACCACCCAGTCGCATCCTGCATCCCGCATCCTGCATCCCACGTGCCGTAACCCCCAAAGCTGCCATCAATCATCCCACCAATGATACCGGTATGTCGTCAGCCTCAAGTATAATGACGATCGACCAAGAGGCTTGTCGTGCTTGTACTTTGCACAAACAGCCTCTAGATATCATACAGCCTGTATACCGCGTTGCGCGTGCGTCCCTTCATAATGACTGCTCACCCGGCTGACGATAGAATCCCTTCACTGACCTTAACTTCCAACAGCCAGCCGCATCTTCCCCGTCGCCTCCCATGCAGCCGTCGCTCACTTCGCAGGCTTCTCCTCACTTCATCAGAACATTCATCCAACAGTGCTTACCCTTCCCCAGCTAACCCCCCATTCAATCAGCTCAAGCAGGTGCTGAAGTCTGGCCATGACTCATTATACAATACGATGCCATACCAACAGTCAGACACGTCTAAACGTGCCAGCCCTAGTCTTTCCGAGTCATCAACAGCGATCACCTCCCCATCCTCTTCAAAGGACGTTATGAACGGATTCGAAGATGCGGTGACAACGAAAACGACTTATCTTGACCTTCCATCATTTCGTCCATCTCGAGCGTCCATGGACAGCACATTCTCCGACATGTCGGAGCTTTCCTTTCGATCCAAGGATCTAGCACATCAGCATCCTTTGATGATTTTACGGTCTGATAAGCCCTCCACGTATCGTCCGTACAAGCGTCGCATCCGCTTCTCTCAAAAGCTTCGAGATCTCTATGTTGCGAATAAAGGAGCTCTTCTTGTGCTTGCGGCACAGGGATTTGGGACCGGCATGAATATTTCTACCCGAGTATTAGAGACCCCTGGTACTCATGGCGAGCCCATGCATCCTTTTCAGATCCTTTTCGTCCGGCAAGGCATCACAGCATTAATTTGCACAGCTTATGCTTTGATTATTGGAGGCATACCCGAGTTCCCTCTTGGCCCTCGTGGCGTTCGTTGGTTGCTGGTTTCGCGGGGACTCACTGGCTTCTTTGGAATTTTTGGGATGTACTTCAGTTTGCTCTACTTACCGCTGAGCGAGGCAACAGTTCTCACATTCCTTGCACCCATTTTGACATGTTATCTCTGCAGCTTCGTCATCCCCGGCGAGACATTTACCCGCCAGCAACAGATCGCCGGTCTAGTAAGCTTGTTCGGAGTCGTCTTCATAGCTCAGCCCGTCGCACTCTTCAAGTCGTCGACGTCGCCGGCACCAGAGACAAGTGTGCCGCTACCAAACAATGCCACAACGTCAACAGGCATCTCCGGCTCATCGCCCATCCAGACCACGCCAAGTCAACACTTGAGAGCTATCGGCATCGCCATGATCGGCGTCCTAGGAGCTGTAGGTGCAATAACATCCATCCGAGCCATCGGAACCCGCTGCCACCCCTTCATCTCGATCAACTACTTCTCTGTCTGGTGCACCATCGTCTCGCTCACGTGTCTCATCCTTTTGCCCGACGTCAAGTTCCGCCTCCCCGGGAACCTGACCGAATGGAGCCTCCTCGGCATCCTCGGCTCCTGCGGCTTCATCATGCAATTCCTCCTCACCGCGGGCATGGCCTATGGTGGGCCCGAGCAAACCACGAAGGGAAGCACGTCTGACATCGAGAACGGACACAAGAGAGAGACAGGGCGTAGCAAGAAAGATAGCAGAAAGTCCGGAAGTGGGACTAGGGCAATCAGCATGTCCTACACACAGATGCTGTTTGCACTGACGGCCGACAAGGTCGTCTTCGGTGTCAGTCCAAGCGCGATGAGCTGGGTAGGCTGTGTCCTAATCTTGGCAGGAGCTATCTGGGTCGCCGCTGCCAGGGTGCCGGAGAGCCCAGACAAACTTGGAAACGTCGAGGCTGGCAATGGCGCGGCGGATGAGGCACTGGCTGGTGAGGGCATTGGCATGGGCGAGTTGAGCAGAAAAGGAAAAGGAAAGGGAAGGCTTGCCCAAGTCGATGAGGAGAGGGTTGAGTTGATGAATACCGATGAAGAGAAGGAAGAGAAGGAAGAGAAGGAGGAGGAGGAGGAGGAAGAGAAGGAAGAGCAGGATCGAGCACAGGCCCATGGAAGTTTGGATATACTAGACGAGGCTGTACGGGACTCAGCAGCTCAAGATAGAACCCAGAAAGGACGTACAGAACTGCTAGACAGTAGGACATGAGTAATGATGGATGCCAGGAGGAATGAGTAGACTAGACCGAGCATGGGACGTTTGAAGCGTCGTATGCACAAAACTCATGCCGAAGGTGACTCGCATCCTTGATTGTCTACCTGGCTAAACTTGGATAGCACTCTTGATCTGCGTTTTGTCTTTTGCAGGAGCACAGTGCCATAGGAGGCACGGTAAACGTGCAATAGATCTCCAAAGCTCAGTGTGCAAACCGGACTTTCACTCCCCCTTGCATCGATGCTCGAATGACGGAATATTACCGACTCCGTGCCTCCGCCACGCCTTTCCATGCCCATACCATTATGAAATCGTCAAGAAACTCCAAACCATGCTGCTTTCTGTGTTTCCACCTTTTGGCGTTCAATTCATAGCATTACCCACGACCGCTAGCGTACCAGCGCTTTGTGCGGTGGTCGTAGCAGTCTGAGTGAGGTCGGGGTCGTACGCACCAGGAACCTGTGATGGCGGAGGTTTCTTTGGCAGGTTAGCCGGTGCACCATACTTCTGCTGCAGGGACTCTTCTCTGGGTCTTGGCGACGGAGCGTTACTATTCGGACCTCGCGGCGTCAATATGGTGTTGCCCGAGCTGTCTGAGCTAATTATGTTCTGAGGGTTGCCATTTCTGGACACAGGTGTTTTCTTCCGGCTATTGCGACCTCCAGAACGGCTCGATGCGTTACTTGGGACGAAGGAACGGGTTTGAGGGTTGAACAAGGATCTGCTTGTGTAGCTGCCCGGTACTGGATGTTGTGGGTTGTACGAACTATTGGCGGGATATCCTTGCTGTGGAAGTTGCCCGTACTGGTAGGGCTGACTACTTTGGGCAGGAAGTGCACCAGTATAGTTTGGCCATTGCATGCTGCTGCCCTTTGAAGAGGATGGAGCCTGTGGGTAGCCGCTTTGATATTGATTTGCCATCCAGCCAGGATTTTGCTGCACGGGTGGTCCCTGCTGTTGCATGTATTGGTTGTTCGTTTGAGGCATCATCGACGGGTTGGGCTGCTGGTAGTCGGGTGCTTGAACACAATTCATGTAGCTGCCTGCTTGTGTTATTTGCATAGCGCCCCATGGCTGGTTACCGTGTTGCGGAGGTATGCCTGCATATTGCGTATTGTACATCATGGTCTGATCGAATCCGGGGTAACCCTGTGTAGGTGTTGTTCCATAATTCATGTTGGCCGGATAGTTGCCTGCAGCGTGTATGTACGGTGACTGAAGTTGGGTATCGGTGAATTGATTTTGATGCTGGCCTTGCATGGACATGGAGGTATAGCTGGGGATAAATGCTGATCGAGCCTCGAAGCTGTCGTCTTTTGGCGCTTTGTGCTTACGTGTCTTACGCTTTCCACTGGATGAGGAGGACCTTGACATGCTTGCCGAGTTCTCACCATTGGAGGTACTCTCGATTGCGAAAGATTCTTGGAAGTCTGCGAATATGCGTTCTCGAGCTGCATTGTACTGTGCCTCGCGCTCTTCTCTCGTCATCTTTGATTTGTCTCTGCTGAGCGTGCCTCCAGTAGGAGACATAAGATCTTCTTCGCTGTTCGTCTCAACTCCAGTTTCGGATGTTGCCTTTGAGGGTATAGACGAGCTGGGCGCGGTACTACCGCCTGCTGATCTTTGACGGGCACCAAGCATTTCTCGGCGCATGATCTTGACAGCAGTCAAACTAGGATGAGTGTTGTTGCCTATGGAAATCGTTTTCGCAATGGTAGACAAGGGTATTGGCCTGTGCCCTGTGGTCAGCTCTATATATGGTGGTGATGATTCACGAGACTTACAACGTAGAACAAGCTGCACGAAACATCCTCACGGACCCAGTGTCTTCGTTGGTATGATGGTCGAGGCTGTAATAATCCGCAAGCTTGTGTGAAAGCAATCGAGCAAATGAGTTCTGTGGAGGAAGGTCGAAAAAATCGGCTCTGACTCAAGTCAGTACATACGCGAACGATACTCCAATGAGTCACCTACCTAGTCATAGCGATGAACTCGAGTAGCTTCTCCTCGAGTTGCAGTAAAGGCAATCGATCCTTTGGCGTGGCCAAAGCATCCAGTAGTTTTTCATCGGGAATCACTGCTAGTGTCGGGTGATGGCCATCGTGCTGAGCTTGGACCATAACTGGTCGTGCCGGTAAGGGAGGAACACTCATATCATCCACCTCCGCGATGGGGCTCACTGGCAGGTCGCCGAACCGAGGCGGATTGCTCATTGAGAGTGTTGGATAGCGGCGAGCGGAGATTGTAACGCTAGTCTGCGTAGGCCGACTGGGACCCCGCGCGACAGAAGCGGATACCTCATTCGCTGGGAAGGTCGAGATTCTGCTTAGCACACTCGCATCGTCGTCTTCAGAAGCTCGAACGCTAGCACTGTCGTCAGGCCGTATACTCTCCTTTTCATCCATCGCGAAGGTAGTGACGGAAGCCATGCTTTTAGTGTCAAAACCCTGCTGCTTCAGTGATGAGCTCGATAGATGTGACTGGTCATCTTCGACCGAGCCGTTGCTTTCGGCACTTTCAGGGCCGAAGAGCACGTTGGTCTTGTTCTTAAGTGAAGACAGACCCTCGATCGCTCCCGTGACAACGTCCAGGTCCGCGATTGGGCTTTGAGCCTGAGCAGTCGTTCTGTTCATGCGAGATGACGATGCTACTTGGTTGATGTTGGGGTTGGTTGAGCATCTTCGGTTCACACCTTCTTTAGCCGGATGTGCCTTTGTATCTTGCTCCGCATTAGAGTTAACTGCTGTAGGTCTTGGAGAAGGCATTGCTACGATCTAGGAGAATTGTTAGGCACAAGGTCTTTGCACATTCAAAGCGGAACACCCTCACCTTTGCAAATGACATTCTCGCCGGAACAGATCTAACCTGAGGAGACGCCATACTGTCCAAAGAAATTCGTCACGTCGTAGCCAGCCGCAGGAAGAATGTACTTCAGGTCTAGGCCGTGGATGGAAAAATGAGTGTAGATAGTGAGAGTGGGTTTGAGCACTCTTGATCTTTCTGTCACGGTCTCACACAATGCGTTGCTCATAAAACGAGCCTCCGTGACACTGCTTGAATGGCTCCATGAGTTCGACTGAAGGAATAAATCGCGCCTGGATGGATCGACGTTGGTCTTGGAGCACCGAATCGAGTAAGCGATAACGTCCTAGGACAAGTGGTTGCGGTGAAGACCCGAGGCACTAATGTTGATGGGACAGGGCGGTTCACTGTCCAGAAATGAGGGATCTCCAAGTGGTCTTTGTCCAGACTCTGCTCTGGTAAGGACAACACAATGACACTATGGCTATGGTGAGGGAGGCGGGGAGGAATAGAATATAGGGTGCTAGGGCGTTGTGTCCATGGGCCTAGACACAAAGATTCAGGGTACGTGAGGACGACAAAGTCGGTCGCAGGTCGGTAGAGCAGTTGGCGGAGGTCAACTTGAATTCTGGAGATGCGCCAAGCAAGGCTAAAATACGTCAGTGCTGGTTTGCATACATACAGTTACGGTATTATATACACGCCTTCTCACAGCCTTGCTTTCTGCCTGGCCATCGAGTAGACCGTTCTACCATTAATCAGCCACGTTTCAAGCATCCAGTAATACTCACTTGCACGGTCGCTTTGAAACATCATCATGGGACAGTGATGTTACATGGCTGTGGGCATTTTCTTGCGCGAGTTGAAAAATTCTAGTCTTGAGAACACCCAATAGGCAGCCGACTAGTGGCCGGGAACAAGCAGCTTTTCAATTGATATCCTGCCTATAATCCACGAAACGCAGGCTTGGTTCTGCCTGGAGTCTAGTACAGAAGCGTTGCGCAACACTCGTTAAACCACAATGAACCGATACCGGACTCTACCTGGTCTCGGGCCTCAGAAAGCCACTACTACTACTGTGTGTCAAAAATGTCTGAAAAAAGATAAGTACTCCGCTCTCCACGGCATGGCAAACACAGATGCTGACAACGGATACGGCATTACAGCTATGAGTGCAGGGCGACACCTCAGGAAAGACCCTATATATCTCGACCATCAAGAACGGCGCAACTGCAAAATCCCAGATTAGCGCCTAGGCTTGCAGTTGACACTCCAAACGATCTTCTGAAAAGGTATTACGTCTTCCCGATCTCGAATCAGTGCTGACACTCTAAAGCAAAGGCATCGCCGACGAACAGCTTGCGCAATCCAAGGCAAAGAGAGATGAGGAAAAGCGAAAGCCATCCCAGAGTTCACCTTCATCACCCTTCCCCAAAGGACATACTCGATCGCGGTCTGCTTCGTCCATGGATTCAGTTTCGACCATCTCCACGAACAGATCACGCACTCATTCTCCAAGGCAGTCTGGGAAGGATGACTTTAGTTTGCCACGAGGACGCCATTCGCGATCACGGTCAAGAACAGAGCAACGTGGACACAAGCGCAACCATCGTTCTGATTCCAGCATGTCTCGATCTAGATCACCTGCAAGGCTCAATCGAGCCCACAACAAAAGCCGTCGCCACAGAACAAAGACTCCGGAAGAAGACCGAGGTAGACCAAACTCCCTTCGTCGGGGCAGCCACCGAAGCAGAAGCAGCAGTATGAGTGTTGACAGAAGTCAAACGACCAAGCAGCGTCGATCATTGGACACAGATCAGGTAGTCACAAGCGAGCTTGCTGATGGACGTGACAAACGTTGGGGCGAAAAGATGCCAAACCGACGAGACTACCATGATCCTCAGCAGATTGCGAATTCTGGAAATGCCCGAACCCAACCACACAGGCAACGCAGTCTAAGTCCATACAGCAGGCGGCTGGCACTGACCCAGTCAATGAACATGCAACGATGATTTCATTTGGTGGGTACACTGGTAGTTGGTTTGGTTGTGTTTGTCCGTCCCCGGGTGCTGGTCTTTATTGTCGCACGGCGCCGGAGGGGTTCAGGATCTTCTCGTAAGCGACCAGAACGGCATAACTGCTGTGGTTGTTGCCTTTCCTTGTTGGAAATGACCGCTATGCTTTTCTCGACATACGAAGGTGCCTCGCAAGCAGAATTGCGCATTCATGTATGATATGAATCAAACCCGTCACAGATAGGCAACGGCACTGCGTTGATCACGATATTCAGACTATGCCGTCTTCTTCGTTCTCGAGTTCCTTTTCCCTCCTTTCGTCTTCCTCTTCTTTCTTTTCCCGCTGGTGTACGCCCTCGACTAGAGAAGCTCCCTCGATTCCGACCTCTTCCCCTCCGTCATCTCCATTATCGGCATTCTTTCCCTTTTCTTTTTGAAGCGCTTCCTTCTTTGAATTCTCTATCCTCTCTCTCACCAGTCTTGCAATAGCATTTTGAGTACGCACATCCACTACCTTCATCTTCTCACCAAGATCTCTCTTAAGATCCCAGTTAGGCTTTTTTGGTTGTAACTTGAAAAGATCAATCGCCTTCTCTGATTCAGCCTCGTCTTTCGCAGCTTGTTCTGCTGCTGCAATTGCAATTTGCTCGGCTTGTTGCTCGATCGTTGGCATGTCCGTGGCTGGTGCATTCTCGAATCCTAGCTTGGGACCACGAGTCGCAACATCATAGTTCCGACCCGAAAGGAAACGATCTGTCTTCTGCTCTGCTAAGTTTTCATCTTTATCCTCTTCAGTTGCGGCGACTGTTGTATCTGATCCTGGTTGTTTACGCTTCAGTGATGCGAGTTTGGCAAGCCGGGCTTTGCGATCTGTCGCAGCCGCGTCCAGAGTGGTTTGTGCGCCAGCCATTGTGATCGTTGACTTCGTGATGTGGGATGTCGACCGTGTTTCTGGCTTGCGCAAGCTATTGGACAATAAGAGAATCGAGCTGCCCATCCATCTTTGATATGGTTGATCTTCAAAGATATATCTTACATTACCCTTACGATACGGAACAAAAGTAAATTACGTGTAATTGCGGAGTCCTTTTCGCCGCAGAGCATCACTCAATCTTCCGTGCCTGCGTGTACCTCCTAAGCATCAACCATATCGCACAACAATTTAGAGAAGGTGCGGCATTCCATGAGGTGCCTTCTGGATGTTATATAGTTGGCACGCCGCACCTCGATCATGCTCCGCTCTTAGCATATCGCGCGTCTATGCGCGTTATTCTCGAAGCCAGCCATGTTTGGCCCAACGAATACTTCATCTACAACCGAGATGCATGAGCTCACTAACTCATTCTTGTAACGCTGAGAACGTTCTTCCTAAGAAGCCGTTTGCTGTTCAACCATCTTGGAACAATCTGACAAACGAAGAGGTACCGAATACTTCCACATTTCAGAACAAGCCGACGAGCAGTCAGCATGGATCTCAAGAAGAGGAGGATGACCCAGACTGGGATCTGCGTGGCGGAAGCTCGACAAACACCTACAACGGCGCCGAGTCAACATGGCCATCCGCGCAATATTTCTCGAGGTCCTGGTACCATCTTTACAAGACTATCATAACTCATACAACGAAGCTAAAAGCCAAGGACACGGACACAGATTTGCCCCTAGAGGAGCTCCTGACTGTTTCACGTCGGATGTCCCGTGGCTTTATAGGCTCCAGAAAGACCGACGATATCCGCAACTGGTGGGAACGACGCTCTTCGAAAGCGCAGCATGACATCCTACCGTATCTCTTGGTTGGGGCCCTCTGGGACTCTGCAAAGTTAAGCCTGCATCTACTAGAGGTCTTACCAAAACTTCCCCGGGATTTTCAAATCCGGATGCAGTGTTTGTTCTACATTGAGCAAACCTATGGGGACGAGATTAAGGGCAATGAAGAGCTTTCAGAGCAGTATCATGCGCAAATACACCTGCAGAGCGACCCGAAGATATGGCCAAGTACAGTGGTTCCAACCCATCTTGATCTGCTAATACGGTACCTCCCATTCGAGCAGGGAGAAGCCACAGTTCATACATATCTCGAAAAACATCCCAGCCTACCCTGGCGTACATCACTTTATTTCGTCGATCATTTCACACGGAGAAACAGGGTCGATGACGCGCTCGAAATGCTTGCTCGTCTGCCATCCGAATTTCTCGCAGCATCTGGACCAAGAGTCCTTCAAAGATGTGCAAATTTGTTGCTACTCGATACGGTCGACGAATCCGAGCATGCTAAGAATTTCAAGATCCTACCCAAGGTTCTTATGCTCGGGATTCGACCGAATGCAATACTGCATAACATTGTCATGAGAAATGCAATGAAGGCGGGATTGCCCAACGTTGCATGGGACCTATACTGCTACATGAGGTCCGAAGGTCTGGAGGTCAACGTAGGAGGCCACATTGCCATTCTGCGCGATGCTTTCCTTCGCCAAGACGTGCCACGACTAAACGAAATCATGACCGTTATACACCAGCAAGAGGACCTGATTCGCGACCCTGACATCAACGCATACATGATGAACATTGTGCGCGTGGTGTGCTTTTCCGAACGGAGGACTACACCCGATGAAGCATTTTCACGCCTACTTGCTTTATACGACCGGGCATTTGACCGAGAGCCCTTAAGCAGATTGCGGCTTGTGAACCCTCGTGTACACCAGAATGTCAATGTGTCCCAACCAGGGCCTGTTTCATTGGGATTTACACTGTGGTCATATGTTCTTGTTCACCGGGAAGAACGACCCGTGGATGCACTATGGGAGCGACTTACCAAATTCGTCCTGCGTGGCGACCCTCATATACTTGAAGCTGCTAAGCATGACGTGTTCTACAACGGCTTCATTCTCTTCTATACTCGTTCATCGTCGACCATTGCGAAAGCTCTCAACGTGCTCCGGTATATGCTTGAACAGGATCTATGCATGCCAACGGCAAGGACGTGGAGCTTGTTAATGTGTGGCTTCCTGCGGCACGGACAAGAAGGAGCAGCCGATCAAGTACGGCAGATGATGCTCTCGTGTGGCATGAGACCGGCAGATGGTGATTGGGATTTTTTGTTCAGTCACTATCCCCAGTCAATGGTAGGGGCACAAATCAGAAGCACGTTGGACGAAGATCGTATGCCGGTAGGACCTGCCGTCGCTATGGACGCTGAGGATGCCAAGGTCGCAGAAGCGGAAGAACCATTGGCATCAACACATATGGGGACGGTCACTGGAACTGCTTCTCAGTGGCAAGGGTTGCTGGATTGGGGGGCGCATGCTACTGCACAGATCGAAGCGTCCGTTGAGCGCAACCCTGCTGAAGTAATATGATGTAAATAATTGTACCAAGAATGGAAGCTAGTTCTGACGGAAATTATCAGTAGAGCTTTCGATAGCGTAGACTTGAGACCGTTATTCGACGTGCAGTGGCATTCAACCTTCGCCAGGCTTGACCTTATCACTGCCACTGGCAGTTCAGCTCTACTATACAAACTTAGCAAATACCGCGGCTTAGGCAAACACGCCAAGGTCTGCCCAGAGCAAAGTTACCTTAGCACGTGCTTAGTTATCTAGCCACCTAAGTTAGCCAATCACTCCCCAGGTTCTCTTCCTTCCGCAACACTCAAGTTTACTCGTACACAGTACCTCCCTTTCACTTCTCCACCAACAGATAACCACTTCGTGGGCGCTGCGCTGGCGCGATACATCGCTAATTACCTGCATATTCCACCCATCCATCATAGCCACCGTCTCCTTGTTTGGTGAATTGCAAGCACAGATGATCCTTGCTTTTTGATCGCGGTCCTGTTTGATCATGTTATTCACCCTATCAATGTAAACAATCAGAAGCTTTCTCCACCACAGGCTTGTCTGGGCCATGCCAGTACGGTCGACAAGGTCTCGTCTTTCTCTCGAACAATTACCAAGCCATGTTCAATAACAGACTTGCGCTTCCTCTAGCATTGTTGGTTGGGGCCGTCAATGATCACAAGGCCTCCTTTGCCTCAGAAATACCATGCATGTCTTCGGTGCCTAATTGGTACGTATATTCTTCTTTTCGCCCGCTCGTCTTAAGTGCCGACGAGCCCCAATTCTCCGACGATGAGCAACTGGTAAAAGGTCCGACTGGAAACCGTCATCGATGATTGCGTTGTCTTTTAGTGTATCAGGTTGTGAAGTTGAGGAAGCAAACTTCGTGTGGTCCACAGAGTGGGATGGCAACATCGCCGGCACCCGCCGAATAATCCGTGGTTTCTGCTGGCAAGCACAGAGCGAGGCAAGAACGAGGCCATTCTTGTTGATGTTTGTGCCACTCTTGGAGTCTCTGTGTACAGGAAGGCAGATTGCCACGCTGCTAATATGGGATTCGACGCCTAGAGCATGGGGTATGAATCAATGGCTGCAGCGTATAAACGACATTTCACAATTGTCTTGGCAAACAACCCTGTTGTTATTTGGAAGCATGCGGCTTTGTCATCTCATCTAAGAACCATTTGCGAAAGCGTGTGGAGACTGTGCAGACCTTTGCAGCTAGCAGGACAAAGCAGCCTCGTTAGACCCAGACTGAGGGGTTTCTAACTGAAAAGACCTGAGGAGACACATGCTGTTTCACATACAAGAAGCTTCGTGTTATGGTACCATAACTAACTCTGGATCAGATCGCGCTATTCAAGTACACTTGATGTGACAACATCACACTGGCTACTGCACGTAAGGCTTGTGCCGCCCGCCATGAGTTCCGGCAATGACGGGCTCGAATTCAGTGGACACGCTCGCAGCCTCAACCTTAGTCGGCTGTCGATCGGCACAGAAAGACCATCTGTACCCAGAGATGGGTCACAATATTTCACGCCGAGCACGAAGAAGTCAGAAAGATTGGAGACAACGAAGCCTAGTAGTGTCGAATGGCCTAATGGAGCACCTCCTACTGGACCGAAAAGCCAGCAGTATGATATTTCGCCTCCAGCACTACGACGAAGCGGTGATAGCTTAGGCTATGATAGCTATCGACCTTCCGAGACTAGTATTCAATCTGATGCTTACCGTTCTAACAAGGGTGGAAGGAGAAGCAGTGACTGGGCTTCCGATCGACGAACGAGTAGCGACTTTTACCGCCCAAGGACCTTCCATCGCATGAGCCCACCAGCGTATGGGCGGAGACTTGACAGTGACGACTCAGACGATATCTACCCGAGGTACTCAAGACCAACCCCGCCGGTGCCACGAAGTCCGAGCAATCATTCTCGTGCAAGCAGTGTCCAACACCGGCAGTCAAGAAAGTCGTCCTTGAATGGCCCAATCAGACAGCATCAGCAGCAATTACAACAAGAGTTGGAAGCTGCCAAAGCTGAAGGAGTGAGTACGACATATAGCAGTAGAGGAGCGTGTGAAGCAGCTTTGGCAGCTCACAACGACACGGATGACGACCCTTACTCTCCCAGGTATAGTACGCCTTTGTCAATCGTGTTGACTGACGCACCGAATTTGCAAACTATTGCGCCCATCAGTACAGCAACAACTCAACAAGCTGACGCGAATCAGTCCGAGCGGCATCAAGCAAAAATATACACATTAGGGGAGAACATACTTCCAGGACCGATAGGCCTTAATTTTGCTTCCATAAAGAAAAGTCGTATGCAGAGTGACGAAACGAGCTCATTGATATCGGACAAGACTTCATCCAGTAAGACCTCGATGAAAAGGAAATGCGTAGATTGTCCTATAAATGGCTCAGACTTGTCCCCACTCTTCCGCTGCTCGACGTGTCCACGGAGATACCATACCTGCTGTGGCAACCCCAGACCATCAACAGTGTAAGTCATGTTTTTCTGAGAACTAAAGATGAACATAACTTACTATTGTAGGGAAGACAAGAGTAAATTCGTTTGTGGCAGATGTCTCTGGAAATTGAAGGAACAAATAGCAGCGACTTCTGCATTCATCACGGACAACCCAACGCTACCTCAAGTACCTACTATGATAGGGAAAGAGCCACCTCTGACGCCGCCCCCTGACAACTCTGACGCCGCTAAAGAACCAGAGCAGATTGCTTTGACCAGTCCTGGGGTTCCAACACACTTCCGTCCAGCAAGAATGGATCAGAGCCGTATCGCAGACTATCTCGATGGCGCGTCCTCGCCAAGACATTCACCACACCACTACGCGACCGCGGAATCCGTGCAACTGACTGAGAATTCACAAAAGGGGGTCAGCACTCCGCCTCTCCTGCCGGCAACCGGCACTCCTGTGAGCGAAGGTGATGATTGCCTACAAATTTCGATGGAGAAAGGCATGGTCATCATTGCTAGGTACAAGTCGGACGTAACTTGTCATTGGTGGAACAAGGGCATAGGTTGCAAAGAAGGCGAGAAGCATTGCCACTACGCGCACAGCGATACTGGCACCTACATCCCCACCAGCAAATTCGGACATACAGCAAGGAAGCAATGGACGTGTTACGATTGGCTTCTTGGGTACCCACATGATGCAGCAAAGTGCATATACGCACACCACGACACCTCACTCCACATGGGGCCTGGTAGCCTCCCTTCTATGAAGCACATTACTTGTTATTTCTGGAGGACGAACAAGTTTTGCAACCACCCGGATTACAGCTGTCGGTACGCTCATGAAGACACTGGTGTTCACGTTGGCGCCCCTGGGCGACCCCAGCTCGGTGCTACCCTCCGCTTCGTTAGAGAGAATGAGGAGCGACTCGATCGTTTGAAGGATATGATACGGGATGGCGAAAGGGCCGTAGGGGAAAGAGCCAGGCAGATTCCACGTTCCGAGCCTCCCACGAACACGTCCAATTCAGAGCAATACCCGCAAGTATTCCTTCGGTCCGGCGAAATGCAGATCAAGCCGCGATCGCAGGCTGCTTTTGGTGCATGTCTTATTAGTTCCATGGTGGGCAATAATAGGGCAGATCAGGGTGCTGATCAAGCTTATCATGTGTCCGCCACCAATGAAGTACCAGAGCATGATCAGACCGGTGATCGAAGATTCCATGTCGCGTCCCATGAAACGTTTCTTGACGCAAACTCTTGTGGTACGGTGCAAGCACCACAAATAGCTCGGCTAGGAATCTCAGTGGCCGAGCTACTACACGCAGCACCTCCGATGCCCCTCAAACACACGGCAAAGAGGACGAATATTGTGCTGGATCCACGTAAAAGAAAGCGAAACGTCGAGATACAAGTTCCAGATGCAGGCGTTGACCTTCCAAATGTCGCCGAGGATAAAAGTGCGGAGCGACGCAGCCCAAGCAATCATGCCTCTGTATTACTCGACGGAAACAGCTGGTTAGCGCCTAGCATGGTCGCAGAGCTGGCTGAAGCAGAAGAAGAGTCCCATGCAACTACACCGAAGCTGCCAGACTTTGTCAAAAAGTGTGAAAAATGCCTGAAAAATGTGTTTGGTGATGTCAAAAGATGTAAAGGTTGCGCAGATGGCTTCAGAAGAAGGACAAGCTTGGTCTTGCAGTCCTCACCAACCGTTCCTGAGACACCAGACACCTCGATCGAGGGTTTAGCACTCGAAGAAGCTATTCAAAACGCTGACATCATACTCAACACAAAAACAAGCCCACCACTTAACGAGACAGGCAGGGCATATCTGCTCACTACGGTTGCGAATCCTTTAAAGCGTCATCTTGATGCTGATCAGGTGTTTGTAACGAACAAGAGGCCGAAATTCAGTGCACCTGTCTTTGCATTGAGGCCAACAGTACCGGAAGCTTATGATTCTTCGACTCTCGGGAGCACGCCAGCGCGTGGCAAACCACCTACGATCGGAGAATTGATAGAGAACGAGCGGCGGAGCAAACAAGGCTCCGATGATAATCCATCACCAGAGCCGAACACTTTGGATGATGTAATTTCAGAATCAGACCTTGAAGGGGTAAACGGTGTAAAGGAATCTCCAGTTCGAGCTTCGCATTCGGCCCTTCAACAAGAGCTCCCAGTACCTGTTCAAGCTCAAATTCAAGCTTCGACCTCACCTCGACAGCAGCTTACGCCACTGGAGCCATTGGATTACTACGTACAACTTTCTTCACAGGATGAGAACGACAATGTTCGGATTCCTCGTGGCGGTGAGCAGGCCGATCCCAGCGTCGAGACTGTGCAGCCAGAATTTCACGACGTTGTAGCACGGTCTGGTGTACAAAACTCGCTAGATGATCAGATGGTCCCGAATCCAGAACAAGGCATGCATGGAACATCTCTGCGACTTCCCATCGAGACAGCTACAGGTACGAGACACTTCTTTTCGTCACCTAGCACAATAACTTGTCGGTCGTGTCGTGATAAACACAAAAAGTGTCTCCATACTGAAGGCGAAACCAATCTAAATCCAGCAAGGTGTTATCGGTATATGATCGAAAGAAGTTGGCAGCCCGACTCGGGCAGAGCAAAGCCCGAGAATGATACGATTCGTCATTTGGCGAAGAGCTATGTGGAGACTCTACCAAGTCTGACACTTGACAAGTTAATCAATGCAACTGTTGAACCTGAACAGACTATGGTTGGTCAGGCAGCAAGAGAACAACCTCGTGGCTTACATGAAGCAAGAAGTAGTAAGGATTCTCCTAGCGAAGAAGAATTAGGGACACGAGTGTTATCGTCATCCACCATGGAACCAACAAGGAAAAAGGATTCAAGGCCATCCTTTCTGGAGCTCGGAGACCAGGCCTCTACTCACAGTCTGAGATCGGCGAGGATGGAGCAGAGGGCCATTGCACCAAATAGATGGATTGGGGCACAAACGATAGTGAGCAACTCAACAAGTCAACCACCAGTGGTGAAAGTATGGACTGAGAATGATGAGCGAAAAGCTATTGCCCATCTGAAAAAACGCGGGGTGATGTTCGAGCCAGATTCAGATTCAGATTCAGATTCAGACGTAAAAATAGGAAACGAGGAGGAGAGTTCATTGACGACACGTAGGTTTGGTGACCCACTCCAGTGGTCACAAAGATCTCGTGATCTCTTCCAGATTGCCCCTGAGTTACGTCCTGGTCACGAGAAGGACGTGGCCACTGATCCGCTTATGAGAGGTTTGCCCAGGCGAATGTCAAGGAAGGAGATGTGGAAGAATTTGTCGAAAGATCGATGTCGTGAACGGAGGCTGAGGACAGGCAACCCACACCAAGAGGTTAATAGGAACCTCCCTGACCGTATGGTGCGAACCACTATTCAGCAAGAGGTCCAAAGTCGGCATGCGAGCCTTGGGCCACTGCAAATTCCCGAGATGGAAAGTAAGATTGTGGAAATCACTTTTCGGGAGTTTATTGGGATGCCTGAGAAACCGATCGTGTGTAAGATGGGCGGGAAGTTATCTCAGGATCTGGCGTTCAGGGATGGATCTAAACAAAAGGTTCGAATAACGGACGAGGACAAGTTTCCGTTCATCAAGGCTTAAGCATGGCGTCGGGGTTAAATGCGATGAAGAGGAGTGCTTGAAAAAGGCGATGTATAATACTGGGTGTTTGAACCAAAGTATCTCGGGTGGTGGTTCCATAGAGGTGTCTTTGCTCCATGCGTGTCACTCTTTGTAGAATGGTCTTCGAGCTTGAGCACGCTGGTCTCTCGATCAGAGGAGATTGCAATTGTACCATGATGAGCATAGGCTTTCTTTGACTCTTGTTGTGCTCTGTGCACGTGTATTTTCGAAAACGGCACCTTGAACGCCCAACACTATCATAAGCTATTTACATCAAACCACCATTGTAAGAAGGCTGCAGGGCACACCACGGCATCATAACAGTGAGACCTGGTGCTATTAGCATTCTCGCCAAAAATGCCGAAGCTTTAAGCAGTAACTGTGCTACTTACTGCCATGGCTATACAACATAGACTTATGTATGGACTTAACCTCTCACCTATCCGGGCGCATTTCCAAAAGACGCCGAGAAATCTGTACGGTGAAGAGTTTATGATTAGCACAAGTAGAGATGGCTGGGCCGCCGTCCGGATTGGACTATTGGCCTTGGCGAAGTGGCACGTCGAGGGACGCTCACCCGTTTTTATTCCTGTCCAGCGCGCTGGGAACTATGGCATGTACATAGGTGCATGTGCAGATGAGCAGCAGCACGCATAGTATTAGAGACTGGAAGTTGAAGATGGCGGTCTAGAGAACGATTAGGGAGGGCTCGGCAGGAGGCAGGTTATGAGTGAACGAACCATGGCGGGTGTCGTGTTGCTTTTGTTCCCTGAGAACTCTGGTAGAGGTCTTGGGTTGACGTGATAATGTCTGGATCTAGAAATGAAGTGGGATAGAAGGTGGAATGTGTTATATTTGACACTTGTCGTCTGAGGACCGCTTGAAAGTTGTCTCAGCCTTGTCTTGGCACTACGCAGCCTTATGACGAGGGAGTACAGCGCAGGTGTTTGTACTTTTGCGATCTGCCTCTAATCTTCACAAATTGCTTGGTTTGGATTCGCGCAGGC
>Ga0210040_10003729_pt1 | contig 20422 bp, 17 predicted proteins | sample CryGeyCG12114_NA_FD_185462 | JGI IMG/M metagenome (GOLD analysis project Ga0210040, IMG submission 185462) | Groundwater microbial communities from aquifer - Crystal Geyser CG19_WC_8/21/14_NA (SPAdes) (version 2) | ecosystem: Environmental > Aquatic > Deep subsurface > Groundwater | place: USA... | reverse complement strand
TCTTTATTTTTTTGACGTCCAGATCCCATAGATGCATTGTCATCCGAATCCATGAAGTTTGCTTGTTTTTTCTGGCTAACTAGCCCAACTGATGACTCGTCATCAGAATCTACGAATTTTGCTTCATTTTTCTGACTCCTAGATCCCATTGATCTATCCTCATCTGAATCCTCCAAGTTCCCTTTATTTTTCTGACTAATTGGTCCAACCGAAGACTCTTTATCCGAGTCGAAAAACTTCGCTGTATTTTTTGCGCCACCTGGCTCCGTAGACGAGTCGTCATCTGAGTCCAACATGTTCTCTTTATTTTTAAACCTTCTTGGGCGCGTAGATGAATCATCATCGTCATCATCTGAATCTAATAATTTTTGTATCCTCTTGTGACTATCGCCATCCGAATCCACCAAACTCAGTATGTTTTTGCGGATTTTCGGCGCCACCATAGTAGATGAATTGTCATCTGAATCCAGGGCGCTCCCTGTATTTTTCTGGTTCGCAGACTCGATTACCGAAGAGGAATCATCCGAGTCCAACAAACTTGATTTATTTTTCTGCTTATACGGTGCCGACACATGAGACGAATCGTCATCTGAATCCAGTAATCTGTGTACATTTCTATTACTACTGAGGGCCACAACAGATGCGGAATCATCATCAGAATCCAAAAATTTCCCCACATTTCTCTGACTTCTATTCAGAGCCATCATAGAGGAATAATCGTCATCAGAGTCTGATACAATATCCCTACTTTTAGGGCTACTAGGTGCCATCCCTGGGGAAGATTCGTCACTAGATTCCATCGCTCTTCCACCATTGGATGTTCCAATTTCATCTTCACTGTCACTTGTATCTAATGAATTAAAATATTGAATATTGAATAAAATTAATTTCAAATCATATAAATTTTCGAGAAGTCACATTTTTACTTACTAATTATATCTGGCGCAGCTCCAGCAGGAACAGAATTCGTCTTACGTTTGCGTTTGTTGAACATCTAAAAATGAAAACAAAGTCAACTTAGTCAACCCATCAATTTCGACTGCAAAATAAAAAACTTTCATCCGTATCAAAACTGTTACCTGAGGATCGACCAATTCTTTAGCTAAAAGCTTCTTTTTAATTGCTTTTTTCGTTTTGGGCACCGCCATTTTTTCTGCAATCCAATTCACTATAGGGCTAGTCTTCCGCACTATAAAAATCCAGACATTATACTCATCAATAAGATAATATTGAGAAAGTCTAAGAAATGTGAAACTATTAATATCCGGGCTGAGAAAAGACAAACATTGTTCCAAAGATTGACATAGATAAAAGTCTTTGGTACCAAGCAACAGTTAATCATGACATGAACAAACAAGAAGACTACAAAAATAAGCAAGTAGCACAAGATGATACTATATTACTCCAATAGCCTATACAAAGTTAGTTAGTATCAACGCTATCCGGTCCTTTGAAATGGATGGGAAATACAATTCAGTGTACATAGGAGGAGTATATAAAAAGTAAGCAAGATTAAAGAAGTAACTTACTTTCATCAGACATGGCTGAATACTGTTCAACCAACATAATGAGCTCATTTTCTTGATCCTCAGTCCATTGATTTTTAGAAGCGCCCGTTGTCTTGGTAGGTTGAGCGTACGTCTCGTATCCCTCTTCTATCTGCATAGCATCTCGTGATCCTTTCCAAAAAAATAGTTCCACAAACATTTTCTTATTCTTTTCACATAGCTTGGCAAACTTTGGCCAGAAATGAGTGAAGAAAGTTGTCACTTCCTGGGAACACAAAAAGAAGAATATTAAAGTTTTTCATATCATCGGTTGGGAAAAATCATTCTTCCATGATATTTGTATACCTTTAGATTGGATCGGAATGGAGCTACCACCAGGATTTGCTGGAATGTTCGAAATATTGACATTTGACATAGTAATGCAGGATGGTTCATTTCGAAAACTATTCTGTGGAACATTTTCATAACACAGTGGAGCATCAGGGGAGACAAGTGCTCCCAGTCTTGAAACAACTTTGCATAGTTTTCTATTACTTTGGGTGAGGCGTATCTAAATGTTAAAATGTGAAATTTTTTTAAAAATCCTGATTACGACAAATTAAGCAAATAGTGAAAGTTGACAACATACCTTATTAAAAAGCCAGGAAAATCAAATTCTGACTCACGACCAGTCACATAGGTTTCTAAAAAATCACAAAACGAATTAACACGAATAACATCCCAAATAAGCATGACTAACTATAATATTTAACTGAACAAAAATTTTATACTAGGCTGGAAAGCTCAATTAGTCACGAGCAATTTTAGCCCTTAATTGGAAGCCTGATTGCCTTAAAAAATCACAAGGGAAAACCAAGCCGTAAACAAAAATTTTTCTCACTCTCAAGCAAGCATAATGCTTCAACTGTATGCAAGCTCAAATTCAATAATACAGCGAGTTTCATTTCATTCATATGAATTCGAAAATCATATCCTTCCTGAGGTTCACATCGTGCCAGGAAAACTATATTACTAAACCCGGCGACAAAAAACAACATTACATATGAATATTAATAACAAACCTATCTAAACACCTACCAAATGAAAAAACACACTACGCTATACAACCGGAAATTCTGGCACTGCTAGAAACACGAAAAATATAAAATATCATCATTACAAGCTGTCACCATATCTCACTAACTAACTAACTAACTGGCTCAGCCTAACTTTCTCTCCCTCCCTTCACTCTTAATGGTTGTAAAAAAACCTGATCACTAACAACATCATCATCATCATCAAAATGCAAAGGAAACAGAGCAAAAAAAACCTTTCCTTCCATTGTGTAATCTCGACATACACAAATCCACTATAGGGGAAAGTGGGAGTGACAAATTATGACGGAAATAGAGTCGCCCAACTACTAACTTATCCTCGCTTTCTTTACAACCGTGTCTACATTGATAAAAAAAATCCTGTCAGCCTCAATTTCAATGACTAAGCAAGCAAGCAGCTAGATGTTTATTTCCCAAAAACTATTCAACTCATATGGCATTATAGAAACGGGAAATAATAATATGTTTATAATGACTTTATACCAACATTTCCCTTAAATCCAATATTTAAGGATCTACCGACAAGAAAGAAAGCTGTAGCATAGAAACTATAGATTTCATAACATATTTAGCATTAGTCTTCTACAAAGATTCTCCGTTTTTCAAAAAACGAGCCCTTTGAGGATCCAAAACGTGCAAAAAAGGTGACTGACAATCCCAAATCTTATGCGTGCTATGTATATATGTATAAGAGAGACTGAGAGAGGATGAATTTCAGAGTGCAAGATGGTGTATGGCATTACATCACACATCACGTTCCCACTTGCACACATTACATACACCCAGAGTCCCCTTGCAACTCCTCGTTTCCTTATTACTCGGTCAGAGGAGAACACGAGAAGACAAGTTGGAAGGAAGTAGAGGGAAGGAAAAAAAAGACGTCGTATTTTATGATGTGCACAGAAAGCATGTCAAACTGTATTGGAAGTGCCGTTATAAATGAGTTAGCAAGGGCAGAGGCCAACCGTCCCGATCCATTCCCTTTCAGCTTTCTATTCATAAGACACACAAAGCCGTCATCTCTGTAATGTATATTTACTGCAGACGCCAGGGCTTTAGCTTGTCATCGTATATACAAACTAGAAAGCATTGTAAAATTTTACTAGCTATGTATGTTTGTAAGCAAGAATAGAAAAACTGAAAATTTTTAGTGTGAAAATGATTGGAGACACTAACTAACTAAATATGTTGAGATTGACAGAAATAATATCGAACTGAAGTTGCATTTTTGTTGGCAAACTTCAATTTTTCGGAAAAATGATGTACTATGTGAAGTTAGTAACTAACTAACTAAAAGTGAAAATTGAATACGAGCCTCCATTTCTTAATCTAATTTCTGTCTAGCCCGACAGGAAATGATTTTTCATACACTTTTCTCTCCCAACGAAATTTTTCACCGGATTAGCTAAGTTTTTAGCTCGTTCAAGCTATTATAATTGCGGTACAGTAAGTAAACTTTCCACGACTTGTAGTAAATTAACTTCCGTCTTATGGAGAAACAAAAGTTGTGGAATTTACAATGCTAGTTATTTAGTTACAAAGCCCCTAAAAATCGCTTCCAATATGTAAAATATGCTTGCATTTTGAGTATCGAGATATACCAGAAACTATTCCAAGCCTCCGGTGAAATTCAGCTAGTGCAATGAATAACGGAAACTCTTGTCAATTTCTCTCATATTTCTCCCCCACTTTCTCTAGACAAACTCTAAAGTGCATCCCATGCACAAAAAAATATGAACCTATTTATTACATGTGAAGTGAGCGAGTTTTGGTTAGTGAGAACCATACAGACATATAGTCAGTGCACCAGTGGCTGAATAAAACACAAGATAAATGTGCAGGCAAGTCCAGTTGAGTACAGAATGCATCCATTCAGTCTGTCATTTCTGGAAACATATTATTACATTCCAGTCTCAAGTAGAAATGGATATATATCCTGTTTTTATGTTGCACCATTGATTGCATTCTTCCATTAGATAGCCACTTATTACTCCCACTAGCCAAGAAAAAAAAATGATAGATGGGATAACTTTGCGTCCAAGAAAAAATACACGGAATTCATACAAATCAAAACAAACGAACCAACTAAACCATGGGTCGGAGAAAGCCAAAATACAGATATGAAAATCAACTATTTAAAGCATAGCAGAGTAGCTAATGCCATACGTAATATGCTATCTCCGGATGCTAAACTCAAATCAACGGCAAAAATGCTCATCTTTTTCATACAACCTAACAAAAAACACATTCACTTTGGCTAGCTCTAAAAAGACTAATTGAGGGCGTAAGCCTTGACATTATTACTTAAGGCTACACATTCTCCCTTAGATAAAGAAAATCGGATTAGTTCACTTAGTTAGTTAACACACAACTTTTTCTTCCTCTATAATTCTACAATATAAATCTTTGTGCATGCGTCGAATGTTTTCCTATAGTCAAAATACAGATAGGAAAGAGTGAGTTGAAAACAACTGCCATTTTCCCATAAAATTCGCAAAGTCAATTGATACATACAGAGAACAGTCTTTTAGTGTCAGGCCTGTCACAGCTCAACAATTTATGGTGTTAACCTCTAGAGCAAGAAACTCTAGTAGCTTACTACTACTACGAGCAACATAAGAAGAATAGTAAACGGGGATTGTTGATAATAAACATGATGCATGAGATTCATGAGCTGTTTAGTAGTAGTAAGTTCGTATTATTTACAAGGGAAAACGACTATGCATGCAAAGACATACACACAAGAGTTTGACATGATTAAAGTTCTCGTAAACACACAGCCATAAATCAGTCGGGGGAGAAAGCACAACATAGTCTCACAAAAGGACAACACCGTGTATAGTATAAGTAACGAGCTGAAGTTAAAAGTGAAATCCTGCACAGATGCTTCAGACAAATTCAAAAATATTACGTTCGTCCTTATTATTCCCTCGGATGAGGATATTTGTGACTAAAAATCTTATGAGCATCTGTAGCTTGCTAATAAATGAAAAACGGATTGTTTCTACAAAAATTCAGAATTCAAACAGATTCTTCTTAATGCGATAAGAGTAACAGTCAGAATGGAGAGTCAAGTTTAAGAGATGGTCCATTATTCGCACTGAAAAGTTGAGCTTCTAAATGGCCTGAGCAAGATTTAGCCATGCAAATAACAAGACTAATAAAATAATAGGGAATTCTACCTTCTTCAGATTCCATTTCATCTTCCGAGTTATCCATGTCCTCATCCTCTGGATTATTCGCATCTTCCCCTGCAATAAATGAAACCAAAGAAAACGGCATTATAAAATCATACCGCATTCACATCCCTATGTTGTATGTTTCAATTGAGGAGGAAACAAGTAGGATTAGTTGGAGATACTACTCCAAAATTCAAATCCTTATTTATTCATTGGGTCGCTCATTCCCCCTAATCCTGTACATTGTACAAATTTCTGCCACCATTCCCACTAATAGCAAGTAATAAGAAATGCATATGGGGCAGAAGATAGGATTTAACTAACAACAACAAAGTACAAAAGACAAAATCGTATAATGCAGCCAGAAAATCATGATATTTCAATTTTAAAAACTTTAGTTCACTCACCCAGTGAGTATATTTTTGAGTCCACATTTAGTTTAATAACTAACTAACTACTATAAAACCAGGATAGATGCTAATCCTTAGTGCGTACTAAATTTCGTTTCCAGTAGAATGCTTTGAATAGCCATAGTATACAAAAAAGGGATATTGAGCCCAATGTGATTCAATGAAGTTCCTGTAGCGTAACAAACTACAGCTCAATGCGAGTAAATTGAATACAAACCCAAGCTTCCAATTGAGGCCACAGAAAGTTAGTTATAAAGCGAACCACTTTCTCCATCGGGCTATAGTATGAGCATCACACATTCTGGCAAAATTTGACACTGGATTGGCAGTTTAATGAGAATTTCAGATACCACTTTCTCTCTTAGCCGATCCTATACGGTCTATTTGACTAGACCATGGGAAAATACGACAGCGGAAAATATACAGGGTGATTCCCATCCAAGGAGAAAAGTTGCCTCCACTTTCTTAACTAACTAAACAGAGCAAACTCTATCGACTTGAAATTTTAAAGGCAAATATTTATGTCTGTGTTTTCTGTCCATACGTGGCATAGCTATACTATGAATAATGCACACGGTACAAAGTATCGCTACCACACAGGTTATCGAGCCCGAAACCTACATTTATCGCATTAATTTTCACCTGAAATCCGCAACTCGCACTTTTTTGGATGATAAATACGGCTATGCTATGATAAGTATGCGAGCAACTTTTCTTTCTTTCCTTTCAACTGTCTTAATATCATTAACCATCCAAATATTCTCATCTTTATCCAATACTAACTAACTACTTACAAACTCATTTTCTTCACACCACTACATCATTCATTTCAAATTACAAATCCACTCCACACACAGATAGCAAAAAAAACCGGCTCCCTACAAATTACTTACTATTGTTTAGTTAGTTAGTCAGTATTAGTAACCAACGAACCACTTCATCATACAGCAACAGCTCGAGTTGAAAGTACATTGTAGAATGCAACACATTGAACAATAAGGGTTGATTACAGCGTTGATGATGGATAGAGACAAGACTCGGAGACTTGCTCCCCAAAAAACAGGCAATAAAGGGGACCATTTGGAAGAGAAAATTGCGCCCGCCTAATCCCTTTTGACGACTCCCTTGTCATCAAAACGTGCTAGGGCACCAACCAACTCTCTAACTATAGTTAGTTAGTAACTGAGCGAGCGAGCAGGCTAAACAAGCTGTATACAGTACAAACGCAATGAATAGAGATATTTGCTGAACCACAGTTAGTTGATTCGTGGTTGGTGATCATTGTGCATGGTACAGCCAACCATATTCTTTATTGCATTGCATATTATAGGTATTTGATCCCTGGTGCAGTAATTACGAGAAATAACAATCATCATGATCGTTAGTTTCGCTACTATGTAGCAGAAGGGGAGACCGGAAATTAGGAAATTATTTTCACTGTATCAGAAAAACGCAAGGGAAAAAATAGAGATTTATGTTGGTTCGTCGCAAGCAGTAGCGAGTAATATAATAATAAAATGAAGATTTTATCTTCACCCAAAATGCGTATACACAGTAGTGGTGGTTCTGTAGAAATATTTGTGGAGGGGCAAAAGACTGTTATTAGATTTGCGGGAGTATTTAGATCCCTTTAGTGAGTACAAGCTGTCTTTAATATTGCAAGTCATAAATTCGTGTTGTATGAAAACGCAGGCTCAATAATAATAATTGGGAGAAAAAGTAATAACTCATAAAGGGGTGCAAGTCCCAAGTGCAACTAAAGCTATTGCCACCGATTAAAATGTTTCCGTCTGACACTACCAGTGGCAGCAATAATAGTTATAATAGGACTGTGTCGTTGGTTCGTTGGTCACAAATATCATAAAAAGTTCTGGTCTTAGTGCACAACGAAATTCGAATAAAGACACTTTTTTTAGCCTTGAGTTGTAAAGATAAGACAACATGGTTGACATTGCACTACAATAAACGCATTTTTTGTAAACCCTATGAGTGGTAATGGCGCAATAAATGAAGATTTCCACACAACATTCTACACTATAGAAAGATTACAAAAGTGGCATAACCAAATCTACAAGTAGAATTGGCTTCTGTTTGGAAAATTAAACTTTACAGTTTCACATCAGCAGAAGGATGCATTTAATTCGTAGGACAAGCTTCAAGGCTAAGGTCATACTTTATCGTCTTCCCAACTTCCTTTGATACGTTATGCACAGCGGAGTAACAAAACAAACACTAAGAATTAAAGTTACTACTAACTAACTAAACCAACTATAAATTTCTAGTCAATAACTAACTGCCAGCAAGGAATTAAATAAAGGGGAGATGTGAAGAACAGTGGACTAGCTTTGAAGCCCACACCAACATAAGAAATAATAAGGCATTTAATTAAAGAAACTTTACGATCATCTTCACTCGTCTACGAAGCAAAATCTGAAATAAAATCTTTCTGGATCTGCAGAAAACAATATAAAAATCCTACATTTCATCCAAAAAAAATGAAACAAGCTAATACAAGATGGCCTTGATATTAACTAAATAGAAACAGTTTCAATTTAGATGAAAAAATTCGTATGAAAGGTGAGACAAACAAGATTTGAGGGAAATAAAGCATAACTGCTAATATTACGGTTAAGGCAAGGAAAGCTTCTTATCACTATCTGTAACTAACTTACTTTTCACACGAGCCGAAGACACTGCTCATTATCATGAGACAGAGGATAGGCCCAGAAGTTTTCCAATAAAGAGAGTAAAGACAACACATAGACTACACCATAAAAAACAAAGACAGACATCATAGTCATTGAATCAAATGGGGGAAGAAGAGTGGACGGAAAAAAGACAAGTTCATCCATCCAATAGATCCTACTTTCAATTCATTAGGGACAAAAAAGTAGGGATTAGCATTAGTACATGCTAGTACGCTGTGTGTACATGGGTTAGTTTTCGTGCTCCCCACACTACAGCTAAATAATAGGACGAGAAGAAACGAAAAACACATTTGTAAAGACGCTTTTTCCCCAAAAAAGTAAACCATATTCTTCTTTTTTGATGAAACAGTGCCCCGGAGAGTCATTTAGAGACGATTTTTAAATAAAAAACTATCAAAACGGAAAAACAAATAGAGAAATCGGTTTATTCCTATTTAATTCGAAATATAAACAAAAAAATTTTTGCTAAAAATCCAAAAATCCATAAAAATTCTTCAAAAAAGGGCAAAACCAAACTTTCGAGCACACCTAATAGCAAAGAAATCCTACACTGTATATTATTCGACACCCCGGAACAATTGAATGCACTCTTTCCCAGGGAGCACATAAATACCAGCGTGCATTCTACTAAATCAATTGACCCGAACAGAATTCCCATTTATTTCTTTTTCTCAAATAGAGCAACATTGTTGGCTTTATACGAAAGAAAAGACGCTCCTCATGAATCACTCACATAGAAGCAGCATACCAAGATTCCATCTTGTTTCAATTTTCTCAACATTGGACCCAAAGTTGAGTGAGTCAATAATAAAGTACTAGACCAACACCATTCCATCGTTCACCTTGACTTTTGAATCCACCATTTCAGCTCCAAACATTCTTCAACCCGGACCAATAATAAAACTTCAGTTTCATTCATACGAAAAGTTTGACTGCTGGAAGCAAAAGCCAATTGCAAACAGGAAACACATTTCTATAAACTCCACACTCCATTTGCATATTCAATAGGGAGGAAATGTAGTGAAAATATCAACCAGCATATAACCCAAGTTAATATAATAAAGAGCTGTTGTTTAGAATTTATTAAATTTCTATCAAGTAAGCATTATGAATTCCATTACTCTTTGGCATTCTATGCATAGTTGAACACACTTTTGAATGCAAGAGCACTTGAAAAATGAAATCACAACAATCCCAGCCTTGCACTACTTTGCTATGTTATTCCAAAGTTGGGCTCACTAACTAACTAACTAAGTACCAGCATAATTAATTGAGTATATAAAACAAAACACTTTTATGTTGGGATGAAGTTAACTTTTCTCTATCTTTTGTTCCCAGCCAAATGAGCTAGTTAGTTAGTTATAGTTAGGGGCTTGAACCCTTTAAATAATGTGCACACATTTTCTCCACGTGTTTGCTTAACCGCATTGGAACACTACTACTTTCTCAACCAAACAGTACGGGATGCACAAAGGAACTGCATACTAACTAACTAACTAACTAACTAACGACCAAAAGTCATTTCCCAACTGACAATGGTTCAGTGGTATATAGAAGTGCACTTGAGTGCAACTGCATTCGACTGAATGACTATACAGACAATCTTTGGTATCTGCTCCCTTTGTTCCCATATCTAGAAAAGGGTGAAATTCGGGTGACTTTGGAAAATTAATTCTGTCACATACCCTCAATACCATTTGTTATTCCTTGTTGCACACATTACGCTCACTTTGTTTCTCATGTGACTAGAATGGGAAAGATGGGCTGGAACACAAGTGTAAAATATTCAATAAGCCACGTAGGAGGAAAAATATTTCAAGTACCCCCTGTTGCTTATAACTTAGTAGCTACACAAAGGAAATAAAAAACAGACTTGACGACCCTGCAGCAGAAAAGACGGCGGAAATCAATATTTTAAGGTAAAGGGAATTCCACTGGGACCATTCGTCGTAGCAAACAACTCTTGATACTATTTAAACTATGAAGGGTCATTTCATTTCATCAGGAATGAACATAACATGCACAGACTCACCCCTGCCCATTACATAAGCGTACATAAAGACACAATGCATGCACATTGTCCGTCTCACAAAGCCCAGGACAATATTTAGGGCCTTCTACCTAATCAATTTATGTTCCGTCCAAAACAATAAAACGCTAGGAAGGGGGGTGCACTCGGAAATTGAAAGTGAAAGCTAACGAAATGATGCAAAGCAAACAATACTCATAGTATCTCCATCATATAATATTCAATGACAGTAGTAAAATTTAAATTGTGTACTACTCCTATAGATGCAACATTGCCGTTGACATGACAGGTTGCTCAAGTTTTACTCTCCACACCAAAGTCATAATTTGATAGTCTTAAACACTATTCTATACCTTGAGTTTCAAAAACTAGTTTAAAAACTGACTGAATTTTTAATGATAGGATATGGAGAAAGTGACAAAATGAATTTCTCTCAAGATTTGTTGTTTTTCCCACAATATAGGGAACACGAAAAGAAAGCCAGTGGATAAATACTCTAGAGGATTATTTTTCCTTGAGCTGTTTTCACAAAGACAATAAATATAAATCCCTGTGCGTTGACAAAACAAGGAGAAATGTGAGATCCATTAAAAACTGACGAGAAGGAGAGTAAACTTGGTTTCCCGTATTTTTGAACGCCTCATCTCCAGTTTCTTGCACAAACGAAACGGAACCACAACAAACCCGGGCTATTATTATCATGAAGACAAGGCGCAGTCAGCACTACTGCATTGTTTTGATTGTTCGGCTCTCAAGTCTGTTTTCCAGTGCACACTTGATGTGAGTGAGTGGCTCACAGTTTATTATTTTTACAAGAGGAGAAAACGAGCAAAGAGAATAATCCTATGAGACAACCTGACAAGAACAAATCTGAGATGGGGAATCCAATTTACAATAATCATTCTTTAGTCAGTCAACCGCATCTTGGTTCCGAGTACAACGAGAATTATAGTTCACTTTGCCGTTTCGAATTAGACGACTGGGAAACATATACGGGACAAGGATGGATATTGAAGCACTTGAGAAATCGCACATACTACTATGAGAAACAAACTATAGTTAAGCTTCAGTATTCAAAGTAAACACAAAATTTCAAGTCCTCGGTTTATAAAGGAAATAAACTATGGAATAGTAGCAGAAAAAACTGTTTTTGAGTGGATTGAGTACAATATATGAAATAAATACACAAGTTTTTTACAAACCACTTCAGCCAGTAGCTAGCTTATTAGCATAAATAGAGTACACACAGCATTGACAGACGTATGTACAAGATGAAATCATACAAATGAGTACTGTAACTAGAAATACATGATAAATGGTATACATGAACATTGGCAATTAAAATGAGACTGACATGTTCAAAACAGAATTAAACTCTGTTGGTTCTCTCATTTACAAACAGAATCTTTGCCTCGACAAAATGCATTCAGACAACGAAAGTAAACAGAGTTACCCGAATTGTTAGCAATAATAATAATAAGCACACAAGTCTTGCCTCTACTTGTAGTTACTAACAAACCGACAAATAAATATTTTAGACACAACACACTTCTTGGGATTCGGATTAATGGCGCTGGTAACAAAACGCACACATTACACAATCGCATCCATTCATTAATATATATTGCTTGCTATGAAATTTCCAAATCTCCGAATCAACTATACTAGCACATAGTCAATGTACAATATTTGAAGAATGGCTTCAATTGATGTAGTTAGTTAGTTAGTTAGTTAGTGACAAATCCTGCAGTAGCACAAGCCTAATCATGTCTATTTAAAGAGCCGCAGATGCAGTATCATCAGAAATTTTAGCAATCCACATCTCTATACTAACTAACTAACTAACTGGCCTACCGTAAAACAGAGAATAATAAACAGGCTTTAAAATAGCTCGAAAAATCTAAATTTGAGTGTAAACCTTCGTATTAGTGTCAACTTCTAATTAACATGATCCCATTCATTAAAATCAACCAATATTTAACAAGCTGAGCTTATACATACATATTTTAAAGAATGGCGACTAAAAACGCTATTTGATAGAGCAATCGAGCACCCATAGCCAACTTGTGACAGAGTGAGCCAAAAACACATGCAAAAGCGAAACTTAATTTATTCATACAAATTCCACAGGATCCCATGTAACTCACATCTCCTTCCTGGCAAATTAAAAATGCATCAAGCCAAAAAGGTACATTCTACACTTTTGTGGTTTCACCTACTTCTGTAGTCCAACTCCACTTGATTAAAAATTCAGTAAATTACAAACAAAGTGCAAATTATTTATTCTCGTGTCACACTGCCACCACTGGCACACATCAATTAAAAACTTAACTCGGGCAGACAGACCTGGCCAGAGCAAACTTACTAGTCTACTAAAAGTTCCCAAACTCCATCAATGACACTAGATACAATACAAACCAAATGGAAACTGGAGGAAACCAAAGTCCATGAAAAACTGGTTATCCAACTGCCATAGCCAAATGCATAAGTTTATCCAGGCGAGTCAATAAAACTAAACCACTATAGGAAAATAAAATTCTACCCGCCGACCATCCAATATGTTACACTAGTTAGTTAGTTAGTTCACACACACCGCGTAGTGTGTTACAAAGAGATGCGCTCAAAAACCTTTTATGCATCACTCCGTCATCATGCAATCCTATGTTCGATGACTTGTACCCCACAGATTCTTTATACACATTGTGCGCTAGCGCAAAAAGCCCATGGAAAAGTTGAGTCCACAGCTTGCTCCCTTTACTTACTACTACTCCAGTAGATTCATCCCAGTGCAGTTTTTCCTATAATAAGGAGAGCACACTTCTAGTCCCAGTCAGTCAGTCTCTGGTCATAGTTAGTTTGACGAGCATTCAATTTGTACTCTATGCATTTCTATTCATTGGAGAAATTGTGGACTAAATTTTCTTACACCGTTCCAGAACGAGTTATAGACAGAAACGGAGAAATTTGTTCCCACTTGTGAAGACTAACTAACTAACTTGGCAAATTTGTGAAACAACCCTTATGTAACATATTATCTAGTTGCTTACAAAACCCAGTGAGTGAGTGAATGAGAAACATAAGTCAAGAAGTTCTCCGGGGAAATAAGTCAGTTACGGTGGAGCACTGGAACAGATTACTTGACATTTATTTTCTACAATAGTTGGACCAGTGCAAATTGGAGACATCAGTTACCCGTCCTATAGCACACACTGACACACTAGTTTCACCGAATGTTATCATAAAATCCTACATGCATTGAAAACCATACCATGTGCGATTCCATAATGCATGTGATTAGTTACTAACTAACTACAGTAGGAGCTCGTTTCGCTAATGGACTAGAAGACATAGAGACAAATCTATCTTCAATAGTGTAGTTCGATAGTGCACAACACTTGCTTCATCGTATTTCCACAATACAAAATCCTGGTTGCAAATAGAAAAATTCAAAGGAAAGAATTTGTGCCGGCAAATCAAAGGAAACAACGAAACCACAATGGGTGTACTAAATAGATTGGTGGCCACACTTGTATTGTTTACCACGAGCTTACTATGTGAAGCAGAATGTCCAATAGAATGCTACTGTGACCATGGGACAATAACTTGTAGCGGAAATAAAATCCTTACAAGATTCCCTTCCGAGATCTTTGGTGGCACAAATTCCCCATCATTAGAGAGTGCATTGGAAGAAAACTCTCATATTTTCACTCGGTTTGAACTTCACGACTACAATGTGTATATTGTGAGCAAACGGGAATTCCTATCCCTGATCAGTGCAAATAAAAATGTGACGGAATTATCGTTGAGTAGGAACTCGATAGTAAATATTGAGAATGATACATTTGCGGGCCACGAACTGTCACATCTAAAAGTGCTAGACCTGAGTGACAACAAATTGAATTATTTTATGGGCGGTGAAGCTCTTAAAAAGTTGAAAGTTTTGGATCTATCCTCGAATGAGTTGCAACAGGTTTATGGGTTGAGTGAGATGAGCACTTTGGAAACTATTGACCTGCGAGCAAATCGCATTTCGTACCTAGAGCCTACTATTTTTCAGGTAATTTCATTTTTGAACCAATAAACAGTTTCCAGTCACTGGCTTCTCTGGAGAGATTTTTAGGATAATACTATTCCGCCTTTATGTTTTCCTTCCTTCTTCTTCCCATAAACACATGGCATATGCACGCCACTGCATAGTAATCATAATAAGAATAGTATTATTCGCAAGCTAAACCCTGGCTCCCACTATTTTACTCACATCTCATTTGTTTGGAGCATTTTTTATCATACTCACAGTAGCATAGTGTATACTGTGTATGTAGTACTGTTATCCATTTATTATTTTGGCTCGTGTTTCTATGTATGAAGCTCAGTCAGTCAGTTTTTAGATCTCATTCATTTTTCTACGCACTCTTATTTTATGATGAGGGAACTCATGCATTGTCAACAACATGTAGTACTGACAGACTTTTTTTGGTAACCCCAAAAGACTCACAATATGGAAATGCCGAGTTTTTATAGTTTAATGGCCATGTTTGAGAAACATAAAACCAAAGTAGTTGTTGGTAATAGTAGTAGTGAGTACACTACATAAAGAATCTCATTTGCGAGTGCATGGTGAACAAAAAAAAAAACTTGCCAGGCATTTTCAAAGGATTTCTTTTTAGAAAATGTGAAACACAAATGGACGACCCGAGTTAAACATGGATTCTGTTTTTCTGTCCTTACAGAATCTTCAAAATCTACAATATATCAATTTAGACGGGAATGCAATGGAATCATTGGATCCGTCCGTATTTTCTAATCTACCCTCTCTGGTGCATTTAATTTTGTCCAACAACCCGATTCGGAATCTGCAACCAGGTTTCCACTGGAACTCCCAAGTGCAGTTTATAGACGTGTCCAATGTGGGACTCAAATTCATTCCAACCAGTTTGAGCCAAACTGTGAGAGACTTTCGATGTGCTAATAACAATCTCACAATTATCCACCAAACTGATTTTGAGAGCTATCCTAATGTGGGGCTCGTTATTCTGGATGAGAACTCTATTGACACTATTGAAGACGACGCTTTTGGCAGACTCGAGTTTCTGAATCGACTTTGGATAAATGGGAACAGGTAAATGCAAGGGCTTCATTCATTTAAGATAAAAAGGATACTCGTACAGAAGTAATCTCATTCATTCACAAAATATCTAATCACTTTTCATTTCTGTCATTCCCAGATTTCCAATAATTCGTAAAGATTAGAGCTTTCATCTTGAATCGAATTGAACTAACCCTGTTAGGCACAAAGGGGGCATACATTGAATTTCCCCGAATATTCCATTTGCATTCTCTTTTATATAGACAAAGTCAAACTGCGAGTAAAAATTTGCCCACTGACTAACGCAAAGCAAGTATTCAATCGTAGTAAATTAAAATCTACCGCATCTATAATTCTTCTCTAATACGCACAGACAAGCAACCTGTACTACTATGGTTTACATTAAATTCGCATAAAACTTTTGCCTGAAAAGAGAGAAAGGAGAATGAGTATAGTACACTCAACTAACTAACTAACTATACAAACTCAAATGCTGGCACATATCTAACTTTCTTAGCAAAACTTTGACAACGTGGTACAAATCCACCCTTTGAATTATAGAGCCGGCAAAATCTAGTTATAACTAAATTTAAAGTTCCGTTTCGTTTTCGTATGCACTGAATCAAAGAAAAGCTTCCAATCAACATGAGTCTACATTTTGTGAATGCTAAACACAATCTAGCCAAATCACCAAGTTGAACAAAAATAAGCCAGTGCAAAAAAACAGCATAATCGAGTCCATCCTACTACGCAGAAAACTATATTTAGTTAGTTAGTTAGTCAGTTAGTACAAAGAGCGAGCACAAGGAACACGGGAAATCCAATTTCCTTGTGCCAGCCAATCTCAAACAAGATGAAAGATCATCGATCAGTGTTTTTGCATACGGTGCAAAACTTTCCCTCTATCGAACGGAAAACAATGTTCTGCACTTGAGAGAGTGAAAAAAGTAAGCCGAGTAAGTGAGACTAATGCTACTTACGTACATTCATAAGCCCAAAGTCTGCAGCCGCTTTTCTTTCAAAAGTAACAACAATCACTCACTTACACATCCTTGAGCCACTTGCCTCCCTACTTGTGTCTATATCATTTTTCATAGAAACATAGACACAAGCCTTTTATTCCAATGAAAGGCAAACAATCGTACAAAGTAAGTACGTATCAACTTTCATAGTAGTGTGAGCAAATGGTGAATAAAACACTCCGAATGGTCTGCCAAACATAAACGCATTTTTTACTCCCACTCAGCACAGACGTCGCAACGAATGAGCAAAAAATCGCCCTCAATATGTCAAAAATTACTAAACTAAATCTTATCGCACTCTAGCTATACATAAAATCCTGACCCTGTATGTAACTTACTTATAAACCTTACGGAACATTTTTCAACTTGCAATCTATTAGGATATAAAAATCGATCGGAACGATCTGTTTTTCTAGTCTTCCAAAGCCATGTATACAGTGAAGAATGAAAAAACAGGGATGAGTGCAATATAGTACCCATTGCAATATCCACTAACTAACTGACAACGAAAAACAATATATCTTCATCTTTCCACAAGTGACAACAATAATATTTCTTTATTTTCCCTAGACTGGTGCAAATACCACAAAATCTGCCTCCATCCTTGCACTCACTCCATTTGGAAGAAAACAAAATCAATAACCTGACGACAAGCGATTTCAAAAACTTGGGACACTTACTGGAACTGAACCTACATGGAAATGAAATACCGTCCTTGCCTCCATTCGTATTCAATGAGCTGGGAGAGCTGAAAAGTTTGGATCTCCGATCCAACAACATAGATGAAATTTATCATGACTCCTTCACTGGGTTGACGAACCTTGTATCCCTAGATTTATCCCAAAACCCTATTAAAGTTATAGTGACTGGTGCTTTCACTCCATTCGGGAAACTTTCCCTCTTCCATGCCTCGAGATGGGAGGAATTGTCCATTGAGATGGACCCAAGTAGCTTCGCACCAATGGAGAGTTTGCAAATTCTCACTGTGGAAGACTCACCTAGTTTAGCCCACATACTTGTGACTAAAAAGGAGGATGAAACTTTCCCTCTCTCCACTCTCCCAAGTTTGATGGAATTGAATTTGCAACGATGTGATCTACATGACATAAATTTGGTGACACTCTCTTTACTCACATTGAATCTCCAAGTTGTCAAGTTAAGTGGGAATCCTTGGGATTGCCAACAATTACTGGGGAACGAAAGTTCCCACTTGTTCCAGTTCTCGGCAAGTAGGAAACTTGTGGATGAGCCTGAGTGCCAAACTCCAAGCCAAGTTCAAGGAGTCAAACTCACTGCTTTCGCTCATCACAATAGTAATGCCAGTGCAAACAGTGATGATTCTCTCAATAGGACAAGTAGTGGGCTAAAGAATGCTAACTTCACTTTCAATAGCAGTACTTCCCATATTGCCAAAAGTATAGGCAAGGAAAACACGGTTTTATCCCATGAGAATACATCTACAGCAAATAATGGAGGAGTTAACAGCAGCAACGCAAACACACCTTCATCCCAAGGTAAGAATGTACAAATAGTCTTATATTGATTTTCATTTAGCCTTTGTGCATGATGAGGTTGGTTAGAGACAAAATAAAACCATAAGTATATTCAAAACGTCGCAATTTTTTCTATATATTCCTCCCGCAAAACATAAAAAAACCGCGACAATTTCTAACTTAAATCCACATTTGGATAGCATTCCCTGATAAGGAAATATATATATTCACAACGCTGCAAACGAAATCCCAAAGAAAATATCACGACTATTTGTTCCTGAGCGATCGATCTGAACACCTGAATAATTGTAAGGATGCAAATCCCAAATACCGGTAGTCACTTTCCAAAAGTTTGGAAACGAGCTAAAAGAGGATATACATAGAAAAGACTTCCCTTAAGCTTTATCCCATTATGAAGGAGAGGAAATCGATACCCACTATGGAATATAAACTGGTACACTTGAGCGCTTTTCAATACGTTTCCCTATCTCCCAATCGTTTGCTAAAAAAAGACGCATCCAAAACTCGTATACAACACACAACTCATCATAATATTTCTATAGTTGGGCGATGAAAAAAGCAACCTACACCCCAACTCACTTTAACTAGTATAGTAATAATCTAACGAAATACTATATTTTCTCCCTCTAGGCACTGTGCAAGGAGAGAGCCAATTTATGAATGCAGGTCCCAGCCTGAATATTTCTACGGGTGAAAGGAACAGCACAAATGACAATAATAGTTCACATGAGCGAACCAATATTAGCAGTAGTAGTAGTAGTAGTGGCATTAGTAGCAATTTCTCACAAGAAGACCTGCAGGCATTGCCTACTCAATCATACTTCGACTCAAGTTGGCCCATGAAAAGGCACACGTCTGCTCCCACAAATGATAACAACAGCAGGAGCAGACGGTCCACATCTCCTCCCAGCAGTCCAAATGGAAGGGAAAGTGGCCAGACAAAGACAAATGATGATAACACAATTATTGATGGAGAGCCCAGTGCCAATGAAGAACACTCTGAACTGGGCACAGGGAGTGCTCAAGGATCGATTGATGGATTTCCGTCTTCCCATCCGGACCAAAAAGACTCACATGTAAGTTTGCTTACTGCATGCATTGCGTCTCTGAAACTTATCTACGTAGTTAGTTGACGAGGCGTCACGTGTAGGCGATATAAAATGGAGTCCAAAGAAATGCATGACATTGAGAGATTGATACTAGATTAGATGCATAGCAATTACTATAGTTATAGCTATAATCCGTTACAAATTGAGAGGCCAAATTTAATATTTATGCCTGTTTGGTTTATAGTTGAAGAATGGGATTAAATCAGTCGTGCCAATATGTTTTATAGTGGGCGAAATAATGTGTTTTAAAGAAACATTAAAACCAAGCTTTTATGCGGTTTTTCATGTAATATAAACGCATAGATTTGATTGTCAGTGATCGGATTGTGGGTAGCGGGTTACTATGATACGAAAGAAATTACTACGACAGCTTTTGGTCTCTTACTAAATTTGACTTAATTCTATCAGCATCACCATATTGACGCTATGGAATTGTATCATACTTTACGTGGAGGTTAAGTTAAGAATCAATGGAATAATCTGCGGTAAATGGAAAACCCAAGTTTTCTGAGTAGACAAAAATAGGAAAAGGAAAACCATACATATACATATACACAGCACAATAATTTTCCATTGCTAACTATAAGCATTATGATAAAAAAATGTGTACCTTAGTTACACAGTAGTTTCCTTTACAAAAATACTTCTTCGTTTTCAGATAGGAAATTATAAGTACGCATTTGAGTTCAGCTTAGCAGCTGGGGAATCCTTGCAAACACAGTACGCAGAAAACTATATTCGTCAAGCATATGAAAATAGTATT